>JAAUYG010187164.1_pt1 | contig 14567 bp, 11 predicted proteins | sample 7278091 | NCBI WGS metagenome assembly JAAUYG01 (sample SAMN14350201, study PRJNA611818) | marine sediment metagenome | isolation source: surface marine sediment (0.6m) | place: French Polynesia: Moorea | collected 2018-08 | reverse complement strand
TCATTGGACTAATTTAGAGATGGCCGAATAGGTTTCTTGCTTCTGCACACAGGACATGGCGATGGTCACATAATCTCCAAGTTGCATTCACAATCATGATTGTGTAGAAAAATCATCGAAGAATATACAAACATGTTTTTTCAGCGCAGCTTGTAAAAAAAGTGCAGGTTTGTTTTCTTTGGTGGCATTGCCCTTTCGCAAGGACAAAACTCTCAAAACACAGCAGAAACATTTCGTGAGGGGATGAGTTAACGGTTCTGAAAAGGCCCGACATGCGAATTTGCTGTGATTTAGCGTCACAATTGTCTCGCAAACTTCATTGCTGTTTGATAGATGAACCTAGCGTGCTTGTTGCTGTTTTCTGTCTGACAAAAGTGGAGAGACTGATTGTGACCAATCCGCTGTCGGCATCCTATGAGTAGCTTGCTTAACTCCAGCACCAAAAGTTGTCATAGTCATCGTGCAACTCTGCAATCAATGGTGAATGTTGTCTGGAGTTGCCTTCTTTTGTTCTGCGCAAAAAACGTTTTCATTTCTTCAAGACGCATGATGAAAAATATTGGATAATTCTGTAAGGAGCGAATGTAATTACACATAAAACTGGTTCATAGAGTTCACTTCCTCACTCGATGGTCTGGCATTCTCTGTGGAATTACTGAGGGTTAATTACACTAATGAAAAACCTCTTGGAAAAAATCCTCCTCAACTGCTTTTTTCCATTCCCTGCATTCTTCCTCTTGTATTCTGTTGTGTGAGTGGGTTTCGTCTTCCAGTCAAAATGTCAGAGAAAGCATCAGACAGATCAGGCGCCAAGCTTGCATGTCTTCAGGCAGATGTTTTAACACGACAGCAAACAGTATATATATATATATATATGACTGAGATGTGGATCAAAAAAGTGGAGTGGTGAAAAGACAACAATCCGCCACTTCCTTTCCGTGACGTCCTGGTGTTGTCGAGTGTTGTACCTGCAATGTCACCCAGGACATGAAAACACATCTCTTCAGTTTCTCTTTGCCTTCTGTTTGCTGTCAAAAACCTCAGGGGTTGAGGTTCTTTGGCCCGGTTATCCAGTTCCCTTAATTATCCTTTGCGTGGGGTCAAAAGAAAAAACAGGAGAAACGAATGCTCAAATTCCCGTCGTGTTTGCCAAAAAAAGCCCGTTTTGTCACGTTTGAATACAACGAAGCAAAATCCTCTCTCACATTGTTGTGGAAAATCCATCTCACGTTGATCACTAATGTGATGTTTGTCGCGGCAACAGCAAACAACGTTAAAAGGCTGCCTGTTGATCAAAATCTGATCCACCTTGTCCTGAGGTTAGTCTGGCGTCACCAAATAAATCGTGACATTTGGTTCATGACTGTCTTTTCAAATTGGGGACACTCAGGACGGAGACAACCTCACGACATTGTCACAATGGATCTGTGGTAAGTTCTACAACAGAGTCAACAGCACAGAATCCGAATTACGTTGCGTAAAGCTTGGTTTGAGACATCAACCCTTTGCAACCGCGCAAAAACATTTTTTTCTTTTGGGCCAAATTTGTCCCAAGTCGAATGAACAAGTTTTACGAATGGAACGTGCAATTATCTCTTATTGATCAACTTTGTTGCGGTTTCTTGGACTACTATTCCGCACAAGTGTGTTGCTGATTTTGACCTGATTTCTGTTGGATCAGATTTGTTTTCTGCAGCTCAGCAGAAAGAGATGGTGACCAGAACCACAGGTAACGGTCACATCCACTTCAGTCTTTTGCATCAAGTGCTTTCCACCCATGTTTCTCACCGCCAATGTTGCATCTATCAAGGAAGTCAGTAACAGGAGGTCTTTCACCCTCCAAGGAGACTGGTGGTTTTCCTTTCAAAACATAACCTCCGCAGTTCTCAGACTTCTTTCTCAAGAGTCAAGAGCTGGTGCGATGGATGATTTTTCCCCACTGTTACAGCCGGCAGTTACACCAGCTCCAGATTTTATCAATTTTCATGGGATCTACTCCAGCCAAAAAGTGCCAGTTCCTTTCAGAATTTTTTTGGTCAACCATGCTTGTCGGATTGTCAGTGCCCGACTCATGCTCAAAGCGATGAGGCCATTCCTTTGACAACCACTGAGAAACATTCAGATCTGCTACGTCTTGCATTTCCTGTTAACATTTGCCCCTGCCGAGAGGAGCAATTCGACTGCCTTCACTGGAGACAGGGGATCTGGAACTGCAGCTTTTAGAATCCCCCAATGACCCGTTGAGAATTATTCTGCTTCCGATGCTTGTGACCCAGGTGACCTGTTCTAACACAAGCGCAATGGAAAGAGCTATCCCACTGAACGTGTCAGATTCCTCTCCCTTGGCCGTGTCAATCCACCTCTAAACCTTCCCGTGTATCGGCGAAGCTCTTGATAAGTACGCTCGTGGGAATACCTTTCACACGGAAGCCAGATGCAAACTGCTTGCATGGTCATCTAGAAGTTACAGAACCACAGCAAATTTACTGAACAACCAGGAAAAAAATCACCCAACGAAACTTTTTTTCTTTACAAGTCATGAGTGTGATTTCCTCAAGTGTTTTCGCTCCTGTCTTGAAAGACAGCTGGATCTAGGAATTGTGTTTCCACAAGTCCAAACATTCAAAGCCCTCACCTAAATGCGAAATCTCCTCTACAACAGACGGTGTCAGAACCTGTTGGAGTCTTGAACAGAAGTGACAGGTTCTGAGGAATGCCGTCAGCAGCCGATCAAATCCAGAATGAGAATGACTTTATACAGTGGCGGACAGGTTGGATGGCAGTAGGCCTACAGACTTTGATTTGCATGTTCTGGTCCTATTTAAGGCACTCGTGTTGTCTCCGATTTCTTTTTATAGATTTGCGTTCGAGCGCTTGTGCAACGGAGCCTTCAGAGTTGAAAATTGACTCAATTGAAATATGAAGTTGATGATGTAATGTGACAGCCTTCTTGTGAACAGCCTCCATATTTCCCTGCAAATTGCCGCGAAATGGAAGCAAATAGGCGAAATAAATTAAGCGTAAATGAGCCCATGTTACTTACAGCTTGCAGCAACACTCCCAAAATTTCAGATGAATGAATTGTTTCATTTCTCTTTGATCCAAGTCGCTGGCTTTCCAACTTCTTGAGCACCCTCAGGGTAGATTGGTACGAGCTAACCCCTGGGATGTGGGCAACTGCTGCCTCATGCGTGTAGGTCTATCATTCTTGCACGCATTTTTGAACACATACATGTCTGTTGGTTCCTGATGGAACGGGGGCCTTAAGAAGTGTGCCGATTTTTCTTGAAGCATTGTACGTGGGGGTGTGATGTTCTTGACAACCATCTGCCTCCACCAAGTAAAGTTCCTGATTGCCTTCATTTACAGATCGTACGAATGATGACTGGAATGCAATCATTGCGCTGAAGCGAAGCACGGATTTTAGTGAAGGGACCCAGATCTGGGACTTCCCCCTTAACAGGAGCGTGAACTTTTACCACTTCCGTTTTATTCTGAAAGCTGCATAATTATAATTCCTTGAGGTGGAGGTGGTCGCAAAGGTCAGGCGGTACTAGGGCTGGCTGTATCTATGTTTATAGGCCCATGTAGGCCAACAAAGGCTTGTTCTTGTGACAGATTTAGCCTACTCGACACAACAAACTGCATCTTTGTAGGAAATAAAATTTGTTCAACAACAATATCATCAATTCTTGTTCTGGTTCTTCCCGCGGACATTTTTGAAACACAGAAAACAACGATTTGCACCTCTGCAACAGGGTCTGTCTGTCTACTCTGCTGAACTGGAAGCCCCTGAAGTCTTCAACTGAGTGAGAGTGAGACCAAGATTCAGAGTTTGAACACTTTCTGCATGCAGAGAGCGGTTGCTTTTCCAAGGGACTGTCTGAGCACGTTCCAAATTCCAGGCACAAAAGGAGAGTCGTGTGTGATCCATTCAAAGATGGGATTCCTGATTGCATTCATTTAGAAGGAACAACAAAGCAAACTACACAAAGTCAAAGGCAAGTTGTCCAGACTCAGCTTCCTCCGCTCACATTTTGTCTTTACATTTCGTGCAGTAAAGTTTTTTTTGTCTGCATCTTGCACTTCTTTTGACTTGTACAAAGTCAAAATTGCTTTGGTTCCTTTGGCAAACAGATGGGATGGCAGATGTACTTAATTTACGCTGACCAGGCCCCATTCACTAAAGTGTTGAAGGACGATGTCCACCAAAGTGTTCTGTGAAATTCTACCAGACTTTAGCAATCCATAGCAGTCAAGAATAACAGAAAACAATGAAACAAAAGAGAGTGGGTATTCTAGGCCAGAAAGAGCAAACACACCGGAAAAGGCCTGAAATGTTTCATTGAAAGAATTTAGGTTGTGTGTTCATTTTTGAAGGTCTGAGATCAACGAAGCCTCGAAACCATACGGGTCCCAAGCTGCCTAAACTGACTCGTGAGAAACGAGAAAAAGACCTGAAACTTATGGAGTACAGCACACAGCTTTTGAATCTCGACATTTTCCGGCTGAAGTATTGCAAGCGAACTATACTTTGCTAAAGCTTTTTCATTGTAAGTTACGGAGGGTCTCTAATAATCAGCAATGAAAGGCGAGTCTCTGCAGAGTGGCTTCGCTCTCAAAAGACGTTCCCTGTCTTTTGATTTTTCCTCAAAAACTGCTTTGCACTTAAAAGAGTCTCAAGTGTTGCAGCTGCATTCTTGTGAAACCACAAAGCAAAGTGAGTGTTTTCACGCAAACACAACTACATATATATTCTCAAAGAAAAACTCACTCAGCTAAAATTTCAATGGCAAAACAGAACCCTTTGCTTTGGTTCGGTCACGGGATGTGCCATCTTGGAATAGCCAATAGCTTCCCATGCAACATCTGAGGCATTTTATGAAAACCGTGTTTGCTGGAAGGTACATGAGCTGAATTCATCCTGAAAAAGGAGCTTCTGGAGTGGACTGGTGAATGTGTTGGAAGGATGGGGGATTTACACAAGCTTAGTTTTATCTGGTGACACGTCTGGGTTCTTTTTCTTTGTCACGTCAAGTCGATGAAAGCAGAGAAAACAAGATGAATACACACATGTGTACATTTTCGCAAGACCTAAACTGCAGACTTTCTGTGGGACTTCCCTGGCAGCGTCACGTTTTATTTGTTGGTTTTGTCCCGTCACTGGTCTGATCAGTTGTCTGGGAAACTCTTGAGTTTTTGTTCTCGAACTCAGCCACTCCAGACAACCCTTTTTCGGTTGCGTAGCCAACATCAATGACATTGTTGATGGTATGCAGATCTATTCTGATACAAGACATCAGACCAGTGAAGCACACCAGATGAATTGGTTCTATTGGCATCAACATCTACCCTCTGATAGGCTCACCAAAAAGTCCATCAAAACCAATCAACAATCCTGAAATGCAAGCTGGTTTAATTGCAACTGGAGTTGGGGAAAAAACTTGTGAAATTCTCCATTTTGAATGCAAAGCAAACACATCACTTCATGACCCTTCCCGAGCTCAAGAAAGCCCATGAGCCCCCACCCCCGACTCTGTTGATGACGCATAAAAAACACGATGCTGACCACACACGATACAAATTTCTATTTTTCACGTGGTTGGAGAAAAACCTGTCCAAGGCAGCACATAGCAGAGGAGATACCCTTGTGCGCTTTTTGGCCCCTTGACTGGAGCTGATCTGAAGGTGCTTCAGGAGCTACATGAACACCTCTGTGCAGCCAGCAGAAATGATGGCCCTGGAAAAGTTCCTTTTTGTGTGGTAGTGTAGAACATCATTAAATTAAACATTCGCTTTTCATTGGCATGTTTTGGATTTTCTTTCCTTTTGTCCAAATTGTCCACTTTGAGAGGAATCTCTTTCCAGTAGACTCTGAAACAACTGGAACCTCAGAAGTGATTTGAGAACAACGAGTCTGGAGGGATCAGCCCGCAGCACTGACTGGAGTGGCCAACTCGCCAATGGCTAGAGCTGATTGGTTGTCTCACCATTGCAGTAAATGTTTGCCGTTGGTCATTTTCCCTCAAAGAGTCAGTTTTTCTCCACGAGAAGCGTCTAAAAATTGTTTACTTTTCGCCACAGCCGACCTACCCTCTGAAAAGACGACACTCTGCAGGTAAATAAACTTCAAAAACAACACCTGTTCATTTCTTCTTCAGTGTGGCACACCTCTGTGATGATCTGCCTTCAACCTTGGTGTCGTTTGGAAAAAATACAGCAACAGGGAATTTTTACTTTGTCGCTTTTTCACAAGGGAATTAAAGATTTGCAGGTCTCTTTGATCTGGGTGCTCGGATGTGCGGTTTTGTGCAGCCTCCAAACTCTTCCAGAAGTAGTTACTTCCAGACAGTGCAACTTATGAATTTGTTATTTGCTTCTCCACTTCGACCCGAACCTGTTTTTCTTGCCTTCCATGGGAAAAGAATAAAGATCTATAGCTAATGTCATCTCATAAAGCAGCTTTTCATCTTATTCTGTTGCGCCCGAAATAGAAAGGAACTGAAAGTTCTGCCTGCAGTCAAGTAGGGTGTGTCCAAGAACATTGTTTACACACGAATAGCCACTGCTTCACTGCGTCAGGAACACTGCCGCAATTTTTCCCTCTGACGCCCTTATCTGCAGTGAATTTCAAAAGAATGTCTCCCATAAGATCTGCTGATGAATTTTCCACATCGTTTGTTCCCACTGCAGGTAGATTTCTGCGGGTATTTGAATGGCTATCCCACCGCATGACAAATTAATGCTGCTGTTCGAACAGAAAGAACTCCGAGCTCTGACCAACATGGTGCGCTTTCCTCGCCAGTGAGACGAAGCCAGTTAGCAATCAATTCCCTCTCCTTTGAGAAGTAATAATAGAGATTGTCTTTCAGCCAAACCTTTTGATCTCTTCGTTTCATATTGGAGGATTACCACGAAAAAAGCCCCTCGGGCGCTTCAGTCAGATTCAAAAAGTTTGTTCCCGACTGAAGAAATTGGATTTCAGAATTTCATTCTGGAAAAAAAACGAAGTCTGTTTTCGCAATGCTGCAACTAGGGAGCTGCCGGCGAAATCTTGGAAGGTGGGCGCCATTGAAAAAGATCAAATAAAATGAGTTATACAAAGTTCCTTCGCTCAGAAATGAGCTCGAGGATTCTGTGGTGTTTCAAATTGTTTTGCATTCAACAACAAGAAAACACAAAAGGAATTGTGCGTAGTAGGAACCGTGAGTCAGTGAACAGACTTGGCTTGTCAAAGCGGTCTTCTGACCAGCTTTGAAATCATATTGAATCTACATTGGCCAAGGCAAGGCTAACGCCCTATTTGCTTTCCGTTGTGTCTTCAGTCGTTTAGTCGTTTTGTTGTCTTTTTTGGAGATGTCCTAGACGTGTCAACTATGTTGTCTTGTTCCAGTTTGTCCCAAGATTTGGCGTATTTGATTCATGTTTCTCAGACATCAACAGCCATGGAGATATGCCTTTCAGGGATAAATCACAACGTTGCAAAACAGCCAAGTTCGGCTTGAAACGATACATCAAATGTCGGGTAATCTATCCACGTTGAGTGACAAGTGGAGAGACAGAATAATATTGCCTTCCGTCTCCGTCTTTTCATTGCACTTGGTCAATTTGGGCTTAATCTGTCACATGTCATTTTGACGTTTTCAATTTCCAGGACGAAGAGACTGAAGAATCCAAACAAGAATTGCGCCTGTGTTCATCATCAAGGCAACATTAAGGTAACCAAAAATACATGTGTTCTCAACTGCTTTCCGCTTTAGAGAAAGGGAAAGAGATCCACAAAATATGTCATTGTGGTCTACGAATTTGATCCTGAAGGCCAAGTGTAGTTTTCTCTCAAAATTCTTTCCACACCCAGATTGGCGGAACACAGACGTTCCAGAGACATTTCAAGTTTACACCAACACAACTTATTGATGCCTAAAGTGCGTCAAGCCATTGCACCGGTCACCAAGCTTCTGTAAGAATGTGAATGAGGTCAGTTGATTTCCGCCGGATTCAACCAAGCGATACCATCGTGAAGGCCGCAACCTGAGGCACAAGTGAAGACAGTCTACCTTAAACAGCAAACACATTGCTCGACAACAAAATCTGCTCGCGATTAGATCCCTCAGAACAAAAGACAAGAGACAGAGGGATGCGATTGCAAAAAAGTCAGGCCAGAACGAACCTTTTATGTAGGTGATCGGTTATCCCAGCGTCATTGAGGGGTACCATGGCACAAAGACATTCAAACAAAAAAAGTTGTGAAATCTTCAATTTAAGACACCTAGATTTGTCAGTGGACATTCGAAAAATCGTGGTCAGTGGAAATCAAGGAATTGTTTCCATTGTTGCCATTTTGGGAAAACCTCGCGGAAAACTGCAGCTTCTGACTTTGGGATTGCAGACATGTTTTCAACTTGTTAACTAAGAGGGTCACGTCTCCCCAGGAAGATTACGTGGCAAACCTCATTACAGTTCCATCGTTGGTATTCTAGAACACAAGATTCATGCAAAAACACTTCAGCTTTGCTTAGCTAAACTTACACTTACAGTTGTTGACAGTGCACAAAAAAATTAATTGCAAAATTGATCAATAATGTTCTGTGTTCCCGACAAAGCAAACACTCGACAACAGACGTGAGAAAAATTCCATTTTTTTGTCTGAACCCATAAAAGGCGAGCACTAAATCTCATGGTCCCTGGAATTCGTGGAACGTACAGAACTCACGAAGGCAAACTGTTTGTTGCTGCATGGGTCCTCTATCATGGTGAGCTGAGGTGAGCACTGATGTCTCCTCTCAAAGCCTGCAGTGATCCCTTTGGAGGATCTTGCTCAGTAAACCGGAGTGCAGACCTTGGGTATAAATGATAAACGAACCTAATCTCGCCATGATCTTGTTCACGTTTCATTTTCCACAACATTAGACAGTAATTAAGCTGCAGGTTTCTATTCTTGCTGTCACGACTTCCTCCTTAGCAGGAATCTCGGTAGATGTCGTCAAATTGAGCTTGCTGGGAGGAAAATTGTCAGATTGCGCAGCGCTCTGTTTTTTTTTCTTTCAGGCCCCAACGCCAATGTGAACATCATTCAAAAGAAACTACTTCGAGATGTGTGCAACAAGCTTCAAGCATCGTTGAAGGTTTGGAAAGCACACACAAAATCTGTGCAGTGAAGGGAAACAAATTTTAAACAACAAAGCATGCGTTTCGTCCAGAAATTTTCCCTTTTTGTGTCTGCATGTTTCTGACAAAAGAAGAAATTTCAAATGCGAAAGCAGCAATGTTTGATTTGCCTGTTTTGGAGAATGACATTGCACGCGCATTCAAATCTTTCATAAAATTCGACCTTGAATAGAATGCAGTGTTTTCAATAGAAGTTTCTTGGGTTTCCTCACATCAAGTGCTGCGGAAGTTTACTTTCTGCAAGGCAATCTTTCTCTTTATTTCAAAGAACGTCCTCCAGTTAACAGAATTTGATCATAATGTTCGGATGCAAATGGCGTTTGTATCCCAGAAGTTCGCACATTATGATTTTCAATTCCATTCTCATCAGATTTTGTTCACAGAATTCCCTGGTAACACAAAAGTCTCAGACTGCAGTTGCTGCATGTGTGTTCACATAAAGAACATTCCCACCCAGGGGGACCAACTAGCAACTTGTGTGGTGGGGTAGCGGTCGTGTGGTTTGCCTGAAGACTGAGTGGGCTTCCCTGCCTGGAAGGTACAGAGGTGAAATGCAAAGCGCATTGAGTCGTTCAAACCTGGAAAATTAAAATGTGGTTGATATTTTCACCTTTATCAGTGAGATGTTTTCCTCAACACACGGGGTCTTTCGGTTTTCTTTGGTGAGTGGACCAATGAGGTATAGTTTTCTTGGCAAGAACAACACCTGTCAGTCTTCATTGTTTGGGTGATGAGGGCTTGCAGAGGACAATAATTTCCAAGAAAGATGCATTGAGATTCGCAGTGGCATACAAAAGGATGGCCCACGTCACGCAATGTTCTTATTATTCTCTCTGGATACTACGACAAGACAGAAAAGTATTTGATTGAGTGAAAGCGACTGGTTATCAGAACATGCCTGCCTGAATACACTTACTACATATTGATTTTCAGAAATTGTATCAATATCGGCAGCTTCACTGCAGACGTGTACAGTGACCCCAGCATCCAAGGAAGTCAATGAACTTCTCAAAACTTGGCTCAAGGAAAATGAGCCCCAGCAAGGAATCTGCTCCGCACAGATTAATGTGAGCCAAAAGAAGACTGGAACACAGGATTGTTTGTGGTCATCCTTTTTTGAGTGAAATGTCCTCATTTGGAACTGTTTGGTTGCTTTTCTCTGTCCTTTCCTGTTCACTACAAAAACGGCCCTTTTTTACTGCAAAGGCCTCTCTGGCCTTGATGGCCCACCTTCGTCAGACCAAACAGCAAACGAAAAGTGCACATGACTTTTGCCAAGGGATAAGGGAGGGGTAGGAACTTTTCAGTGTGTTTTGGCGATTTGGTGACAGCCCTGTCTTTGCCAGCAACAACGGCAACACAAAGAGACCCCTTGTTTTTCAGCTGAAATTGATGTCCCGAAAACAACTTGATTTGTTTCATTCAGTCTTTGTCATTCATATCCACTTCTGGAAACATAAAATTCTATGAACAACTCATTTTGAGGAACAAACATTGTCGTGATCCAATGCAGATATTCGTTTGTTTTGCATAAAATTCAGGCCATATTTCCTTGGTGGGCCCTGATTCAAAAGAATCGATCAATTTTGTGAATGTTGCATGATTCTCTGATTTTACAACTCTCAAATGAGAAGGTTGTGCCTGATAGGAGAAAAACTGCGCTGCAGGAGATAGGACATTTGGATGGCAAAAACCTTGGTGTGGCTATCTGATACTGGTGTTCAGCTGTTTTGGCTTCACAATCTCGCTGCTCATTTCCAGTTGCCAAGCTTTATCACAGAGCCAGAACAGCAAATATGGATGGCGTCGCAGGCTTTTTGTGCCAAGTTCATCTGTAATCAAAATGCAGCATAATTCTACTTCATCTTTCAGGGATGACTGGTCAAGTTGCAAACACGAAATGCTCATTAGATCAGTCTTGTTGGGCAGCTCCTTTTAGGCTGCAATTGTTTTTCATGCTTGACGCAATTTGCTCACTGCATGGTTCAGAAATGGGTCGCCCAAAACAATGAAACTGCATTAAAACATCATTTGTCTTTACGATCCCTCGTTTTATCTTGAGTGCGCGTTTGTTCTGTTTCGCCCACAAAGGATACAAATTTTATTTGCCTTCCTCTTCATCCTAGGGAAGTTGCAAACCACTTTCAAGACAAAAAGCGTTTGTCTCTGCATCTTTCAGTCAACAATCAAGATGGTTCATAAAGTGCGATTTCTGAGCAGTTCTGAACGTCGTTGGCAAAAAAGCTGGAAACAAGTGAAAATTCAATAGGATTTCACAGCAAGAGGTTGATTCCTTCATCAGCACCATGAGAATTTGGTCTGAGTTTTGAGACGATCCTCATGCAGGGAACAACAACAAGGGTACGTTGACGTGGTGTGTATCAACAGGATGCTTGCGTGCCAAATTCTCCGGTTCATGTGTCAGAAAATAACCTTCGTGGGCAGCTCCATTGCCATCATCTCACAAGCTAAGAATAAACCTTCGCGAGCTTCGAGATTTTGATGCCCTATCGCTTGATGGCGTGATCTGGTGCCATTCCGTGGGATGTGAAGAACTGCTTCTGTACTGTGCTGGCTAATTGAGCACCACAGGCCTATCATGTGTAAGAATCACCAGAAATACCCGAAACACAGGTGAGCTTCAGTGCGTTTAGCTCTGTCGTGACGGTGCAAACATGTGTGTGGATTTCAGATGCAGTGTCTTACGATTTCCATTGTAGTTCAAAAGCCAGCTGGCGTCCACATTTACAAGTTGAGAGTAAATAACTGGAGATGGGCAAAAGTTAAATGCCATGAGAGCGGCGCCTTCAAGATTCAGAAACTGAAAGCTGAAAGCGTAACTTACAAACGCAAAGTCATTTGGTGACCAAAGCGCTTTTGAGCAAAGAAATAGACTTCCACGAGGTGAAGGTAAAATCCAACAATTCGAACGAATGTTGGATTTTCCCTCATTCCCGACCAACCAGCCTGTTTTTTGCTGATATTGATCAGACATAGTTGAGTTTTTGTTCCAGAAGAGACAACGACGAACCCGTGGAGGGACATTTACTGGATAAAGCCACTTCCATAAACAGACCAGAAATTGCCTTGCGAAGATTTGAATGGACTTCTGGCAATTTGTTTTCTCCCCTGTTCTTACAGGTTCGCAGGCTAACTCTAAAGTGTACCGACCCAACCAAATCTAATTTTGTCACCTCCACACAAGACAGTCTTTGGTAGATCCACTTAAGGAATTGCATCTTATTCCTGTGAGACCGAAGGAACAAGGGAAAACAAATTTATATACGACGCAAGATTGTTGTTGCCACACAGAATAATACACGAGCAGCAAGAGCTTTCTCATTGACCTTTTTTTGATTTTTTTAAGGAATGTTGCTTTGTGTTGGTTTCTTTTCTGCTACACTTGGACAGCACTAACTTCTCAGAAAAGTAGGACACAGTGGAGCTGCGGGCGTTTCATTGCCTGTGAATTTACACCCAGCAGAGCTTTTCCTTTCAAGGGGGAACCTTACTTTTTCTTCAGACTTTCTTCAATTTGCAAACTCTTGCCAATCCAGTCTGTCACGCCCTGTAGGAGACCTGTGATTCCCTCGTGGTCCATCGGAATGTACATGTATGTTGTTGGAAGGGGTGCAGAGCGAGAACCCCGAATGACCAGCCAGATTCTCTGGAAACAGACAACCAATCAATTACTGAACCATTTTCCCTGTGCTCTGACTTTTTATCTGCATCATTAGAACAGAATTGCTTCATTCTGCAGAAGAATGACTCGTGACAAAATGGACCTGTCCTTTTATCAGCCAGACTTGAGCTTTCATAAGTCCTTCTAAATTAGGCCCGCTTTACTCTCCAGAAGAAAGAAAGAGCAAGCAGCTTGTCATTCGCCAAACATTGAATAGCTTTGACTCGTTCTTGGCTGAAGTTTTTGTTGTGTGAGCAGCACACATCCGTGCAGCATGCAGCTGCACCTGCCTTGTATACATCACTTCATCTGAAGCATCAACACCTTGTTGTTGGCAAAGACCAGCCCAAACAAACAAAATCCATCTCCATCTGCTTGGAGAGAGAGAATTGGAACATTTGTGTGCAAGAAGCCACTGCTGAGCACCAATAGTAAAAAACACATCTGTGTTTTGTGCACTTTGGAGCAAGTTTTCCTTTTGTGCTGAGACAAAGGACTTCCTCACTATGTGTAGGAAGTGCCACCACAGAAATCAATGCCACACTAAGAGTTCCTCACCAATCTTGATGTGCTTTAGATACAATCAAGGCAAGACCCTTGTGCACATTTCCACCAAAGGACTAAGCTCTAGGTGCCCTAGGAGCTGAGATATTGTCATTGGAAGATTGGTGATTTTTGGCACCAATCTGAACACAGACACCCTTGGTCATTTTTGCTGATATCTCAGGAACAGAGCAAGCTAGAAAAAAACCAAAGACAGTTTTAGAAAGCTGAGACCCTAAGCTTTCAGATGACACCAAGTTTGTCCAAATCAGAGCAGTAGAAGTGGGCAAAAACAGACCTCAAAGTTGAGTAAAATTTGCCATGAATTTGGGAGCAGTTTGTGAGAGAACTGTGCAGGTGCAGCAGTTTCCCTTGTGAGCAGAAACCACACCCAGTACCCAGTGAGCTGAGACTTCACAAGACACAAGGCACCACAAGCCATCTAAGAGAGGACCTCAAGAAGAAGAGCTCAAGACTGTAAAGCAGTTAAATCCTTGGACAATAAGACCAGGAGTGTGCTCAAGCATTGGGACACTAAGACCTCTGATCTTGGATAAAAGTGCTGTTGGAAGAATGGCTGTGATGCTCAATTGACTTGATATTCAGTGGGTGTGTAGGTTCCTGTCATATCTCTGTGCTGTGTGAATTTCATGATTTTATGTTAAGTAGAACACTGTAAACAAATCACTCAAAGTTGACCATTGTGATCATGCACACTCACAAAAAAGTGCCACTGGAAAATTATCTGGCATTCTGTCAGTTTGTACACCAGGAAGCTGATTTTTGGTGAGGACACAGCCCACATAAAGGGCTACATCCTGTGTGAATTTTGTGAAGATTGGTCAACTGAAAGTGTGTTAGAATTGATCTCAAAGTTGAGTGTTCTGTCATGCACATTTGCAAAAAAAGTGCCATTTTTGAGTGTCGATTTGAGGCACTTTTAGGGCAGCTAGGAGGCTGCAATTTTTACTGTGAACACTAGACAACCTTGCCGGTATACTGTGAAAATTTTGTGTGTCTGTGACCACTGAAAGTGGGTCAAAATGCTACTGAAACATACACATTTTTTGCCATGAATTCATGAAAATTGTTCCCCATGGCTAGATACAGGGGCAGGCCAAGATACCCTAGGCTCAACAGGAGAAGAGAGAGCAGGCACTCCATCATGAAGGTC
>JAAUYG010162125.1_pt1 | contig 14577 bp, 10 predicted proteins | sample 7278091 | NCBI WGS metagenome assembly JAAUYG01 (sample SAMN14350201, study PRJNA611818) | marine sediment metagenome | isolation source: surface marine sediment (0.6m) | place: French Polynesia: Moorea | collected 2018-08 | reverse complement strand
ACCATCGACACCAATTGCGGTCTAATTGCTTCCAAATTGGCAGCTAGTTCTTGAATCAAAAATCGCGAGGGCAATCGCGAATCATTTTGCTGTTTGTCCAAAGTCCAAAAACTTTATCTTTTTCTAAAAAATTAGAAAATTATATTGGAGCTATATGGTATTTCATACATCACTACAATTCATCCTTACATCTTTAGGACTACCTAACCTTTTTTTAGACATGGGGGTAGAGTTTTTTTTGGCTTGCCTCCACCTCCAATGTGATCAGGGCTATTATTTATAACGATACTGAGTGCTTGAAATATTTTATTCATATCTTCGTAGAAAGGTTTTGCGTTATTTCTAGTCGAATAAAAATCGTGACCATAGGTAGATTTAAACTCTTCTTCTACTCCTGTTTCTATCGCAACCTTATGAGCATCCCAAGAACCACCTTCAACAATATAACCTCCATAATCTTGAAGAGCATGAAAAATTTTCTTGCCAGGAATAGTTGTCAGTCCAAGACTGGCTTCTGTCACTGAAGGTGTAATAGCAAGTAGCGAACCCATAACAAAATAGGGATTCATACCACCATACCCGTTGTCATTGTCGAGATTAAAAGCATTTCGGTCAGCACGAAGAGCTGGCCATCGATAGCCTGGTGGTTTTTGATAAAGATATTTCTTTCCCCAGACTATTATCTTTAATGCGTGGCGAATGGAAGAATCGGAAGGCAAAAGTTCACCTAATCGAATCGTACCACCAATACTGGAAAGTCCTGAACCACCTTGTCCTCCAGTTATGCCTTGTCCGTAAATATCTTCTCGACTATTATTTGGTGTACCATAGCCAAAGATTGGACCTCCAGCTTCACAACGAGCTAGGGGATTGATTTGAATTAATGTCCGTCCGTCTGGCTGTAAAATTGCCGCAGCATTATTAGGAGTGATTTTTCCGATTGCATCGGGGACAATTACATCGTGGGGAAAATGAATTTGCCCCATCAGTTTTCCCCCAAGTTCACAGCGTCCTTCTCCCCAATTTTGTAATGAATACCAATCAACAATTGGGTCTTTATCGGTAGTAGTGATATAAAAGTTTATTTCAGGAGCAATTGCATAAGCTGGTTCAATTTTAGCGTTAATATATCGAGCCTGTGAACCAATGGGCATATTCCAAATGCTATCACAAGAAAAGGGCCAAGTATTCTTATCTCTTGGAGGACCAGAACTACAGCCATTGTTACTATTACTATGTACTCTTGTTACTCCAACAAGAATAAATATGTTAATCAGTAGAATTATTAACAAGTAATAACAAAGTTTGTGCTTGATTTTTAGCATAGAGATTTAAATAGGAATTGCTATGTAATTTCGTTATAGAAGAATTATATTATCAATAACAAAAACTTAAACTATGATTTCGCAAGAGATTGTTGAGGTGTAAAAATTTCAGGTCAAATATCAAAGTCAATTGTTATCTTTCTTTTTATTCCCTGCTAATTCTAATTGAATAATGTTTTCTCTAAAAAAAACTGTATAATTTCACAGAAAGTATCGTTCTAATTCTGTACCAGTCAACTTATCCTTAAGCTCATCAAAATTAGATATCAAATCGACTAACTTATTTGAATTTTGTTTTTTTAAAGGTGGTTGTAAATATTCAACTGCTGATGATACACCAATAAATTTGAGTAAATCTGATTTAATATATTCGCTTTTTTCTCCAATTAAATCTTCATAGCCTAGTTCTAAATAACTTTGATCCATATCTATCATTTTTTGACGCAATTTATGAAAATAATGACTATTTTTTTTGCTCCATCTAAGTATTTTAGTTGCACTCACATCAACTGAAATATCACTATTATTTTCTTGTTTAGAGAAATTATAAGAATCCCATTTGCCTGTTTTTCTGGCAATTAAAAGAGATACATAACATTTAATTTTGTTACGACGTAACAATAAGACTTTTTTTACATTTTTGTCTCTAATTAAAGACGTAGATGCATAAGGAATATGATTGGGAAATAAATTAAATCCTACAGCTTTGCAGCCAAAATTATTTGACCAGATTTTAAATATAAACTCTTCGGGATATCGCTTTCTTTCTTTTAATGTTGTTAAACCTACTTTTCCTTTAATTAAATCTTCGCGAAAAATTGTTTCGTCATTACCGAGTAATTCATGAAAATCTTTAGAATAATAAATTCTCTGAGGATTAAATATTTCATGATGACAAAGTATTTCAGGATGTAAATTCAACATTCCACATAATAAATTACTGCCACTTCGTGGTTGAGTAAAAATGACAAACTTATTTAGCAAAGTTGAACTATTATTATTTGTGCTACACAGCTTATTCTTTTGATAAATATACTTTTGATAACTACGTTTTTCTAGAAATTTACTGATAATTGATTTCATTGTTAATTTTTTTTATTTCTTAAGTATATTCAAATTATGTTTTTGAATTTTATTTTTTTATTAGTCCTATTAAACGCATTACTTTTCTAATATTCATTCTGTTAAAGTATCTTTTAAGTATTCTAGTTTTATTGAGTAATATCGGAGGAAAAAATGATGGTAATTTTGGCATTAAATCTTCACGAATAATGTATTTATTGTCACCAGCATCATAATTTAATTCAGATGCTTTGGCTATTTTTTCTTTCCACTCATTTCCAGAAAATCGCCAAAATGATTCAGCATAATTATTAGCTGTTTTAAATTTAGTCTCATGACGAAAACTTGTTGAGCCTTTTGATCTTGCTTGAAGACGGATCTTAAGTCTATTTTGAATTTGTTGAGGAGAACGATATTGATAATGTTTTAACCAAATTCTAATTGGGTAAACAGCACCTGTATAAGGCCAACGAAGATTACTATCCCATACTAATTTGTGATCGTATCGAAAGAAACGTGCTTCTGACCATTCATTTCGATAGTAGCGACATTTTTGTTCTACTGGGATGCTATCTGCGTAAAAGGCTGGATCTTGCTTATATTTTTCTAAATCTCTATCTGTAAAATAATATTGAAAGCTTGCAGCCCATACATATTGATATACATGGGGTATCTTAGCTAAAAAAACACGAGGATTATCGATATAGATTTCATCTGCATCTAATTGACACCACCAATCTCCTTCAGAACTTTTAGCTTGGAAATGTTTAAAAACTTCAGCTCTTAAGCCATTATGATATGTACAATTATCTTGTTTATAGGGAATAAGTTGTTTACAATTTTTAGCCAGCTCCAAAACTTTTTCCCAACTGCCATCAGTACTTCCATTATCAAAAACGTAAATAAAATCAGACCAGTATGTTGCAGCTTTAATTGTTTGTTCAATAATATCAGCCTCATTTTTTACCATGCATATACTATGAATTTTCATTTTGTTAAACTTTCAAACTCGATAACGGAAAACTTAGTATAATTAACGATTGCCAAGAGCTGTTAATAATTCTAAAGGTATTTTTCTAATCTTGGAATTTAAAAGAAATAGTGAGCCGTAGCTAAAAAATAAAATGATAAAACTCAACCAAATGGGAAACCATATACTAGCAATTAGTGATGGAGTAGCGGCTATAATAAGCCAAAAAGCATTCCCATAATTGGGGCTACCGCAAAACTTAACTAAAGAAAGATGAATCAAAAAATAGCTTGGTAATGCCAGAATTTGTGCCATTCCATATCCCCAAAATCCAAACAGAGGTATCATTAACCAAGAACTCATCCACAATAAACTAACGTATGCAACATTGAGACGACCAACCTCATAATTTTTACCTGCCGCATACAAAGTAGCATTATGCAAATCAAAAATAGCACTTACTGAGGCTGCCAACCCAATTAAAGGAAAAATTTGCGAACTAGGAAGCCATTTTTCACCGAATACCAAAGGAATTATCCAAGAGGCGCAACAGGAAAATGTCGCACAAGTTGTACCCATTAATAAAGCTTGGTAGGTCATTCCTTTGCTAATTGTACGCCGTGTAACATTAGCATCTTCTATGACTTTTGCCATTACGCTAATTGACATACGTTGAATTACGACTCTCAGCAAAGATAGTTGCTGAACCATGCGAATAGCAATACTGGTGAGTCCAGCTGCTTCTATACCAGCAAAACGAGTAACAAACAAAGGTACTGTTAAAGATTTAAGGGTAAAAATCCAATTTGAACTGTAGTAAGTTAAACCATATACTAGTATTGGTTTTAAGGTTTTCCTCCGCCAACGCCAACGCCAAGCAACAGGATAGGAGTAATGGGATAAACAGGCTAAAACAAAAAATTGTAAAATAGTTCCAAAAATTGGACCCCAGTAGTTTTTTTGGAATAAAACTAGAGAAACAGAAACTGAATAGTTAGCAATTTGAGCTAGAGCATCATACAAGCCAACGCGATCGAAATGTAGCTCCCGTTCTAGCATTCCTATAGATACACCACTAATCATGTCTAACCAAATTGCTGGTATTAACCAGCGTAAAACTTGTGTAACTTCCTCTTGTTGTGTCCACCATCCAAAAAGAGGAGAAGCACACCAAAGTAAAATACAAAATATAATTCCAATGGTGTTATAGAAAGATAAAACTTGTTCGACTTCTTCTGTTGATAAATCTGGTTTTCGAACTAAATAGATATGTAAACCTAATCTACCACCCCATTTTAAAAAGTAAAAAATCCCTAAGGATGTAGCTAAAATACCATAGGTTTCTGGTCCTAATATACGAGCAATTACTAATGTGCTAACTAATGAAAATAAAGTAGCTAATATTTGTCTAAATACTAAGTAAATACCACCCTTTAAAACCTTGTTTTTAATCGATGCCAAACTTCTCATTAATATTTAATTCATATTTATTAGTTTTGTAAGAAGATTATTGAGATCATATATAGAATTTCTAACTTGATTGTATTGTTGTAATCCGAGTAAGCGTAAGAGAATAATCGCTAAATTCAAACGAATATATTCTCGTGAGAAAATCACTTGAGGATAATAAGCGATCGCTTTGTAGCTAAATTCTAGCGATTTCTGATATTCACCATTTAAATTTTGTAAAATTTTCCAAGCTATACGAAGATAAGCAAAGCTATAACAACGGTTTTTAAAAGCTTGTAAATTTGAAGCTACATCAGCAAATACATTTTCAATAATTAGTTGATAACTTTGCTCCATTAAATGCCATTTCATAGAGCGATTATTATTATGGCTGCGATAATAAACTAAGGGTTCCTTGATTAATTTAAATTGATAACAAGAAGCAATTTTTAGCCACATATGCCAATCTTGAGCATAAGCAATTTTAGGATCAAAATTACCTAGTTTTTCAAAACAAACACGACGAATCATTGGATTACTACCACATTCAATAATATTATGTTCGATTATTTTTTGCCAAACATTTTCTTCCGCGTAATTTTTTCTAATTTTGCTCTTAATATCTCCTTGGTCATCCACCGATCCAACCCAGCTATAAACCAATCCAACTTCAGGGTTCTTATCCAAAATACCAACTTGTTTTTCTAATTTCATAGGATGCCAAAGATCGTCAGCATCCAAAAAAGCTAAATATATTCCTTTGGCATTAGCAATACCTGTATTTCTCGCCACTGAGGGACCTTGATTTTTTTGTGAAATATATTTAACTCTAGAATCAGTAATTTTTGATATCCATTCGTTAATTCCATCTGTACTTCCATCATTAACAATAATTACCTCAAAATCTTGATAACTTTGATTCAATACACTTTCTAAAGTTTGAGTTAGAAAACTCATCGAATTGTAAGCTGGAATGATTACTGATACTTTTGACATTTTTAGTTTTTTTAGGATTTAAATTTATTTATTTAAATCAAAGATTCGATAATTGATGGGCTATTTGATTAGATATTTGATTCCAATTGAAATTATGGATAACTTTTTGTTTGGCATTATAAGACATTCTTTTTAACCTCTGATTATCAGATAATAAATCAATAATTTCTTTGGCAATTTGATCGGAATTAGGTTTTTCGACAACAATACCATTGGCTTTATCTTCAATTATTTCTGGCATGCCGTCTTGCTTTGATACAATACACGGAATACCATAATTCATTGCTTCTAATAAAAATAACCCTAATGGTTCACAATAGGCAGGAGAAACTACTAAATCTGTATCCAAAAATAATCGTTTTATTTTTTCAGAAGAAACAAGACCTAAATTGACAATTCCCTCTTCATCTATAGATATTCTTTCTCCTACCACGACCAACTTGACTTCGGGAATTATTTGCTTAACTTCTTTAAAAGCAGCTAATACTAAATCTCCACCTTTTCTTTTAAAATCAGAAGCATTAAAAAGTATTTGTTTGCTGCCAATTTTTTTTTCTCCTTGATAAGGTTCTAAAAATTGACCTGAAGAATAAACAACAGTTATTTTTTCAGAATCAATATCATAATCTTTAACAAGGGAAGATTTAGCACAATTACTTTTAGTAAAAATATGTCGAGCATTTTGATATGCTTTTCGTTCGCAATCAATCCAATCATTCAATAATTTTTCTGTAGGGAAAGGAGCCCAGGGCAACCAATTTTTTCTAGCCAATGCCATAGTATAGTCTAGGTAAGTTACATAGGGAATATCCCATCTATTCCATAGAGGGCTAAACATTCCATAAAAATGAAATATAAGCTCGGGAGTATATTTGAGTTGATTTATTTTTTGCTCACAGCGTAACGATTTTTCAATAAAACTTTGGGAATTTTTTCGTAGAGAACTAGCTCTGACCTCTGGTAAAAATGGCAATTTCCTATAAATAGATTTAACAAAGTTTTTTAAAACTCTTGAATTAGATAAGTTGTCCACCGCCAAGTAATCAAACTCCTTTACATAAGCCGATAAAGTTTTAAATAATAGATAATGGCGTTGAATAATATCACTTTCACCTGTTACCAATATTTTTTTAAATTTCATTTATTTTTTAAATTTCATTGTGAATATTTTTCGGTTTCAAAATGGTTATTTTGTTTTTCGTTTTCCAATGTAATTATCTCCTTCCAATCCCAACTAACAATCCCTAAAACAGTTAGCCAGTAATAAAAAAAAGTTGTATTACTCCAAATATTGTCAGTTAACATACCGACATTTATGGCAATCAAAATAGCTATCATAACTAAACACAAATTTCTTTGTGGGCTTCTTTTATCCGCAACAAACCAAACGCGAATAAGTCGCCAATAATTTGCTCCCAAAAAAGCAATAAATGTAGTAAAACCCACTATCCCCTCTTCAACTAAAAACCTAATATAGTCATTGTGAGCGGCAGCGCGCACATCGCCGAGAAATGTGTCTGTACCCATTCCATGCCCTAAGACAGGGGCTTCTCGCCATACTTTTAACAAAGATACCCATTGATTTAACCTCCAGTTAAAACTATTAACTTGGCCGCTGTGTTTGAGCAAAATTGCCTGATATATATCTAGATCTGGATTCAAAAGAGGGGTATTAGTAAGTGAAGCTAAACGTTCTTGTCCAAACTCTGTAGCAGCAAATAATCCAATAACTGCAACCATTAAAACAATTCCACTTATAAGCTTGCTAAGAGTTAATCTAGGAGCAACCAAAGCGATCATAAACACGCCAGTCATGACTAAACCAACTAAAGCTTTAGTACTGGTTATCAAAAAGATGAGTATACCTAGTAAAACCAACCATAATCTACGATGTTTAGACTGTTCTAATTTCCAACAAGTCAGACCAATAAAAAGTAAGATAAAAGTAGCAAAAGCATTGGGATGCCCTAATGTTCCATTAATACGGGCAGCTTCCTCAATAGAGGTAAAAGCTTGTGCTCTATAAGCCAGGAAAGAAGGAAGCAAGTGAGCCGGTAGGACTATTTGAAGTAAAGCGGCTGTTATGGGTGCAACTAAGCTCAGAAATAATGTATTGATTATCTTGATGGGATGAACTTTACCTTTAAGCTGCATTACTAACAAATAGACCATCAACCAAGAAAATAATCGCACCCACTCTGGTATGCTTTCTGACAAATATAAGGGGTCTAACCTACCTAGAGGAATTAAAACAACCCAAAATCCTTGCAAACCAACCCAAATAGCAAAAAACCACCAAAATAGGTCTGTTTGGACTTTTTTACCTATCAATAGCCTGAGAGTCACATAGAGTATTGCTAAACCATCTAAACCTACTGCAAACATAGCAGGAACTTGTTGGGTGGAAAAGACATCAAGGGAACTACGAATAATTAACAGCCCCAATACTGCTTGCTCGAAGTTGGTGCAGAAGTAAATAACTAAAATAATCGCTGAAATAGCTAAACACAAAAGCAAAGGCTGAGTTCCAGCTAATATTCCAAGAAATAAGCCTACACCAGCAGCAATAATTCCTACCCAAAAAGATAAACGAGAAGAAACATACCAAGAGAAATTTATCTTCATGGTTTACTTATCTCCTTGGTATTTTGATGAGAATTATGGGTTGGTCTCGAAGCGATCGCAGGAGATGATAAAGATCTAAACTCATCAACATTGTCTTTGGCTTGTTTCTTCTGCTTGCCTGCATGATTAACAACAAAACCGAGAATTGGAGTGTTATTTTGTTGTAATTGTGAGACTGTCTGCTGCAAGATATTTTTGGGTGTATAACAAGGTCGCGTAACCATCAATAATCCGTTACTATATTTGCTCAAAGTATAAGCATCGGAATTATTGCTAACTGGTGGCGCGTCGATAATTACTAGATCGTAGTAATTAATGGCTGCTTGCATTATAGATTTAATAAAGTGTGACTCAAGTAAGGTGCAGGAATGAGAAGTTGTACTTCCTGTAGTCAAGACTGAAAGATTGTTAATTTTTGTCGATTGTACTGATTCTAAAAAGCTATGATCTTTAGTTAATATTTCCGTTAATCCTGGTTGCAATTTAGCATTGAGTGATTTGTATTGCTGAGGTTGGGACAGATGGGCATCAATAATTAAAGTTCGCTTAGATAACATTGCTGATAATACACCCAAATGAGAAGCAACTGTTGATTTACCTTCTCCCGCAATAGAACTGGTTACGATAATTAGCTTCAATTGATTTTGACACCTAACTTCTAATCTTTTTAACAAAGCTCGGTAGGGTTCGTATAAATTTCTATTCTGAAGAAATAGCTTGATTTTGTTGGAAGACAGATTTGATGAAGATAGATCGGGTAAATCACCCAAAAAACTAATTTGTAGCTTATCTTCTACTTCTGAAGCATCAGAGAAAATATCATCTATTGTTTCCAGAAGCAGAATTATCCCAACAGCCAAAATAGTACCGATAGCAGTTGCCAATACTATTACTAATATTGGCTTGGGGGAGCTGGGGGAAGAAGGTAATTGGGCTAACTCAACAATTTGAATATTGCTGACTAATTGAGCCTCAGCAATTCTAGCTTCTTCTAATTTACGCTGTAAAAATTGGAGAGATCTTTGAGCCTCTTCTCGTTGATGTACCAAGTCATTTAGGGACTGTACTTTGTCTGGCAATAAAATAAGCTGATTTCCTAATTTTTCTTGCTCTGTTTTTATAGCTTTTAATTTATCTTCTAGTGTAGATAGTTCGATTTGATTAGTGACTAATTGATCGATTATTCTCTGACTTTGTCCGTCGATAGTTATATTATCAGCAGAGATATTTGAATTATTTCCTTCAATATCATTAATTGTTTTATTGTATAAACTAAGAAGACGCTCTCTTTTTTCTAATAAAGAAATTACAGTTGGGCTATCGTCTGTGAAATTGGAACGAGCAAGAGCTAACTCTGACTCGGCTTCGGAGATCTTTAATTTTATTTGTTCCAGTCCTTTGTCTTGACTAATACGTCCTTTTAAATATGCAGATTCAGGATTATTAGTTTTTGCTATTGGTTGTAAGTTGTTAATAGCAGCTTTTTTTTCCTTGATTTCGATTAATAAACTTTGTTCTTGATTTTCTAAACTATTAATATTATTGACTAAGTTTTGAGTTTGCTCATCAAGAGCTACAATGCCTCTTTCTTGGCGGTATTGATTTTCCCTGACTTCTGTTTGACGGACTTTGATTTTTTGTTGAGCAACTTCTTTTTTTAAAAATTCTCTCAGTGATTTTGCATGCAAACGAATTGTCTCTGTATTATTGTTAATAACTGTTTGAACAATAGTATTCAGCAATTTGGTAGTTACTTGGCTGTCGGAATTTTTATAACTTATTTCTAATATATTGGTGTTGGGAATAACTTTTACTTGTAAATTTTTTTGAATTTCTCCCAATGAAATATTATCATTGAACTCTTTTGATTGTTTTTTGAAATTCTCTAGAGAGGCTTCTATAATTTGTCGAGAATAAATTAATTTTACTTGGCTAGCCAAGTTACTATAGTCTTTGGGCTTTTCAGTAAAAGTGTTTAAATCACGACCTAATTCAGAAATACTTGGTTGACGCTCTGAGATCATTATTGATGCATCAACTTGATAAATTCTTTCTGTAAAAATTAAATATAATAAAGCTCCAAATAATACTCCAAAAAAACCACATAGTGCGGGGAAATAACGTCGCTTTAAAACTAGCAGCAAAAAAGAAAAATTAAGCTCTCTAGAGTTTCTCGAACTAAAACTTAGTTTATTATTAACAATTAATTCATCAAGTGGCTGTTGTAATTCTTCTAATAGATTATTATGCTTAAATTTTTTGTTTTTATTGGTAAACTTTAGAGCATACCTGTTATTATTAATTTCTGGTTGGATTTCTGTGCATCCTTCAAGAACAAAGCGAATAGCTCTAACGATATCCTCTGCAGACATGTTCTTGAGTAAACAGCCTTGAGCTCCTGAACTTAGAGCCTTACTAATTATATCTTCTCTATCTTGACCAGTTAAGATTAGAATTTTAGTATTAGGGTTGTGCTGACAAATTAATTTTGTCGCCTTGAACCCGTCTAAATTAGGCATTTCTATGTCCATAAGGACAATATCTGGTTTTAAAGCTTTTACTTGTGCGATCGCTTGGTATCCATCTTCAGCAATTCCTACTACTTCTATATTTGGCTCTAAATATAATAGAGATTTAATGGATTCTCGAATAGTTGCTTGATCGTCAACAATCAAAATACGAATCATAATTGAGTTGGCAAAGTTAAAATCGAGGTTTTAAGATTAAGATTTGAACTATTTTGTTTTCACTTGCTTGTAATTTGCAATATTTTTTTATTAGAATTTACATAAGCAGCAAGTTTAGTATACACTTGCAAATTTTCATAGGTAACTTTATCCCATCTATAGTTAGCTTTGACATATTTTTGTCCTTCCTCTGCCATTTTTTGTAACCCCTCAGGTTGAGATATAGCTTGTTTTAAGCAACGGCTCAGAGATTGAATATTTCCTGCTTGAAAAAGCATACCCCTTTTGCTACCAATCAACTGTTGGTGAGGAGCAATATTGCTTGCTATTATTGGTATGCCTTCCTTCATTGCTTCTAGCATCGCCAAAGGTAATCCTTCTAAATCTGAAGGCAATACAAACAATCCAGCTCTACTTACAATCTCGGATAAGTAACTTCCCCGAAGTTCATTAGTGAAAATGATATTTTCATTGCCTCTCTTGTTTTTAATTAGTTGTAATTTAAATTTGTCCAGAGGTTTAGTACTGCCAACTATAACTAGTTTCCAACCTCTAGGGTTAAGTAATTGAAAAGCTTCTATAAGCAAATCGGGTCGTTTCTCTGGTACCAGTCTACCCAAGAACAAAATATAACGACCTTTTTTGAGACCTAAAGATTTACTGTAGGAAAAGTTAGGTATTAACCGAGAATATGTAGATGGAGCGGTTGGTATGTAATTGGTTTCTAAACCATAGGTTGTGTGAAAATAATTATGCAGATATTGAGAAACAACTATCAATTTATGGGCGTATCTAACTGCATTTTTTTCTCCTAGGCGAATAATATAGCGGGCAAATTTATTCCACTTAGCACGTTTCCAATCTAGTCCATGACAAGTAACGACAACTTGTGCAGAAGAAAATAATTTTGGGATAAAACAAAATATAGCAGGTCCTAAAGCATGAAAATGAATGATATCGTAGCCTTTGATCGTACTTACTATTGTTGCGATCGCAGCGCAAATAAAAGCATCCAACCCTTTTAGGGGTAAAGAGGGAACACAAAATACTCTTATTCCCTGATAATTAGAAACGGACAACCAAGGCTGTTCAATATAACTAGCACGAGCAAACACATCTATCGAGTGGTCTTCTTCTACCATTCTTGAGTATAGCTCTTTACAATAATGTTCAATTCCACCTTGTCTGGCAGGTAAGCCTTTGGCTCCAATTACGGCAATTTTCATGTATTTTTAAATTAATTTTGATACTAATCGAATGCTTGAATCTACATGGCAAGTGCAAGCTTGTTAAGCTGAATTTCTCCAACCTACTTACTTTGTCAAGTTAGAAATGAGTAGTGAATCGTCTTAATTAAGCCACTTTAGTTACGGGAAAAGCTAAGTTTTTTTTCTGCCAAAGTATCAACATTTGCTGATAAACATTACCCACTACGGCTTTAGCTGTATAGGGTTGGGCAACGCTAACACAAGCATCGGTAGGAAAAGCAGTTGGGTTTTGTAAAACTTGACTCAATGCTGCAGCAAGTGCTTCAGGAGTCCGCTCTTGAGCTACTACTCCACTGTTGGCTGTCAATAGGTTTGGTGTTTCACCACAGTCAGTAGTCACTATCGGCGTACCACAAGCCAGTGCTTCTAATACGGCGATGGGTAAGCCTTCATAAAGACTACTCAAAACGAACACACTAGCTGAACGATACAAATTAACTAGTTTTTCTTGTTTTAGTGCCCCCAGCAAAGTGACTCGTTCTGATAAATTATGAGCACAAATTTCTGAGTCCACTGCTTCGGCTAATTCTCCATCTCCAGCAATCAATAAATGTGCATTGGGTTCTGACAATGCACTAAAAGCACGAATTAGTAAAATTGGGTCTTTTTGAGGATGAAGTCGCCCGACAAACAGAACAAAATGAGTTTGTTCATTTAAATTTAGCTTTCGTGCCAAGGTTTGCCTTTTGTGCTCGCGTTTTTGACTAGGGAGATGAAAGAAAAGGTCTGTATCAACTATGTTTTTAATTAAAGTCACTTGTTTAGCTAATTGAGAATAGTTTTGTTGGTAATATCTTGCAGATTCGCTATTGCACGAATAAATGCGATCAAATTGCCGAATAAGTCTTCTTTCAAGGACAGAATAAACGGCTGTAAAACGCGACCAAAGCATGGCATCATTACCTTTTTCAGGATTGATTTGAGCTTCTATATCGTTGTGGACGAAAAGAGTTTTATCTCCAGACCAATTAAAAGTTGCCATAGTCGGCTCTAGACGATGAAAATGCATAAAGTCTGAAGCATAATTACGACCCAATAAGGCTGCAGTATATTTGACTGTTGTAGGAATAAGACCTCTTACGTTATCATTTTCGAGATTAATTAGAGGCAAAAACTCAATAGACTTATTATCTAACTCCACTTTTTGCCATACACCCAATAAAGAACTTCCATCTCCAATCCCTACCAATCTCACCTGAAATTCATCTGGTGCATACTTAATAAATGACCGAATAAAAGTTTGAATTCCGCCAATACTGCTATCCCAGGGGTTGAATTGATAAAAAATTGTTAGAGTAGGTCGCTTCATATTCGTCTTCCTAAGACTATATCGTGTTTATCTTCATTGTTAGAGCGTAATTTCAGCTTTACTGACTGTGTAATGGCTTTGTGTAATCAGATTAAGCAATCTAAGGTTACAAACTTGATACAACAAGGGAAATTGTCAGATCTCAGTAGCCAAATATCTAAAATCGCTTAAAAAACCTCTGAAACTATTGTTATATAAAGGATACAGAGTTCGAGTTCTTGTATTTCTCTTTCCGCTGAGTTTAAATTCTTTGATCAAATAACTAAACTAATCGCTAGCTAATATTACTGAAGTAAAAGTGATAAACTCGATACGTACTGGAAAATTTTCAGTACAAACACTGAGGCGATTGGCTCTGCCAGTGCGCGTAGCGCAATCGCGATTGACCGAGGAAGGCGCTGCTTGCCTGTGACTTAAAATGCTCCTATTTTTAGCAACTCTGGGACTAGTACCGCTTCGCTCTTTGTAGAAAGTAGCCCTTCGGGTTCAGCACTTCTTGCTCCGTCCTATACGCGGAGGAGACCGTTGACTCGCAGGCGGTGCGCTTTTCCCAACAGCGTGGTTGGACAAGCTGCTTGGCTCAAGAGCGTCCTTCACGCTCCAAGAGAAAGCTCTTAGCAGAAATAATAAAAATATATATAGTCGTTCAGTTGCAAAATATAACTATCAAAAATAACTATCAAAATTTGATAATAATTAGAGGCTTTAAATATTATGAATAAAGGGGTTCAGTATCTTCGAGACTTACTGCAAAACTTCTTAGTTAAAAATAACATCTGTGTCTAGGGCAAATAGTAAATGTAAGTACAGGTTCAGTTGGTTTATTGCTCAACATGACTGGAAATGAAAGTTATACACTTATTAGTCGTGTAAGTAGTACGGTTTT
>JAAUYG010089868.1_pt1 | contig 14580 bp, 9 predicted proteins | sample 7278091 | NCBI WGS metagenome assembly JAAUYG01 (sample SAMN14350201, study PRJNA611818) | marine sediment metagenome | isolation source: surface marine sediment (0.6m) | place: French Polynesia: Moorea | collected 2018-08 | reverse complement strand
CAGATCCGATGAAAACTGGAGGAGGAGTAGCGTTTTGAAATTTTTGCTTCCATAGGGTCCCATGTTAACGAAAACGAAAAAAAAATTGTAAAAATTTGAAAATTGAAAATTTGGAAAAAAGCAGCAAAATGGTCTGGAGATATGGTGGATAGGTAGCTTCACATAAAATTTGGTCTGGATCCATGCAGCGGTTTCCGAGAGTTTGTAGAAGAGGGACGACGGACGCCTGCGCCATGACAGTCACTCTGCTGTGTAAACACAAGCAGAGTTAAAAATCCAAATTTTGAAAAACGGAAAAAATGGTCCAGAAATATGGTGGATAGCTACCTTACCACAATATTTGGTGTTTATTTGCTTAATGGTTTCTGAGAAAGGCCATTTAGCGGACGGACAAAAAACAGGTCCATCTTAGTATGCTATTACCTTTGGTTGTGAACAACCGGAGCTAAAACAAAATTTTGAAAAACGGAAAAAGTAGTCTGGAGATATGGTGGATAGTAACCTTTCCAGAAAATTTGGCGTTAATTCGCTTGATGGTTTCTGAGAAAACACGTTTTACGAACGACGGACGGACACTCGCGCCATGGCATTAGCTCTGCTGACACAGTCAAGCAGAGCTAAAAGTACACAAGTTGCCACATAACAGTCCAAGTGGCCTAATAACAGTTCTGTGGGCTGTACACGTATAAAGTGATACAATTCCATGCAATTTGGATGTGACACAAGGGACTTTGTGGTTCTGTTGTTCCAGCGGTGTTTCTTGTTCGAAATTGAAATAACTGGAGAATCGGTGTGCAGGGACAAGCGGGTTTGCAGTGGGGCCCTGAAAATATACTGATGTCCACTCTGCAAACCAAGTTCTGGCTCACAGAGGGTGGCCTGAGATGCTCCAAAAATGCTTCTAGGGAGGGTGCAACAGGCGGGAGATCTGAGGTGTCAGCATGCCACAATTCCAACCTTATCACTCTAAGCTGAAAAACCGATAAGGACAAAGCCAAACAATCTTTACAAACAATAAATAAAAGTCTGGTTAAGACCTTAAAAACAGGTAGAATCCGGGTTCTAGGCCGCACAATGGGCACAAGACCCGTCAGGGGCACATTTCCGCAAACCTCTGGTCGATCTGTTTGATGATTTGCTGGTCTTATCTCTATGTGCATTAACACAACGAGGTAATAGCCTAGCCAAACAACTCAACCTAACGCAACGATGATGAGCAGCATGTTCATTTCAGTACAAAGGTGTTCTGGTACAAATAGGTAAAAGTACTCAACAGAGGTCAAGTTGACAGCAAAGGAAGCGAACTGACGAGGAAATGCCTATTGACCCGGGGGCCCAAGGGTAACAGCCTCAGCTGAATGACATAATGATGACTGCAGTAGCTACTACTGCAGAGCGGTACTTTGAAGGCAGTGGACATTGTGATCTTATTGGCTTTGTATATCCTGAAGGGTACATGCAGATAATCGAGACTACACCAGGGTGACGGCAAAAATAATGGCTGAACTTCCGAATTAGGGGATCGATGTATTTTTCATGAATTAGGTTATGATTAAATTATATGTTTATGCAAAAAATATGGCACTTTAGTGTTATAAAAACACTGAATAACTTCTTGCTTACCTTAATGGTCTTCCAACGTCCTGTCCACGGCTTCTCACCAGGGTGCTGTTGAGAGACTGCTGCAAGACCGATGTAGGCATCAGCCGACAAAGACATAACCCCTGAGGGTAAAAAGAACTTCCATGTGAAGCATAATGTTTATATTGTCAAGGGCATGGCATGGCCATCATTATTTATTATATATTTATATACCTATTCCAATGCACACTTACTTCTAGAAACTCTTAATTCAAATGATTTGGCACGTAATAACCTATTATGGTGTACATAGATTATACCATAATAGCTTATTACGTGCCAAATTTTACCGTAATAAGATATTATGGTGTACCCAAACGTTACCGTAATAAGCTATTATGGTGTACATTGTAGAGCTACAATAACATGAATTGGACCTATCAACTTGAAATATGAACACACTAAATGTAATTGTTTTAGGCTGCTTTTCTGCATGAAAGGTAAAATGTATGTACCAAGTGTGATTCATCAGCCTGACAATGAAGGGAAAGATTATAGTGGCTCAAGCCTGGATTGGCTTCTTATCTCACGCTGAATGTTTGATGCCTCAGGAAACAGATTACTCACTTCACGCTTACTAGCTATTTGCAATTATATGCGATTCCATGCAATATGATTTGCAGTTGTCATGCTATTATCACTTACACTGTAGCTGTGGCTGAACTGTGTTTGACTCCCCCATTATCGCTGCATGCTTGAGGTCTTCCACTTTCTGCCCGAATCTGGTACCTTCACGGGGCCCTGGCTTTGTCTGAAGATCAAAACAATAGCATTGTTATTATGAGCACCAGGTGTTATATAATAAGCATGTCTTTAGTAAAATAGTGCCGGTGTATCAAAAGTTCGCTATTCATCATTATTTGTAGCATTACATATTAAAATAAAAATACAACAAAACATTGTATTGCTAAATATAGACAATATTTTTTATTTTTCTGCACAGGGAGTTTAATGATAGTACCAATTAAGCTTACGTTTTAATGGTATATTCTGCGTTTGTGCCCTACCAGCTTCTTTGAATGACCACAGTCCACATTCTCTAGATTAGCTTTCCTTCTGTGGGAGAATTTGTTGAATGTGAAACGAGCGATGCATTTCCTTCTGCTGCTGGCTGTTAGTATATCGCTGATAGCCTGTGGCCAAATCCTGGAAAGGGTTGGTCCATCACCGCTGGTCTCTGACCCAATGCTGACAGGGACTGGTCCATCACTGCTGGCCTCTGACCCGATCCTGGCAGGGGTTGACCCATCGCTGCGTGCCTCAAGCCCAACACTGGAAAGGGTTTGCCCATCACTGCTGGCCTCGTTCCTGTCATTGGCACTGGCTTGTCCATCGCTGTTGACATTTGGCCTAACATTGGCAACGGGTGGTTCACAACTGCACGGAACACTAGACATTGGTTTAGAGTGGTCAACCTCTGATTTGCAGAGAACAAAGTTTGTACCGGTACACTGGTCTTTAGGGCATAGTCGTTGTGCAAAATGATCAAGCAAACCATTGTCACCAGGCAATATCTTTTCACATAAGGGACAACATACTTCCTTCTTTCCTCCTTTTCCAACTGCAGTTTTCCTACACTGGAAAGCTGGATGCTTTTTATGTTGAGGTGAATGCTTTTTACACTTTACCGAGCGCCCAGCGTGCCTGGAGGAGTTTTCTGCAGGAGCTTGTGTGGATTTGGAGCATGGGACGGCCTGAAATCATTATGGGTGACAAGAGCATAAAATTTGAATTACGAGCAATAGAGAATGATTTTTTGTATATTGTTGTCGTGGTTGTTTGCACAATTTTATGTTTTGAGAATATCGTCTGAAGATGCAATCTGATAGTGTAATAGTATTGCTGCAGTTAATAATGCCTAGGCTATTGCTGGGACACCTGGTGAGACACACATATCCTAAACATTTCTAGCTATTTGCATTATATCCACAAGCCTGTGCTAAATTAGCAGTTCATATTTAAGCTTGGCCACTGATGGTGTTTCCAAATCAACACATCGATTTGCAATAAAATTTACAACCCAGTTATTATAAATTTAGCTTAATAAGAAAAAAATAATTGTTGCACCTGGTTTCTACTTAGCGCATTAAATGGCTAGTTTTACATACCCATCCATGCATTGCTGACCAATCGAGTAATACTGCAAAACCCTTCTCAATTGGGCATCCGGTGGGGTGGAATTGAGGCTGAGGTGTTTCTCCTATAATTACCCATGGAGAAGGTAAGGTTCGGTCCTTTTTTGGTCTGATCTTCTGTTGCATCATATTCTCTATTGCTGATGTGAGAGTTAATCTTGGTTTCCCTCCCTTGTTGGAACTGCTCAGATGTGAAAAATATTATCATTTCATACAAGACAGTAGAGTAAATGTCTGTTTACACTGTAACGGTAGTTCATTTTTGGATGTCATAGTACTGATTACTTGAATTTTACTTATTAAAATTACTTATATACTTACTGAATTTACTTATCATTCTTTAACAAAAACTACTCCAATAAGGGTTATATGATGTGCAAGCATTCAGTAGCTCAAGGGCCATATGTACCAGACAGTGGGCAACGACTAACCTCTATGATGGTAGCTATGGTCCATGATAATTGCTCCTTTGCAAAATCATATACATCAGCACGTCAGACCTTATTCATACACTCCAATGCCATTTTGTTTTCATTTAATTAGACACTGTATTAAAACGTACCATTGTTTGTGTAGCAGCCTCCATCTTTCCCTGGTCATGAAATAGGTTGTCCCACTGATATTGACGATCACTTTGCCACCTTTACGAGGACCCTTTTTAGCCATTGCCTTTCCTGCTTTAATCGAAACTGCCCTCTTGATTTTAGTAGAACTGCTTGAATGACCACCTTCCGCTTTCCCTGGGTAACTTTCAGAACTGTTCTGTTTGTCTCCCTTCACTGCATTTGAGCCTTGCTTCATATCAGAGGATGCTTTTTCTGTTCTGCCACTCAAGTCTTCTGCAGAGGAATCCCTGCATTCTGTAGTGGTGAAAACGTCTGTTCTCATGGATTCATCTTCAGAATTGTTGACTGGCTTGTTGGTTTCAATAACTGTGACATTGTGTGCCTCGCCAGTTGTGTTTTCAGAGTTGCTAGTTGCATGCTTCCTTGACCTGGTAATACTATGACATATGGCCGGCATACCCTCAGTCCGTTGCTCTGCTGACACACATGTAGTGTGTTCACCTTCAGTGAGGTCTGTATGCTGAGAAGGAAGCTGCTGACCTCTTGGAATGGCCTGAGACTGGTGTACATCGACAAACTGTAAACCTTCAGGGTTACCAGGTTCTGTAGGTGTGGCCACAATCTCGTTGGTTTCATGAGATAGGAACAATACCATCTGCAAACGGTTGTGGGTGCCTGTATTCTTAACCGCTGGAGATCGTGGTTCTGTGTTGTGTTGAGGTACTGAACCATGCAATCCATTCCGCAATTGTCTGTATGTGGAAGGGGAGCAGTCTGCTACTGGAACTGGACCATCAGGCTGTCCTTGGTGTGAAGTGGATGCCTCAGCAGGTGGTGTCAGTGTAATGGGAGCTGCTGCTGATTTCAATATGACTGGAATTACTGGTAGGTTGAGCCTAACTGGAACTATCCTGCTCTTTGTCAGTACTATGGGGTAACAGAAATGGTGTGGGGACAGTACCTGTGTCATCAGTTTATGGTCATTCCACACAGTGCATGGTAGTCCTGGAGGTAAACATTGTGGTGATAGCCCTATTCCAGGAACAATAGGCATGACGAGACCTGGTGGGCTTTGGAACAGATGTGGGACACAGCAGCTCTGTCGACAGGATGACATTTTGGTAGGGATGCAGACATCTGTGTTGCTAGGGGATGCAAAATGCAGTGCTATGTTGGACATTTTTGCTAGGCAGCCCCTAACCATTCCAGATCTTGCAGGCAGTTGTGACATTTTTCCGGCTAGTACAGGTGGCCGAGGTACACACAGGATCTAAGACCTCTGGCTAGGAACCTCTGTGCTAATTATTAAGGATCAATTTTAATCTTCAGGCACACAACCGCCAGTGGCACTACAAAGCTCAACATCATAGCTCTCATTAGAAATATCCTTGGTATTTAAAAAATAATTCACAAATTAAAAATACTCCATATGACATACAAACAGATATTTAACCTGGGGCACTGCATGTCGGGTAAGTTTTACCATTAATAAGGTGGGGTTGAGTTCCATTAATTCTTACCGGTACTTTCCATGTACATTAAACAAAATTACGATTTGTTCAAGCACATTTGTATTGCTTCAATATTTCTTGATGTCAATTAGATGTATCCAAAAGCATAACTTTGCCGCAATAGAGTAACTACAGAAACAAACTTTTACCTCAGAATGCTTGAAAATAACCTGTGCCATGGTATCATGAAACACAGATGTGGTCAAGTTGGACTGCAGTACGACTTCCCAGCACTTCTTTGGACTTATCAGAAGATGTCTAGAATTGGGAAAAGTTTAGCATGATCAATCTTAGGTTAGAATGCTTGGAACAATATATACACACTCCCAAACTACCTATAACATACCATACCAATACTCATGATGATGAAAAGTTTTGCAAAAACATGATGACTGCTAAAGCAACCAAAATGGCTACCAAATGTGTGTTACTCAACAGAACTTCAAAACCACAGATGCAGTCCAGTCAGACAACCACAACCACTCAGCACTTCTTTGGATTTACAAGAAAATGTTTAGAACTGGAATATTTTTACGTAGTTTAATTTTTGGCAAGGCACAAAAAAAATTCCCAAAAAAGTATTAATTATCAAGTATTAATTACTAATATTATCCTACTAGCTATATGGCAGTAATCGGACCACAGTGTAGTTTCACATGAATGCCCAAAGTTACAGCTACCAAATGCACGTTCTCAATCTTAAAAGACTGCAATCTTGACATTACTATTTCAACCTATTAAATAAATACATTTTATGTGGCATTTGTGCCATATTTTATAATACAGACCGGAAATCCAGTTGATGAACAAAGTCCTCCAATGCCATAGGCCTTGCCACAAACGCAGATATGGACCAACTGAAAAATAGACACTGTACCGCTGAAAAATAAATGACATCTAAAATGTCTATATGAAACATCACCAAAATATTTAACATTTGACAGAAGTACCCCATTTAAGAATGTATGGTAGTGGAAAGTTCCCATGGGTTATTTTGTAACATTTTAGCTATTAACGTTTTTATAACAACTTACCACACAGTTATTGATAATGGTACATTTCAGCCATCATGTTATTTTTCAAATAACCACCACATATACACAGGGAAGATATTGTTGACATTGTGTACGTCATAAGCTCTCAAATGATTACACATGTTACAGGTCAGCTAGATGTCAGTGCAACATGTGCAATGGGCCAAAATTTCACTCTAATGCAAATGGAACAGCTATTTACTGCACATTGACCAGGTAGAGTTACGGTCAAAAAATAGTATCACGACTGCTTGGAGAAAGGCAAAGGGAAACCAGGGTAGAAGGAAGGTATAATTTGGTGACAGCTTTTTTTTTGTCCAATGTCTCACACATTGGTGCGGCAACCACTATCGGAAGATTATACCAAATGTGGCTGTTTAACACACAAAAATACAGTGAAATCTCTCTTGAGAGACCACTGCCATACAAGGCCACCAATCTTAGTAGACCATATCTTCTTGACGGAAGGACATAAGTACACTGCAATTCAATTGCATCAGCCGTGAAAGACCACATGTCTGGGCAAACCACATTTAAACATGGTGGGTCCTGCACAGGTTTCCTGTACTAGCAGGATATGCTTTAATGCGAGGTAATTACCCCCATTCGGTTCTCGGTCTCTTTACTGCGCTAGGTATGATACGTGGTCCATATGCAGCAGTAGTAGTAGTAGTAGTAGTAGTAGTAGTAGTAGTAGTAGTAGTAGTAGTAGTAGTAGTAGTAGTAGTAGTAATGGCAGTGCTTTTAGTAGTAGCAGTGCTAGTGGTATTCGTAGCAGCAGCAGCAGCAGCAGTTGTAGTAGTAGTAGTCACAGTGTCGATACCGCTCTGGTGTCAGTACGTAAAGAACTACATTTTGAGGGCAATGAATAGCCAACATGTTGTGGTGCTGGTGATGTTAGATCTATCCGCTACTTTTGATACTGTTAACCATGTAGTGTTACTCGAGTGATTATCTGGAAATATCGGCATCTCAGGGATTGCCGTACAGTGTCATACCTCACAGAAAGGCAGCAGTTCATCCGAGTGCAGAACAATACTTCGACCAGTGTACCATTGACACGTGGAGTACTTCGAGGTTCCGTTATAGGCCCGTTGCTGTTCTCCATCTATGCAGCGCCAATTATAGGTCTTTTCGATTATATGGCCTACCATGCCACTCTTAAGCTGATGACACAAATTCTTTCATTGCGGTGAAAGCCAACCAGAAAGATTTGAGAAATGTTATGAATCGTATTAGAGATTGTCTTCTCGAAGTCAGGGTCCGGAGTGGATGGACGCTAGCTTCTTGAAACTCAACAATGAGAAAGCGGAATTAGTTCTGTTCGGGTCGAGACAACAACTGGGCAAGGTTACACTTGATGGTTTAAATGTGTGTGATATCATTGTTAGGTCCCAAGATGTTGCAAAGGACCTTGGGGTACTCTGGGATTCCCAGATGACGATGATCAGTCAAATTGCAGACGTATGCAAGACATCTACTCTAGATCTTCGAAATATCATGAACATTAGAAAATACTTGTCCACTACAGCCTTGAAGTGCGTAGTCCAGTCTTTTGTGACCAGTAGATTGGATTCCAACAACGCACTCCTTTATAACATACCTAGTTGCCATCTGCAGAAACTACAGAGGGTGCAGAACTGGGCAGTGAAGGTTATACTGGGAGGGAAGAAGTAGGATCACGTGTCTCCACTTCTAAAAGAACTGCATTGGCTGCTTGTAGTGAAACGAGTCCAGTTTAAACTACTTCTGCTATTTTACCGCTGCCTAAATGGGAGTGCTCCTCGGTACCTCACTTTCTTATTCTTCGCTCGAAGAGGGATGTGCTGAAACTGAATGTTCCATGTTCCAAACGGCTCTGGGGTGATCGTGTCTTTTCTGTGGCCCTACGAAATCAAGCCCGCACCTTCGGTTAACATTTTAAATCCTTATTGCAGACGCATCTTTTTTCACAGTAGTTATAATATTGTGCTGCGCGATGAGCACAGTTGTGGAATGACGCAATAGAAATCTAATGATTGATTGAGTGATAGTAGTAGTAGTAGTAGTAGTAGTAGTAGTAGTAGTAGTAGTAGTAGTAGTAGTAGTAGTAGTAGTAGTAGTAGCAGCTAGCCTTCCACTGTACACTTGCAATATGAATTATACCAATACACTCCCTACACAGTAATTTAAAAGTTGAAACGGATGGGAGTAACTTGTGAAGTTTAGTGAGGGTAATTGATCTGATGTAATATAATACTTAATGCTGATGTAGCCATTAGCTTAACATCTCTGTAATACGACTCTACATTGCATGACTATGCTTGCTAGATTACTATCCTTTTTACTAGATCATTATTTATCTTTTACTAAACTACTAGTAACTTGTTAAAGTGGCGCATATTTACATGTAAACTTCTTTTTCATCCACTTCCCCCGGTGTCAAAAATAAGCGATAAGATGTATCATACTATGTGATTATCAAAAACAAGATAAAATGCATCAAAATACAAAAATGCAATGAACATATTGAAAACAACATATACAATGAAATCTGGCTCTACTGAACAAAGAAGATCAACTATATGGAAATGTCACATGCGTATGACAGTGATAACTGATTTTACTATACATAACCTCGGGTATACATATAGAGACAATACTGGAGTTACAACATATACTAAAATGTCTCGTTTAACTTTCCACCAATCACATGTCTAGTTTCTGCCGACAAGCAATGTGTACACACTACTTTTCCTAACATTGTACACACTACATACACCATAACATGTAACACTTCACATAAAATATTAACGGACTATAACATGTACCACGTGAACATGTCGCATACAATATCAGCAATGTGTGCGATGTAAGATTGATGTTACACAAATCAATGGATATTAGTATATATGGTGCAAATGACCTAAAATCGTTAATAAATGGTATAAAATACATGTGTATGAGATATTTTAATGATACACACTTCGATATCTATTGACGGCTGAGAGGGAAAGGGCGTATTATAAGTGACCTCACAATGGTATATAGTAATTCATTGATAAATATAAAGTTGGGCCTTTGGTTCTCTTTCTAGTGTTCTGTGGGCTCTTTCCAAGAGGGCGACGTCACCAGAAAGAAAACTCTATGGAGAGAACAATGTGAAGAAAGATCTGGATACATGTTGTAGGTGATCTCAACCCAAGAAAGAACAGATATGGCAAGCCAGGAGAAACTAAACACGATGACACACAAGACGGGGCTGCCACGACAAGCACACCTTGAAGAATTGTATTATAAAGCCATACAGGATGCCAAGTTAGATGATCTGCAAAACGAAGTAGGACCGGAGTTGGGACCACCAGGTTACTCCACGGAAGACTTCAGGCAGTGGGCTAGAAAAATAGACATTTACAGACTGGGGGAAGGGGCGGCTGATTTCGCAACAGAACAACAGGAAGAGATTGTGAAAGAATTTGGAGCTTACCGCAAGAATGTGGTGAAAAAGCTTAGTGAAGAGCTCACATATGAAAACCTTGGACTGAATGGCCAGCTTAGAGACATTGGATCATGCATAGATGGCAGTAAAGTTGGGTCTGCCAGTGAAATGGACAGTTTGTATGTCATACAGGGGAGCAACCTCACGGTGGAAAAGAGCCACAAACAAGGCTTGTACCATGTATATTTGGGGAAGGATGCCTCTAGGCAAGAGATCCAACCACGCAGGCTGCGTGAACAGCTGGCCGATAAATGTAGTGAATTAATCTCCCGGTTGAAGCTACCTCATTGTTTACAACATGGTGGATACAAATCTCCATCTGGTCAGAGTCACCAACCGCACTGCAATGAACAAGCTGAAGACCCGCAGTTACAGGTTTCCGGCTACAGTGGGCTGAGATACAATGGGCCCGCAGTCACATCTCAGTTCCTTACCAACGATAACGCACTTCTTACGTGGGATATAACACCTGTTGTCGTATTACATGATGATGCTCACATTCAAGCAACAGTGAGGGAATCAGAGTCAATGCAGGCAATCATCGCTGACAACCCAGAGAAGATGTTTCCACCCAGTGATGTCCATTTGTTCCCAGATGCTACCACGAACCTTTGGAGACCAACTACAGCTGAAATGGAAGCAAATCTGCTTTGTCGTATGTCAAAGCACGCACCTTTCAAGGAAGCTTTTTCTGCCTGCAAGGTACTTTCTACCCATTTGAAAAAGTGGGCTAACGAAAAAGCAAGGTTTACACCCCCAGATGTGGATATTGTGGATGCGCTTATTCAGTATATAGCAATGAAAGACACGTCAGCAAAGACGGAAGCAACAGAAACACTTAACAGGAAGATGAGATTCGCTCATATATGGATCCCAATAGACAGGAGGGACGAGTACCACGAGGACAAAAAGGTTAGCATATCGATCAATAATGCTGCTGTGAAACATATTCTGATGAAAGCTGCCAGTCACAGAAAAGGTGCATTTGGTCCAGAGAAAAACCCTGATCTGGTAAAGGAACTGATACGTACTGCATTTCACGAGCTCAGTCAAGGTGAATCTCACGGCTCTGAGCATGCTTTCTTACCGGAGATGTGGATTTCCCACTTCTCCGTGGCACCCGCCATGGCATTCCAGAAAGGGATTCTCGCCAGAGATATCAAACAGCAGTGCCGAACCTTGCTACACGAGGCCATGACAGAGGTAAGAATTAACTGTAAAGCAATAATGAAACTAAGTACTGTGTAAACAACGTGGCAGTTAAACATATATTTGAACAATTTGCCGTTAGCTGATCAGATCAGTTTCTTGTGAGGTGTAATGACTGATGAGTTGTAGTTGGAACTATTAGTAACGCCTTATTGGAAATCAAATAATACTGTTAAATATGCATCTTTTTCAGCCTCTTCCAATGGCCACATTGGGTCAGATAGTAAACGATCTCAACAGGTGTGCTGTGGAACAAGGGGGACTACGATGCGCGGAATATTCATTCAAACTGTCCATGAATCCGTGGCAACATCCAGAATTGGACATGAATATTCATCATCTATTTACCTTGGTGACATCCCTGTGTAACACATGTGGCGGCGTTATTTTTCTTACTGCTGATGATCCAGAAAGGAACGTGCCAATGGAGGTGACTGAAAGGAATGTGCCAATGGAGGTGATTGAAAGGTTTCAGTCGAGACTTATTGACCTCATTCACAAGAACACAGACATTAGATTCTGGAATAAAATTAACTTTACACAAGTACCATTCTGTTTAGGAAAACAGACACCATGGACTGCCATACATCTGGTGACATCTGGTGAACAGAGCCTATGTTTGAATTCTGGGAATGATTTAAAACTACTGGACGTCCGGACCAACCTGTCTGGTTTCATACAAATGGAAGGAGCATCAGACCACCACCAGCATGTCGAACAAGGTCCATCACGACATGTACCTGCCCAAGATAGTCTAGCTACAGGAGAGCATGTAGAAGATGCCACTGAAACTGGTGCTCTTGGATCAGCAGTGGAAGGAAGTTTATCTACAAACAGCAGCATGGTTACCTCCAATACCAGAGCTGGAGCTACAAATCTCCCCGTGGATTTTTCCACCTGTAGTAAACTAGACTGGTCCAAAAATAAGAAAGACTGGGAAAGCTATGTCCATGGGGCGACACCGACAACTGAGACAATTGTCAACTCCTGTTCACTGTGGAAACCTGCTAAACCTATGACAATTACACCCGGTAAGGCAGAGCTGGGGTATTGGTTTGCATCTGTTGGAGATATGGAAAAAACATTGACAGAGGCAGACACAAAAGAAGCAGGATTTGCAGTTGTGTGCAAAACTTGGAAGTTCCACATATCGAACAGTGACACAGAATCACGACCGCCAGGACACATCTGTGACATACTAACTGTGTCCATGAGTGGCAAAATTTGCTTGTGGGTAATATGTAGTAACCATGATGAACAAAATGTCAGCTACCAAATGGAGTATTTGCTTACTACCGGCCGTATGATAAAGTATCGACTTGTCCAAGAAGCAGGCGACAAAGCCTTGTCACATGTCTTCATAGCATGTCGTTTGTTTTGTCCAAACACATCATTGAAAATATGTGACGTCAGCTCCGCTGTGAAAGAATTGTTAGAAATGGAAACCCACATTAGCGCGTTTTGCAAAGATGGGGTAAAATTTGAGAGTCTGCAGAGAGCGCTTGCCTTGGTCATTCTGTCAAAAGAGTCTCCACTAAAAAGGCCTGTAGGGAACCAAACTACTATATCACTGTCGACACAACAGGTGCAGGTGTTGAGTAGCAAAGACAGGGTGAATTACATTTCCGGTCCTGCGGGAAGCGGAAAGTCGTACACAGCTTCCCTACTGTGCCAAATGTACGGCAGAACCGACTGTGTATACATCTGCACCACACTGGAATTTGTGGAATACCTAAAATTCTCTGGCTACAAAGGAACTCTTATTCAGAAAGACCAAGACCTTTTCAGGGAAATTCAACGCGGTACATTCAAAAACAAAACATGCGTCATCATTGATGACAGCCACAACTTTGCCTGTAAAAAGTCATCTATGACAAAACTGTTCAGGATCATGAAAGACAACAAGGGAATGTCACTCTATGTCTTCGCTGATAACGACTATCAGTCATTTGATAAGAAGCGACAGCAAGCCATGAGTAACTGCATCCGTGAGCTTTCACTGGAGGTTCTTGGAAAAGAACCGCACTACACCTATCTTACAGCTATCTATCGCAACACAAAGAAGGTGGTATCATTTGTCCAATCTGCAATCCAGGACAGCTTTGATGGTCATCATAAAATTGAATGTCAAAATGTGGAGACTGGTGATGAGATAGAATGTATCAAAATGACGAACATTTGGATGCACTTAGGTGCTAATGACCTTGTGGACTATCTTCATACTATCTGGGCAGCTGACAGATACAAGATGACAGAAACTGCTGTCCTGCTGGATCCATCATTCACAAGTGACCACATTGAGGAATGCAGAAGCATTCTGAGAGAACGTCTTCCCAACAGTCGTGTCCAAAGTGCCCGTGTCTTTCCCCGGAAGGGTGTTGTTGTTGATAGTGTTACCAGCTTCCTTGGCCTTGATGCTCCTCTCTGTGTGTTTGTTCTTCCACACATTTATTCACCGTGGGAAATGAAGTCTTCTTTTCCTCAGAGGCTGTTTAAGAGACCAGAGTGTGACATCAGCATAGGCAATCCACGTTTCAAGGTGTTTATGGCATCGAGAGCAACCCACAAGGCCGTTTTCGTAGTCCCAAGGATGAATGCCAAAATTGCCAAGGAACTGAAGTTTGACCTATTTGAGGTAATTGGTAGATTAACGAAGGTCTTCCATAAGAGTGGTGGGGTATATATTGAATATTGCTGTGGGCAATTTATATATGATGATTGGTTTGATGGTTGAAATTTAGATGAAACTTTATAACAAAAATATAACCTGTTTCAGGTAAAACTAATACCAAACAATTTCAATGTGCACAAATTTTTTGCTTGAAGGAGCATAGTAGCTTCAGGTCTGACACCTCAATATCATACCAATTGATAACACTTAACGCTTGTGTAAAGGCATTAGTGCCGATGGAGGTTACAAGTTTGAAAGTTATAAACATTAGACACCCAAATGGCATTGGTACACAATATCTAACACCTTAAGCTGCAACACACATATGCCATCTT
>JAAUYG010058042.1_pt1 | contig 14584 bp, 4 predicted proteins | sample 7278091 | NCBI WGS metagenome assembly JAAUYG01 (sample SAMN14350201, study PRJNA611818) | marine sediment metagenome | isolation source: surface marine sediment (0.6m) | place: French Polynesia: Moorea | collected 2018-08 | reverse complement strand
CCTGTATTTAGCCCAACAGCCATTTTTATATTGTGCATGACAGAAACAATTATTTACTGGGAAATTTTTTTAAGCAAGGTCCCCCCCCCCCCCCCCCCCCCCAAAAAAAAAAAAAAAGAAAAAAAAAAGAAAAAAAAAAAAAGAAAGAGAGAGAACAGTAACTGAATGAGGATTCATTAAGGAATGGTAACACAAATTTTACCCCAAAGGAATATACTTTATAAAAAGATGTACATATTCAACAGGCCTTGAGCTTACCTAGGGTGGAGAACTAAATGCAATTATGCCAAGACCAACATGTATTCAAGCTGCACTGAAACTGCTGAACTGAAAATTCCAGAGCACCTATCAAACTTCACTACATGTGTATACTTAAAGAGTCATGGATCATTATACATTTTGTCTAACACGGGATTATTCTCTTTCTAGAGACAGCCAAATGCTAAATTTTTTGTATATGATTTTTTTGTCACATGAATTTCTTTCAAGTATTATAACCAAGGAAAGATAGCAAATCAAGTGAATGAAATAGGGGTCAAATGCATGAAAAATATACTGGCAAAATCAGTTCTACAAGTATCAGAACTTTACACTCCCTTTCAGTTTACAGCCGCTTGCTTTGGCTTACGTATATGACCTTAGATTGTACATTGGACATAGATAATGTAATTCTTTGATCGTAATAATCTCTACTAATACTGATCCTACTACTACCTGGTCTCTCACCCCCCTCCTACTACTACATATACATTGTACTACTAGTTTACTACTACTGAACCCATGTAACTCACCTGTTGATGGTACTGACTAGATGGTGGCATGGTTGGCCACATTTCCTGGCTACGGGTGTTGCGACTTTTGGCCAGGTGTGGAGAAGCTACTGCTCTTTGTGTCGCTGGGCAATAAGTCTGCTCTGTGTAAACACATGTATCCCCTGACACGGGCTTGGACGTGGGACTGCCATTTTGTTTGGGCGTGGCAGTACCATTGCAGTGTTTGTGAGCATCAGTGGAGTTCTTGCCATTAGGAGCTTTCTCTCCGGCCAGCATCTTGAGTGCCTGCATGCGGCAGTTGTATTTTCTTGTCTGTCGATCCAAGTCCTGACGCTTGACGAACACGATCGCCAGGACCAGCACCACCATGATGACAGCCGACACACAAGCCAGGGATATGACGATTGTGAAATTCTGCCCAGACAGCAGGCCGTGATGGCCAGCCGCGATAGGAAATGGCACCGATTTGTTCACGATGATGTTAAAGTTTGCAAAAGTCATATTTGGAGGAATGCCACCATCCTTGGCTGCTATCCGCAGTTCGTAAGCCTTGTCGTCTAGCTTAGACAGGTCCTTGTTTACTATAATGGTACCAAATGTTGGGTCAATAATGAAAACCTTGTCAGCATTTCCGGACTCGATCTCGTAAGTGATTTGTCCATTTTCTCCGATATCCAGATCATGCGCCGTCACCTTGGTAACCACATAGTCAGGGGGCACTTTACCCGAGAGGTTGATGGTGTTGTTGTATTCTGTGGGGTAATCGAAGACCGGGGCATTATCATTCTGATCTGTAACATGTATGGTCACAGAGCATGAGTTACTCAGTGCGGGGCTGCCATTGTCCTGGGCCAGTACCATCAGATAGTACCGTGACAGAAGCTCACGATCCAGAACTTTTGCTGTGGTGATCAGGCCCGTGCTTGGATCAATCCGGAATGCTTCAGACATGGAATGAGTTGGCAGGAAGGAGTAGGTCAACTGACTGAACTGGATCCCATCCCCATCTTCAGCAGAGACCATCCCCACCCTAGTTCCAGACGGCATGTTCTCATCCACGGAAAACGAGTAGCTGTTCCGGGTGAATGTTGGTACCTGATCGTTAACGTCTTGTATGTCTACAATCACCAATACAGATGCTGTCTTCTTCTCGCGTCCGTTGTCTGATGCGAAGACGTAGAATCTCAGCTGGTCTGTCTCTTCTCTGTCAATAGACTTCTGAGCAGTTATCACCCCGGTCTTCGGATCTATGGAAAAATATTTCCGCATGTGGTTTGCCAAAGAGTAAGTCACCTCGCTGTTCTTGCCCAGATCACTGTCCACGGCTGATACCGTGGTTACCTCTGCACCAATGTAATTGTTCTCAATCAACTCAGCAGTGTAAAGTTTTTTGCTGAACACCGGTTCATGGTCGTTAACATCTTTTACGTCTATGTTGATCGTCTTCCTGGATATCTGTGGCTCTCTGCCGTGGTCAGTACAGATAACAGCGACTGTGTAGCGACTCTGTCGTTCGCGGTCCAACCTGTCCAAGGTCACCAGCTGGTATTCACCATCATACAGGTAGCTCAGCTGAAAGTTGGGGTCACTGAGTGTGCAGTTAAACTGGGCGTTGTGCCCAGAATCTTTATCTACTACACTGATATATGCCACAAATGTCCCAATGGGAGAGCCTTCCTCTACCTCAGCAATGTCCCCAGAGGATGGAGGCAGTGTACTGACGGTGATCTCTGGAGCATGGTCATTAATGTCTGTGACTTTGATGATGACGGTAGCGTCACCTGGGACAGAGTCCGGCCCACTGTCCTGGGCTGTCACTGCCAGGTGATACACAGTGTGCGACTCATAATCAACATCCCCCGTGATGACAATGTCTCCTGTCTCGTGATCAATTCTAAATAACTCCGCATAGGATGACGCCGTTCGCTCCGAGAATCCATAGTTGACCAAGCCATTGTTTCCTGAATCTGGATCTGAAGCATGAACTTGGAGAATTGTGGTTCCACGGGGAAGGTTTTCCCTGATCTCTACCTCATACGTCATCTGATCAAACACCGGGTGATTGTCATTGGCATCCAGAAGATCAATCTGGAGCTCCACTGATCCAGATCTGGGAGGAATACCACCGTCATACGCTACGACCTGGAATGTGTAACCCTGCACTGTCTCCCGATCCAGACTGGTGTTCACAACAAGCTGAATCTCTTTGGAACCGTCTAGTTTCTGTGACAGAACCAGACTGAATTTCCGGTTGGGTGGCTGCAGCAGGTAGCGTTCTACGGAGAACCTTGGGCTGTCTGGATCGTCTGCTGATGGTATCGTGAACTCTGAGCCAATCACGGTAGATTCCAGTATGGAGTGGGTTATCACAGACTGTGGAAACCTCGGGGAGTTATCATTAATATCGATTAGTTCCAATGTTACTTTAATAATTTTGAGGTACTGCACTGGCTGTACTGCTACATCCAGCCGCAGGCTGCAACGTGCTGAATATGCACACACACGCTCTCTGTCCAGGCGGCCACGTGTGCGTATCATAGCAGTTCGGTTGGACACGGTGAAATTGAGCATGGGTTCATCTTTGAGAAAACGGAAGTAGATAAGTCTGAGCTCTTCCTGTGTGTACAAATTTACGAGATTGGCATCCTTGAAGATGTCTGCGACAAACATCCCACTTTGAACCTCTTCCTCCAGCTGATAGTTCAGTTCCAACTGAGCAAAAGTTCGGGAAGGCACCGACAGCAGAGCTACTGCCAACAGTAACAGGTATATGGGACAGCTGAGACTAGAGGTTGTATTTCTGGTGTGGGCAGCATGCTGCCAGCCTGCAGCTAGCGATGTCGAAAATAAATGGAACATTCGCTCCATGATGTGAATAGGAATAACCCAATATAGCACAGCAAATTGTATGATCCCAGTTTTGCCGATTCAATATCTGTTTGCCTTTCCTTCGCACTAAACCCTAGTGCCTTACCTCTCTTGTGAACAGCATTTTGATATCCATAGCTTTCTATGCAACCTTAACCACATGTGATTTCGTTACCTTGGCTGCCTTTTAATAAATTAGGAAGATCCTGCGCCCTGTGTCGGACATGATAAAATGCTCGAGCAGCATCTCAGGAAATTGAACGGGCTCTCAAGTCTGGCCCTGGTGGCCTCCAATATCATGGAGCAGGCCCATCGGCCGTTGTCCGACCACGGTGTCCAATTTGGGATAGCCAGCCAAGTAAGGAAGCAGCAGCAGCAAGGGGCTGATAGCTTCTCAAAGGTTCACAGCTCTGATGGCCTCAAATAATGACTTCTCCCTCCCTGGAAACCACTGGGGCCCTGCACTTCACAGATGTGCTTGACAACTATCCATAACTGGTCGAATTATCCAATTTTCTCACTTCTCCTTGTGGCAGCGGAAGACCACAACATGGCTTCCTTGTCATAATCTTTGAACAGGCCGCTGGCTGGGGCCCTGCTGGTCAGGCTACAGCGATGACACCGAATGCCGTTACGACCTAAAAACTAAAAGTGATCCGCACTTTGACGGCATCTCTCTCGCTCTCTCTGTCTCTAATGGTTCGTGTTCACTTCACGCTGCGAAGCAGGACGACTTGCCACAGCGCACCAGTGGCACAATTATCTTTCCCGCACAATCAGCAAGGGAGGGATTTGTTTCACTTAGGTAATCCAATCACTTCGCAGGCTCAATGATTAATGTGGAGGTCGGGGGTCAGCATATCAGTTTACCCACGGAAAATCAATCGTGGCTATATATCATGAACACAAGCAGACTTCCCATCGCCATGTTGCATCTTCTGACTGAGTACTTCATGCCCGCTGTCCTCCTCAGCCCCAAGTAATGTGATGGATAGGCAACGGAGGCCAAGTGCCGTCTCTTGTCCGAATACAAAGCACGGGAAACTCGGAGCCACTCACTTCCGCTGGCATACATCACAAGCAAAGCCAATTAGTACGTCTCCATTACCTGGAAGCAGGAAGAAGGCAACAATAACCTTTATGTAATTCCTCAATCACACAATTACATCATAAAGGATTAACCAACCAGTTACGCATTCCCATACACAAAAGGTCTCACGGCGTTAACTATTTTCCCACCTGTGACAAAGACAATGCCAGCCACCAGGGTCAAGATCAAGCATCCAGCCCTGCCTTCCGTCGTTTACCCCTAAGTATTCCCCGAGCTCAAGTGCCGACAGCAATTGGCCATTGTACCGCAGCAACAGAACCGCAGGTTTGATGGAAACTCAGTGGAGCCCTGCCGACAGTGGTCACTTAGCACGGCCCAGTGGCTGCCATGTACCCAGCTGGTGAGAAGTGATTTGTGCAGCCATTGTCAGGAGACACTCCACCCCCTGATGTTTTCTCTTTCATGTGCTAATTCCTACCTACCCCTGTCCCTGCCTACCCCACACTGAGGGTTCTGCCTCTTACGGCAGCACTGCTCTCACCTGCTCCTTCAGGCAGGGTGAGTGACAGCGCCCGCAATCCAATGAAATAACGTGGGTCAGCGTTTAGGCCCCACCCATAAAACGGCAGGGATATTACTCCCCATGACCACGTAAACACTGCCCGCCAACCAACCATGTAATCAAGTTTAATAAACGCTGTAGTTATACTCTACAGCAGTGACGGTGCCATTTTGTCTGCCTCCCTGCGACTTGGGTCATCCCATGAGCGCTCATTACGCCTCCTCGGCTTTCTGCCTCCTCCTAGCAGTATTAGGCTCTATATATAGGCTTTCAGCAGCCCACTGGGTTGGGGAAGTGTTGAGAACAGGCAGGGAAAACCAACACACACACACAGTGAGAAAACAACTAGACACAAGAACCACCAAACACAACACCGAACAAATCATTTTTCAACAATTTATACTATTCATTCAACAATGATCACTTTTCCTTAGCATCAGAATGAACCTGTGTTAAAATTTAGTGCTTAATTTTTTACTTTTCTTATTTATTGATACACTGCCAACCGAGCAGTTGAATTTGTACAATTCCCCACAGCGTCATAGAATGCAGATATAACAACACTAATTCTGAGGCATATACTAACATTATGAATAATTCTGGGACACTCATTCTCCAACATACACTGTTTCGGAGCTCCATAGGGATTACACAAAAGTACATACATTCAAGGCTCACAAGTATTGACTTTTTCTCAAATGCCAGGAGTCCCTAAGCTTCAGTCTGCAAAACAGGGAATATAGCTACATGTGTATTGGCTATTGGCAACTTAGCATTTACTGATAGGGTCTGGTGGCCTCGGATATAGCTAGACTCGAACCCCTGATACAATAGTTAGAAGTCCATTGCCTGGAATGGCCACTGCGACTCAATAATAACTTTTCTCAGAGTACATGGAGTACACATTGTATAAGAAGAGCAAACGCATGTTTGTTTACTACAGGCAAGGTTAAAAACTTTGTGGCAATGCATTTTTTATACAATAGAAGGACTAGCAGCATACATTTTGTTAAATTACCAGTACTAGTAAATATATAATACCGGTACATATACTAGAAAACAGAAATTGCAGGCAAATTCAAGATCATACATGCCAGTTTGGTATAAAAGAGAGAAGGCCGCAGAGGCTGGTTCTGAGGTTGCACATTTATTTTCTTTCTACCACAGGGGGTCGAAATTGAGCTTGTTTTCACTCTCTGGGCAGCACTTTCCAAAAACAGAGCGATTTTGGAAACTGCCATATTTGACCATTGGCAAAATTTCCGGAAGCTGCACATATACTCTTTTTCCTATGCCAAGGGGGTGAAATTGAGCTTATTTCACTCCACAGGCAGCCGTTTCGGAGATATTTTCAAAACTACCATATTTGCACATGAAACTCGGCAATTGGCAAAAGTTCTAGAAATTGCACATATATTCCCTTTCTACCCAAGCGGTCGAAATTGAGATTATTTTCAGGCTATGGGCAGTGGTTTCTCAGCTACTGGCTAGTTTTCAAAACTGCCATATTTGGGAATGTAACTTGGTCCATTTTCCTTTTCCTTTTTTGACTCAAAAAACATCATTTTCCAGAGTTCCATCCTGGTTGTTACCAAGTGTTTGAATCCTGATGATCAGTCCTTATACTGCAGCTGACTCTTCTATCAATGAGAAATGATCCCCTTCACTCCCTCTCTCTCATCCACACTCTGGTCTCCATCCGTTACCAAATCAGGCGTGAACAAGACAAGTGGATTTTCCACTCTCCTGGTAAGACTGATGGACTACAATGTAGTGCCGAGGCTCACTTCCATCCTCCGTTAGAACCACACGAACCCTCCACGCTTGCTCCAAAGGTCATAGTGACTCTTCTCTCTCGAGGGGTCAGCGGGAGAGCTTCTGCCCAGAAAAACAAAAGGTCAAATATCTTCTCATGGGAAAATAAGCCTGCTGACTGGCTCGGTCATGTGATCTCACGACAGATGGCATCTATCCCAGAAGGCACTGCCCTCTGAACATTTTAATTAATCCCAGACAACACAATGCTATGACAACACTCGGGGACCCTAGCTATTACCCTGGCTTGCCTAATTATACAACTGATTATGCAAATGTCCAGTGTTGAAATTCCTCGCGTCCACTGCTGCATCCAACTGATGGCTTCAGGTGATTGGATCACCGATAGCCATCACACTGAGGCAAGAGATGCAAAATGGCTCAAACTTGCACAGTGGCCTAATTCTGAACATGAGTCTAGAAGCAGCCATCATCATATCAGGTCATGATCTACTTTTTTCCCAAATGGCCTAATGACACTTCTAGAACGAAATTTCATAACTATTTATTATTACTACAGTGGTCCCTCTCTTAAAGGACACTCTCTTGAGAGGACACCCCTCTAGAAAGGACACAAAATCTTGGCAGCAAGTACCGTACATGCATGTGATGTTCCCTCTCACCAAAGGACACCTCTCTAATAAGGACAGAATTGTTTGGCAGAAAGGGTGTCCCTATTAGAGGGAGACTACTGTATAGCTTTGAGAATTTTTTCCCCCATTTTGACCCCTGAGGTTGCAGTTTCCATGAATATGTATTATATGTATCAGACACATGAATCATTCCTATGCCAGCTGTAATGCTGATGTCCCAAGGGCCAATCAAACCCTATCTTAACATTGCCTCAACCTTTCTAAAAGTACCTCACATTAATATATTTCCATGTATAATAAGTATGTTACATTTTTTTGCTGTTCAAAAATATTAACTATGGGGTACATTTAATCATAGTACATTGTATAAATGTGCATGTTTAACTTATTTCAAGTGAAATAAATGTACATGTATTTTACAAATCGCCGCTGATTAGTGATTACTTAAGAACCATTAACACTTTTTGATTAACTGCCGTGTTATCTCTGTATTTAAGAGCACTCCCTACTACAAGCACGCACAATTGAAAATAATTCAAAATAAAATCACTAGTCAAGCAGAATGCACCTGCCCTGACAGTGGTTTCTCATCATGCTTATGGCATTAAAAAACACACACTCATTATATGTAACCTCCACACTAGCACACATGCTTCCATTAAGGGTAATACTGATCATGGATGGTTTACCTACGTGTACGTCTATGATCTGTATATAGCACAAATGTAAAATTTTATATTCACTCTTACCAATTGACAAAACAGCAATCCTACCAATCACTGAGTAACGAGCAGGGTATAAATAGAGTACACAGAACCATCGTAACTGCAGTTATTTCAGGCAACTGTAATGTTTGGTATGAAATAATATTGCTACTATGCAAAATTTCAGATATGTGCCATATTAGCATGCATATTACAACTGTACTACTGTCATAGTTTACGGCCAGCTGACGTTGTGCTTGGTAGGATGTAACTTTACATAATACCTTCACATGCTGGACCAAACTACAAATAAATCTCTCAGATTTCATGCCTGCCACTTTCAATCAGGGGCTAGCACAAACCGGCAATTCTGTTTCAGCCGATCTGTCCAATCATAAATCACCATTAGGTGACAGAGGGTGTTAGATCAAAGTTAGGAGGTCTATGCTCAGGCCGCGTGAAAGGATATCGTCAGCGGTAACAGATGGCATAATCGCGTGTACCCCATGCATATTACCCGACCCCAGGAAATGTTATGCACGATTTAGTGATATTATGCAGTCCGATTCCAATTTGCCTGCTGCGGGTTCTTCATATACAGTTCATGTGCCGCATTTCTCGAGCTTCTTACAGGCTAATTAACCTAATCTAGACACTAGCAAAAAAGCCATCCTATTGTGAATGCGTGACTCGTCTTGGTAGCGTATTGTTATTTTCATTGATCTAGACTCGTGTAGATGGCAGGCATCCGAGCGAGCCGCTAAATGTCAATATTCATGGTCGGCAAATTGCTTTGCTCCAAGGTTTTTTTTTTTTCAAATCGACTTCTAATGATGTATTTCTTTTACGATTGGCATGCCAAATGCTTCTGGCAACTGCATTGCTAACAGCTTTGACCTGTGACAGGTCTCAGCTGAGGGTTAGGACAGCCCATCGACAGTCTCACACCTGCCTGCCCTTTATTACTGTCTAAATTTCCTTTGGCATAAAAAAGTGAAAAGATAAATGATCGGTATTGACATTATATCCATTTAATCAGGGCAATATAATTTTCTGGTTGTGCTGTTTAAACCCATAGCTATCACAACATCATGCAAGCATATATATTATACATGTACATCACCGCATGACTTGAATTTACTGGTACTTTCTTCATTTAATGGTAATTGTTTATTCTAGGTGGTTGAAACTGGATTTGCATGCTCCTGCTTTGAGGGAAAAACGTATGAGGAATAATGCAAGGCCATAAACAGTGTTGCAGTCAATTTAGCCATACATTGATTTATTGCTCCTGGTAATATTGGCTTTTATTTGCACGCATATAGTATACACAGTGCTGCATGTGCATACTCATTACTCAAAACATATTTCTATGGTTAACATTCCGTTAAGTCATCTGGGGCTGTTTTAAGAGGATATATATGCACTCCCAAGGTTTAGTACATAATGCCATACTTTTATGTAACGTTATATAGATTGCCATCATGAAGTGAATTTGAACATGTAGCCTTGTACATTTATACAATTTCACTTGCATCAAAACATTGTAATCTGGTACTGGTATTCCATAGCCAAATTGTATGATGTTGTAAAATACCAGTAGATTGTTCTCCTAACCTATGCAAAATATAAAACTTACCTAAACTTAACCATCAGACTCTATCTAGGTTCTCTGCTTTTGCTTCATGTCATTATAATCTAATTAATCAGCAGTGACAGGATTCCTGGAATGTAGTTAACGGTTTCAATACCTATTTAATTGGATTTGGGGGGCAAAATCTATATATGTCTGCGGGTGGCACTGGTTTCTTTACCAGCCATTAAATTTAATGTGAAAGCAGCAGTAAATCCCCCCCCCCCTCCCCCCTCAATTCCCCAAAAGGTAGTACTCTAGTACCACTGTCACTGGCACATGAAGTTGGAAGGAGGTACTACCGATAAATGAGTTAGATGTCACTTTGGGGCATAGTTACTATGCCAGTGTGGTTACTATAACAACCATGTAGGTAGGTAGACCCTGCCTAAGAGCATGACACCTTGACAGGCAGTCACTATAGCAACCAAGCAAGGTTGTCACAAAGATGGATACTCTGTCCACGGAACAGGATGACCTAGCGGTTTTAAAGGCTCAACTGCATCAATTGGAGGGACACAATAAGATATTAAAGTTGGGAAAGGAGATAAAAACAGATGCAAGTTTTTAGTATTTTCTTTTTCACGACTGGAAGTCCAGCTATTCTTTGCAATACATTGTACAGTATTTTACATTCTATTTTACAACCCTCCATTTTTAGACCACCCTTGATTATAAGACCGCTTGATTTGGTCTTAAAATAGAGGAACCACTGTACTTACCAAATGTGAATGGGCCTAAATATCAAGATCACCTTTTTGAATGCAGAAAACTTCTGTCACTTCGGTCTTCAACTACATTTAATAATCATAGCTCAGCTGCTCAAATTACACAATGTACACCATGTACCATTTCACCTGTTCGGGTGGACAAAGAATGTGGCAAATTAACAGGATTAGGGGCAGGGAAAGAAAAGCAGAGATGGTCTGAATACCCAGGTGACTTACCTTTACAGGTGTGTCCTGTTATACCTGTGCTGATTATCATGATTATTAGCAACACAAACCTATTACCTGGAACAGGTAAATATCTAATTATCTGCCACCTGAGCCAGAAACAACAGCTAGGCCTAGTAGGAGGGCATGCATCAGCCATGCAATTATCAGCTACTGTTCATTTAGCCAGTATCACATGATTGTGAAACTGTCTTGGGTTTTGGAGGCCAAGTCTCCCAGAAAAAAAAAAAAAAAACCCAAAAAAACAAGGTTACCAGTAATCTGCGGGATTACTGTCCTATCCCCCATGTAATAGGGTAGGTGCCTGGAGTTGGGACAATAAGCTTCGTGATCGCCTCTCGAGGCTTGTAATTAAGGCAAATACAGTCAATTAGGACACCTAATTAGGAGCAACTAGGGAAACAACTGTCTCCGCCAAGTTTTCCTTCCCTCGCAGCGCCTCAATCCCAGTCTCTGCGACGCCAAATAAGAAAAGTCACACGTGGCAAAAAGCCTGCGTATGTACTGCGGGTGACAACTAAAGCACAGTTGTGACTGCTGTGATGTCCAACTGCGGAGTTGTAAAGCCGAGGTACTAGGCTAACAAAATCTTAACTCTTTTAATGCATACCATTTGCATATCAATGATTGAATGTAATTTACATTTTTCTGTGATAACGTCATTCCCTTATGTCCTGCAGTGCAAGTATCAAATAAGTTACATGCAGCTAATATAAAATACCTTTTAGAATTTTCATGTAGGCTTTTTTTTTACTATCTTTCCATTTGTACTGGTGTATAAATAATCCAGCTTTGGCGACAATAAGGTATGTTGGTCCTTTGGACCTATTACATTTGCATAGCTAATATGAGAAGTCCGAATTAGGTTCAAATGTATATTATACCACAATATATATGCATAATTGCATGTTTTTACCCATGGACATTATCATTGTGTTCAACAAGAACTTAGGTACTACCTACTGGGTTCAGTATGTTATACATTATACAGTGTCTGGGGGGGGGGGGGGAGCGGTGACAGTATATGTCTGTGTATGTGTGTGGGGGCGGCTGGGGGGTAATTGGTCTGTGTCACCTATATTGTTCATCCCAGGACTATTACCCTCCTTCCCCTGGCCTTCTGCCCTGCTATATTCTTGGCTCTCATTCCAAGCCTCGCCACACACACAGCAATGCCACCAAGGGGCGGCTGGCTCTGGGGGCATTTCTCCAGGATGGAGATCTACTGTTAGGGCAAAGTCCCGGTGACAAGCCACCCCGAGATGTCCTACCCATCGCCCAGGTAATGCATACCTTTATACATATATATGCCACATGCCACACGTGATAATGGACAAATGTGGCCACATCCCTCCGAGGTAAGTCGCGTATAAAGCCGGCTAACAATGAACGTCGTTCAACCTCATTATCTTCCGCCCTTTATGACGAGAAGGGGCGGGGCTGAAGACGACACCCTAAATAGATAGTGATTTATGCGTAATTTCAAGACGCAGCTTGGGTCCACTTCTGAAAAGGATGCAACTAGCATTATAAGAGTGGCAGTCTGTCCACAAGGGGATGTGCCGTTTCAGAGCTGGCCATTAAACTTTGAGAGAACGTCCAAACTTATAGACAATTAATGTGATAAAGAGGTAAATTGTGCGTATAAATTAGCTTGCAGCTCGAATGGAACACTTTTTCCATCCCCATGCACAGGATTTCTGTGATCTCGGTGCATGCGTGCAGGCAAAACAACATTCCTAAACCCAACTGCTAATTTGTAAATTAAATGACAATGGCTCATAAGGGCAAATTAGATTTTGACAAACATTGGAACACCCTTGTTGATGAAGTCTGGGCATTGTTATGCAGACAGAGTGGCTCTCAAGAGAATGCACAGATTATCAATTTAAATTTGTCAATGGAATGGAAGCAATCTATGAATTTTTTTACATACTGGTACATTTATTATACTGTAAATTAACTGTTTGCGAGGGATTTATTTGGCAAAACTTGCGACCATCTTTAAATGGCAAAAATAAATAGCTGTAAACATAATTCCTGTGTACCTAAATCATTAACAAGACCTGAGCTAACCGCAAATATTAATCCCCGTAAACAAGGTTGTGTCTCAAAATGCAAACATTACCCCCGCAAGCAGTAACGAATTTACAGTAGGCTGGCCGAGCAGCAAGAGAACAGCATTTCATAGCTTAGGTTCTGTGAGCAAGTCATGATCATGATTTATGACAAAAGATTAAAACTGGGGGTGTACACATAACAATGTCTCATGAGTTTCTAGGGGAACAAGAAGTGAAGGTGTTGAATTGCTGCAGCAAATAAATCCTTGAGTGATGATTGTCTATACATTTCAGTGGTATTAATGATAAATTGTAGAAAAGACCTGAGTCTACCAATTTACCGGTATATCATCACATGAAGCCTGTGCCAGTGGGTTTTGACGTTTTCCGTTTGTGATCCAAGATTGAAGTAAGCTGTTGCCATCTGGGTGTACCCCACCTCCTTTTCACGGCACGTAACTAGATCGTTTATTGGTTGTAAAGTAAAATCCATGCAGTTTATTTGCAAGCTGTCGTAACCTCACACTGTGATCGGGCCAGGGGGACCGGGCTGACATTTGTCCAATGCTACTGTGGCTGGGATGTGAAGTAGGTGATGAAGTGGTTAAAGCCTTCGACATCCGGGCTGAGCTATCATCAGCTGCCAAGTTACCTATAGACGCAGTTATTGCTGTTAAATACTCGGTTAAAGTAGTGCTTTTCTATCAATATAGGGACACCATCTACCAGTAGTGTACATGTTCTAACACTCTCCATTCAATACACATCACACATGTGCATGTGTAGTCTTCAGCGGCGTAACTGGCTTGTTTTAATTGGTGAGCACAGAGCCCTTTAGACACATGTTATAGGGGGGTCTGAGGGGTTCTCCATGGTCATTTTGAGAAATTTTGGAGCAAGAAGGTACGCACAGTGCTTATGTGCAGATAGGCAGTTACGCCACTACATGTTATCACCATGTTACATGTGGCTTTTTATGCTATTTACTGTATGGTTAGAGATCAAGCATGAAGAACTTTTTGTACTGTTTCTTGATTTTTATTCATTGGTATTACTCAGTGATTGTAGTACTATGCACAGATCGAGTTACCATGGTTACAGACATGTCTATCCACCTCGGCATATTTCAACCACATTTTAACAGTGATAATATCATAATACATAGAGTGGGCCCAGGCTTTTCTTATGACAAATCTCTGTTCCCACCCTCATTAATATCACCAAAAATATTTACTCTTGATTCCCTTTAGTGCTCCATCCTGAGGCAATCCTTGCTATCTGACTGCTGAGACCAAAATTTGAGGGCAAATAGGGTGTACTCATTAGCAAAGGGCTTAACTGTCTTTAAATTGAAGATCTGGTCTTTGCTCACTTTATACAACTCCCTACTGATAACATGGAGTTATATAAAGACTTGTCATTATGGTAACTACCTGGTAGTATTGTTGGAGGCTTGAGTCCCATACAGGTGGTGCTTCCTGCATCAACCTCCATTGCGACAACTAGTTGCCAAGTTACTCGGTAAGATCTGTCTTTTACACAATATGAGATGCCTAATGAGGAAAAATG
>JAAUYG010049302.1_pt1 | contig 14589 bp, 8 predicted proteins | sample 7278091 | NCBI WGS metagenome assembly JAAUYG01 (sample SAMN14350201, study PRJNA611818) | marine sediment metagenome | isolation source: surface marine sediment (0.6m) | place: French Polynesia: Moorea | collected 2018-08 | reverse complement strand
TTGTTGTGTCGCTAGGCATCAAAAATAACAATCCCAAAATGATGCCATAAACTGTTAAAAATGGGTAAAATACAAACCATTACAACGAAAGTGTGTCCAACCTCCTTAATACAGTTTGTTGTCTAAACTCTTACATCTAATTTGGACCATGTTACTTTGAAAAAAATAAGCAACTACACAACATGGAATTACAACATATCACAATTGTACATATAACCTTACCTAAACCGAATCTTCAAGATCCCCAGTGACTTTGGTTAACAGCAAAATCATGCCATCGTAATAACCCATCTGAGCAAAAACACAGCCCACAGCAGGACATAGGAAAATGTACATCCACAGCGCAAGACCCATAGCCTTCAGGGCACAAAGAAAAACTATGTACACACATTTCCTATAACAAGTTCAACTTAGTAAGGAAAAAACTTTTTAAAACTTTAAAAAAAAAAAAAAAACAATGAAAGGGTCCATATGGCATCATCCCTTCTAGGCACAAAGCAACACTAACACGGCGACCTTCAACAACAATGGTGGGATAAAATATCCCTTTTAAAGCTGTGGAGTTCCAGAAATAATTCAACAATCATCATTAATTCCCCTATGAAATGACCAGTTGAGGTATGTGCTATAGGCCAAAGCACAAAAGTGGTAAAGCTTTCTACACCATTAAAATGTTTTCATTAATTATCAAGCAATATTCAATAAATCACCAGCACTTTTTTTTTGGTATTTTTTTGTTAGTTTTGTCTTTAAAGCCTGATAAAATAGACGTCACAAATACATAGACTGCTTAAAGCTTGCTTGCGATCATCACAAACACACAAATAGGAACATTTAAGGCATTAACGGGGACATACAAACAATGGATTTCCAGTGCAAACGGTGCAATACAATACGCATGAAATACTGGGGGGCGTCTCAGTTTTCTTGGATTTCCAAGCATCTGGCATTAAGCCACAAAATAAATTTTCTTAGTTTAATACAAAACTGAGTGTGCTTACATGTATTGTATTGTTCCATTGTAAAAACCTCAAAAGATATACATGTACCAATATTTCAGTGATAAAATGCGCTCAATCGACACACTGGGTAAGTCCAACGGAGGCTCTGTGAACACAGATCTGAGCTCTTGCTCCAAGGTGACGCATATACACAAAAATGTATGACACAAAAATCTTCCACTGTTTCAACACAGCCGACTTCTTTATACTGATTTAACGGGTGGAGAGTTAACTTCAATATCACGAGGTACCAATATCATCAAGACAGATTTCCAAACTCTAGCTTCTTGTCGTCAAATGCTCTCTCAAAGAACATGCCCCATTCGTAACCTGTTTGGTTAACGATTTCATTTTCCATAAACATGACGAATGCAGAAAACTGCACTACAACAGAACCGTACAGATTTTGCATAAGGCTTGACATTAGGAAATGAAACCAAAAGAAGTTGATGATCTATGGAAATGCTATTGTAACAACAGTTTCCAAGTTGACGGTCTGTTTCTCAGAAATAAAAATTCATTCCTATCAAACAACATGGTAAATACATATATAGAATTCTGTTGCTGTTATTAGGCTTATCTCTTTAAAAGCACAGGCCATTGTTCTATATATAATATCAGTACATGTAATATGTCCTAGCAATCAAGCAATATTAGGTAAGCCCGTTTCCCTCCCCTTTAGACAGACACCTTGAGAACCAGTCCAAGGTTAAATGCTTCAAATACATACATGACCCTGTTCTTCCTAGCTGGCATCCACTGCAAGAACATCTCGGAATTCAAAATGCAGGTCTTGATATAGGCCCACCATTACGAGTAGCTAAGTATGTTTTTTTATTCGTGATTAAGACAAAATGTAGCTGTCATAACTATATAATGTTATTAATATAATGTTACATGTACACAAGCTGTACCCATGCATTCCTCGATATACCATACAATGACACTCCTTGCGTAATTTGAGGATAAAAAGCGGCAAGCACATTTTGAGGTATTAAAGTAGATGAGTTAAGCATCTGTGATTTGTTCTGGATCGAGACGACAATGGACGTTAATCAGTGACATCTGCATGGTGTGAATGTAAGTTTGAACATGCAAAAAGACATGGCCCAAGTATGCTACAACTACAATTTAAACAACAGGTGTATGTGTAGGGGGTGATCTGCTTCGCCACAGCAACCATATGCTTGCCTAACCTCAAACACTGCAAAATCAAGCACTGCTAGCCTTGTTTATCCTTATCATGTCTCTGCATTTAAATGGCAGTCAATGCTACACATCTAAATGCGTAATAACACCTAATAATAAATAGAACTGGATTTCATGCTGATCATTAGCTGCGTAATGTAAACATATCACATGACCATCTTCTTACATGTCCACCAATCGTTGCGTGCCCCAGTCAGTACTGACTAATACTACATCTGGCTATCATTCTAAAATTCGTGCTATATATATATATATGTATATGTAGATATCAGAGAGCACACCCAATCTATTTACATCTTAGTAGCGTATATATGGCTAATGAGCTATCTAGAATAATAGCAATATCAGAGTAACCCTAACCAATAAGTCACTTTTATATAATGCTTATACACTTCAAGTCCTTTATCACCAATAAGTTAGCATACGGAGTCCACCTTGTACAATGGCAGGGCTCTATCTAGGCATACAGTTGCGTGTGATATAGGATTCTGCAGGATAAGCTCAGTGGTAGTTAAAGGTAAAGAAGGAATCATCCCTCTGTTATATGTTACTAGGTGTAAACCTTGAACTTGTTCACCCTTGACCTCATTAACTGGACAGGAATGGTACAACCTTGAGATGAACCAGATGACCTTTCTGACCCTGACAACCACACAGTCCTGTAGGACACCTCTCATGCACCTGGCCCTGACAATGACCTTAACAACCCCGATCTACAGGGCGCAATGGTAAGGGAACCCAACCTCTCCGGTTGGAGGGGACGAGTCCACCTATGGCTTTGGTTGAAGTGGCATTCCCTCACGCGGCCCTGGATTGTGTTTTGTCTCATGAGTTTGCCATGCCTCAGGTGTGCCTGCTGACTGGATATCCATTTGGATTGGTGACGGTGACACTGTGCGGTGGCGTGGAGGGCCCGGGCCGAGTCGTTGTGCCAGTGACTGGGTCTGTGTTCTCGCTGTCTTCTGTAGGCCGTACAACACTTGGGTCGGACCAACGTCGACGTTTGCGTGGCCGAATATTTCCCGTCGGTGATGTTGTGTACAGCATGGAGTGCTCTGACAGTGCCCAGCCAGACACGGTGCTGGTCTCCATCGGGCTCGCCTCACTGCTCACAGTGCTGCCCTCTAGTGTCCCGCGATGAGGTAAAGGAAGGTCTGACTGAGTCTCCCGTACCCTGTCCCTCGATAGGCCCACAGGAGTCATTGGAGGTGGCATCTTCGATGCACTGGTTGACTCTCCCGCTACCTCCATCTCCCCGTTACCCGTCACGTGAGTGGGCCGAGGCGAGCGTGCCCGTGTGGCAGTCACTCGATCCTGAACCGGGGATCCTGGGCGGGATGCAGCTGAGGATATGGACTCTGAGATCATTCTGGATGTTTCTCTCTGGGTGAGGGAGATACAGACGTCCCCCACCCGCAGTTTGTGACACTGTAAACCGTAACGGCTCTCTGTGCGGTCAGGACTGCACGATGACCATCCTTGGCGGAATACGAAAAATGGATGTTCTAAAGTTGCTTCCACGGTCACCTGCAAAGACAGAAAGAGAAGAAAACAACTAACGGATTAGTTAAGTTTCCACCAGGCTTTACCTGCACAGTAGGAAAGAGTCCTATTTTTAATTAAACCATGTGAGAAATCACGACAGCCTGGCAGTTATGACCCAGTTACAATGGACCTTAGTGTCTGTCCTGTCCAAAAACATTGACGTACACTTAACACTTCAAAGACTTACATGTATTACCCTGTCAAAATTCATGACAAATTTCAGTCTTTTGCATGTCCCAAATTCAATGATTCTAATGTATGTTTGACAATCCCTGTATCCATTGAAGTTCATGCAGTTCCAACGTGGGGGATAACAGCAAAAATAGCAGCAGCTGATCCAAGTTTTCCATCACTGATCTAAGTGAACAAGTGTGCTCACAAATATTACACCCTTCAAGGCTAAAGTCATAACAGGCAGAAAGCGTTACTGCAATAAATATAGATATCTGCAACCCTGAAATAGTGAAGTCTATGATAAGGATGCACGCAAGTGATAAAAGTTGTATGTCTCTCATACGTCTCATCTTGATAGAATTCTTTCGGATGTCTGGTTTCTGTTTCCTAGCTGAGCGAAGAACCTCCAATCACAGACACATGTTGGGAAGCCCAAGCGTTTGCCACTGGCAATAATTTTGTTTTATGAGCCCTTTGTCCACTCTAGCCTTATATCACTGTAACCACTACCAACCAAGGTTAACATCACAATGAAGGGAAGGAGCGTGAGTGGGGCCATCCTTAGCAGCGTAGGCGGCAATTTTGTGAAGGCTCATACATAGCTGTTTCATTTCAACCTCTTTCCTGTTATTTTGCATGATTTTTCTGAAGTCCGTTTACCAAAGCCAAAAAATAAAATATGTCACATAACACTTCGCAAAAGAAGGATGCAAAATATATTCTATGATGTCAAAAACACCCAAAAAGTTTCTCAATATATGCGAATCCACTAGATGTTACTCAAATGTAAATTTAAATAGCATCACATGACCTGGCAAACTGACCATTCAGTGATTGATGACCTGGTTTCTAGGAAACCATCCCAGGCCAGTTATGGCAAACTATCAAGTTTGGTTGGCAGTATTGTTGTAGTTGGAATCCCACACTGTCCAATTTTGCAGCTGACTTCATGTCACATCTAAAGCATTTACAGTACATGTTCTGTTTTTTTTTATTTTTGTTTGTTACTTTTTAAAGAGCACAAGCTGTTCCTAAGTGACTTCAGCACTGTGTATGCATTCCACTCAAGGAACCATGTGAAAGCTTGCACATTAACCAGTCCTACCAGAATCTAGTTGTCTCATAGTTGTGAAAATGTGCCTTTAATATTCCCTTTATTATATCATCTGATCAATGCTAGTGGTGTTATACTCGAATGAAATCATAGCATTTGTGGTGTCCTAATATACCAGAAAGTGAGTAATGCTAGATTGGTTTTGAGTTCTTAAGAGCACTGTTTTTCGCAACTCTTGACAAACAGTTCTGAAGCACTGACCACTGTTCGTTAGGTAGTAATATCCATGTGACGTTTCAAGGCCACGCCAACATATGTAACACAGACACAGAACTGTAAAGGTCATACTTTTGAGGGCTTTCAGAGTTCACCAATGTTGGGGAGTCGCAAAATATTTGCATACATGTATATATTTTGCATCCATACACCAGGGTTAGTGCTGTATCGACACATATCAAAGAAAACTACATAATGCCCTTGGCAAGGAAATCAATCGCTGTCCTGAGAATTTAAGCAAAACAACAAGAGCAATCATCATCCAATACGAATGATATTATTTACCAGATGATTAATAAACCTGGACCTTGCTAAATAGACAAGAATGTGAGAATGGAGTGCTATTAGTGGAGAAAATGAGCCATTATACATGTACGTATATGATTCTGCACTCAGCCTCTCAAGGCAGGCAAAAATAAGCCTGAGCAGCGGAAAGCAATCTAGCAAAGTAACCCAGGGAAAGATGGTAAAAACATACCCAGGCAAAGGGAATCCGGACAAAATGGAAGGGCACAAAAAGCTACCGTCTGGCGGAAGGGTAGATAGCAGGTAGACGGCTCTGCTACAGGGAATCAGTGTGTGCCATTAACACCTGGAGAGCGGGCGTCTGACCCCCACCCACAGGTGAACCATGGCGCAATTCACCACCATGCACCACTTGGGGCTACGGTAGTTGTCTACAACCGCAGAGCAGTGGATTCATTGCGTAACGGCTGGCATTGCTCCCACCGAGTACCTGACATTTGGGCAGACAGCACATCAGTTTTGGTGGTTCTTCCTTCTAGGCCATCGTCGGTTCCCCCCCCCCACCCCACCCCTTCCACTTGTTTCCAGACACACAGACACATACACACACGCGAAGCTAACATACAGCAGTTAATCGGCCAGGTTTGGAGGAGCTCCAGTAGCACCTGTAACTTGCCCAGGTTTTGGCGGAGCTAGCACCTGAGGCGAGTGGCACATCTGCCCGCGGCTTGATTAGTCTCTATACACTCCAGCGATGTCTGCAGCGCCTGCATCTATCGTCTATCTCTACCCAGGCTCAAGTCACGTTCTTTATCGTGTCACATAAACCAATGTTTTCCAATCCTCACTCACTGTCTACCAAAAGACGCTTTTGTGGACGTCTAGCTACTGTTTTTAGTTGAGATGAGAAGGATTCCCTTTTCTTGCTGTATTTTACTCCATTACCAGCACCATCATATACTGGCTTTACTCAGTCAGGCCTTCTCAGCATCAAAGCCAGCCCGGTAGTCTGTAAATTTCTGACCTGTGAAACACTGACCAGGCAACTGACTGCTTGTCATTTGTCTCACATGTAACAACCCTCTGGGAAATAAACAGGCGCAGTGAGAAAAAAGCGAACCTGTACGAATGAGTGGCCCTGGGGAAATCCAGCGCAAGTCTGACGAGTTGCTGCTTTACTATGCTATCTCCTGACGTGGCACGGGGAGTGAAAATGAGATCCGAGATGAGACACATTATAAGTTTGGGGTCCAGGCCTCCAGACCCTGATGACTGATGTCCATCCATCTGTCTCGTTTGCCCTGTATACAAACAAGCCTGCCTGGGCAACTCCTCCATGCGTGTGTGTGTGTGTGTGTGTGTGAAACACCATTGTGGGGACAAAAAGAGCTTTACGTAAGGGCAAATGACCAGCTGACAGCATCTAATCAAATAGAACAGCAAAGGCCACTTTGTAAACTTTACCGGTAGCAACCTTCATCTTCGACCAGACCACAGCAGCCATTGCAGTGGGAATGACTACAATGTCAACGTGTCTGCCTTTCTGCCCATATTTTCACATTATCGATATATATCTCATTGCTCTAGGTCACGAGAACCACTTTTCACCATATGATTTATCCTCATCATTTGGAGGATCATATCACACAATCATTATACATGTATAGTGCATGTTCCTTCTATAGTACATGTAATACTCTTTTGTCTTTATCATGTGTATTATGACATGAATAATGATTACAAAATTGAGTCGTTACTTGTGTGTCTAGTATGCTCCAAACAATTCTTTAATATATTCCCTCACCATCACCTAGGCGGCCTTGTTAAATCCTTTACATGACTACCACCAGCATAACCAGTGCCAGGTTGGAGCGTCCCAGGTCATATTCACTTTCACAGGTCATATTCAGTAGCCCAGGTCACATTAGCTGTTATTTTGTGATATAACTCCCAAGCCGCCTTCTATATACCACACCGTCCAGCCTGTCCGAAATGTGGATTAATGTGTCTGTAGTAACCTTTTTTGGTTGGAGGCCGTGGGCCATTTAGAGAGTGCAACGCTGAAATATGCATGACTTCACTTCTCCCGAAGTGACGGCTGCAGACCATGTGACTTGTGTGAAGACTGTGGAATTTACTGATCACATACTGCCATCATCCTCAGTAAATGATGCTGACCTGGATTTGATAAATTTTATAGCTGCTGCAACAAAAGACCTTGCTCACGGTTGCCATAAAAATAACATACAGGGACGACAAGCATTATATGCAGAGTGGTTACTCATTACATACCGCTTGAACACGGTACATTTTGGATTATTTTTTACATTTAAATCAGCCAAAAATAATGTCTTAAATACTCCATCATGCACCTTAATCATCAATGTGCTAAAATTACCTACAAATTTGGGCCACTGAGATATAGATCTTTCATAGCGGTTTCAAGGAATGATGGTACACATGGGTAAAGGCATTATATATTATATGTAGCACCTACTATTTGGGATTATCCTGTGGGTAGAAAACACCTCACACTTTTATTTTGTTTTTTGTATCTAAGAAACATCTAGTAAATTAGCGCCTGTACTTAGAGAAGTTCATTGTTTTTTCTTTTTTTTTGTTTGTTTTTGCTGCTTGCCATTTTTTTCATTTGTAACTAGTCTTATCTCAGGTACTTTTGATTTTAGCTAGCAAAACTAGTTCAGACAATTTGTTTTATAGCTAGGTAAATATCTGATATATTTTAGAGCTAGAAGAACATGTCACTCATAATATTTTGCAGCTACAGAAATATCTTGCACTTTTGCTTGGCAGCTAAAAGAACTCATAAGTATGTCCCTAGTGAAATGTTTCACAATATTATTTGGAATTTAGGGAAACATCTAGTACTTTTGTAGCTAGAGGAAGTCATCTCTTAAGTTTGTATATATAGTGAATATATCTCTCATAATGTTGTTTTGTAGCCAGGGAAATATCTATGAGTAATACTTGTGCAGCTAAAGGAATATTTCAGGGAAATATCTACGAGTAATACTTGTGCAGCTGAAGGAATATCTCAGGGAAATATCTACCTACAATACTTGTGAAGCTAAAGGAATATCGCAGGGAAATATCTACTAGTAATACTTGTGCAGCTAAAGGAATATCTCATAAGTTGTATCTACCAAAATACATGTCTAAAATGTGTTCTAGCTAGGAAAGCATCTAGTTGAATCTAGCAACCTACATGTCTCTAATAATGTTATATTATGGCTAGGAAGCTAAGCTGTATCTAACAAATTACATGTGCCTACTGTTATTTTATGGCTAGAGAAGCATCTAGTACCACACTTTTGTATTTATCATTACATATAGCTAGTATCTAGTGAAATGTGTCTCTCATAATGCTTTTTTACAATGTTGTTGCTATAAAGAACCATGTGGTACTTTCTGTTTGTAGCTGCCTGGAGAAGACACACTGGATGAGAGAACAGCGACTCCTTTGCTACAGATGAGGCAGGAAACCTCAGTCCCTTGTTATTTTATTATCCATTACACGGCAAGAATGGAACACACAGGATTACGAGACCAGGGTGCATTAGCATATAAATGTAACGTTAGAGAGCTGGGGATTTTCTCTAAGATGTGAGCGAAGGGACGGTGAGACCTGACCAAGAAATCAAGTTCCCACGGCAGGAATTTACATTTCTGGTTCGCGTGGACTGTAGCATGCATAATGTCTGATGTATTTTTTTCCTGGATTGACTGGTATTGTGCTGTACATCTTTCTCTTGACCGATCGCAGAGTATCAGGCAAAGAGAAAACCCAGGACTTAGGTACAACCACCAACTTTTTTTCACCTTACCGTAGTCTCATTTACATGCAACAGGTCAAGTCCAATATGAATCTTCATCCTATACCCTTGTCCACAGTAAACAGCAGGGGTAACCATGGATCCATGCTTTCCAAAGGCAATCTGGTGACGTCACTCACCATGTGGAAATTACATTTAGTAAGTAGTATCACTGACTCAACCGACCACCTATACATGCCATAAGGACGCAGGTTGGTTGCTGTGTTTGTGGCTAACAATATTTTTAGAAAGGGAAGTGTTAATGTCCGACATAGAAATGTTGTTCTCAACAACATATTAACATATTACTTACAAATTTTATCCAAATTTCACCATTGGCTCAGCTATAATTTCTGAATTTCTGGGATAGAGGAAAGTATATTTTGGCTTAGAAAAATCAATACCGGTAGCAATAAAGTATATTTGATACTGCTTGTATATGAAAATGACAAAAAAAGTTCATAACGAGAGGAAAAAAACAAGACTGGCGGCAGACAGGAAGAAAAAAATCCTGTTGCCCTGGCATGTCTCAGCCCCCTCGTCTGTCACTTCAGGGCAAGGATTGATGGGATAGCTTGCACTAATCTTGCTGACTGCAATACTAAGTACAAGGCAGGCTAGCCCCCAGGGGAGCTGTGGTGGCACTACGACCATGGTGCGAGTCATCTCTAAAATAAGCATAATATAATGCTTGACATCATCCAGAAAAAGGTACAGCGTCCCAGGGATATAGGCGCGGAATAATTTCCTTCTTTCCCAGTAAAGGATATTCGAGCGAATGTTTCCCAATGATGTAAGCTGGCCTGTGATTGGTCAGCAGCAAGTGAAGCAGAACTCGGTTTGTGTGTGACACACATTCCAAATCCATGGCTGGCGAGTTCAAGTTTCGCCGCACCGGCTCCTGCCAATTGCCTTTGGTCAATACGGCCGACCAGTTTTTAGAGCGTAGATTACATCAGGTCTTGATCTATCATGACATGTATAATCTGGAGGCGGACCACATGGGTCCCAGTTTACGGCTGCGAGGTTCCTGGCTTCCACACCCAACCCCAACTTTGTCATTCTACTTAAACGTTCCAGCAAAGCAAGTCACCATTTCTATAGTGATCCAGCAAAGCAACTCCCTTTCCAGAAGCGGTGCCAGACTTGGCATTTTCTCCAAATAAATATTACCGGTACAACACTTTATATGTAGATAGTACTATGGATAAATAGGCTGGAACAAAGTTTCATCAAAAGTGACAGGTAAAATAAGTGTCTGATAAGTTTTAAGTTGTAAACATCTACCTGTGCCACTCTGAAAACTATATTATTTGATTGGAAGCCACGTTGCCAATTATACTAGGCCAGAGATATGAGATTAATTGGTGCTGATAACTACAAATTGACTAGGTGGGTCAAGTAAACTAAAAACCTAATATGCCACAGTAACTCATAAAATATTATTCTGAAAAAAGAAACTATAAATGCTACTGGAATCCAATAATGACTTTTAAAAAATACAAAGTACTTTCAACTCACCTGAATTCGTTGTTCACCCACAGCAAAACCAAGGATGGCTGTTCCCCGTGCAGCGTTTTCGTCTACCCGTACCACCTGGCTGGAGTCGATTTTGAGGTCTGGGCTGTTGTCAGCACTGTTGACAAAGTCCTCTGTCTGCAAGTCTTCTACTCTTTTCAGGTCTCCACTTGCCAGCTGGATGATGGAACCCTTCTTGAAATGTGGTGGGTAGTGAGGGTGTGGCGGGGTGGGGCCGTGCTCACGGAGCGGTGGTGTCGGGGGCAGGCCGCTGGGCCTGGGTCGGGTGACTGAGGGTGGTAATGTAGTCTGTGATGGGCTCACCCTGGTCAGAGATGGTGGCTTGGATGACCTGGCAGATATAGGGGGAGTCATTGTCTCTGAGGGTCCACGGTAGGAGTCGGTGTAGGAGGAAGGAGGTCCATACTGGGATGGGCCGCCCCGTGGCAAGAACTCGGGTGGTGCATGTTCAGCAGGGTAGCCACCAATGCTGCTAGATTTGGGGCGAGGGCTGTGATGCCGCAACCCTGGGTCTCGCTCAGTTAGAGGCTCTTTCCTGGCTGGTGGCCTCATGTAAGGGAATGATGGAGGCTGCATGTAGCCTGGCGGTACAGCTGGAGAACGCCTGTCTATGGGAGTCGTCATGGCTCGCCCGGACTCCGTTTTCGGGGACCTGCGTTGGTCATACGGAGCATGTCTGTGAGCTCCAGCTGTAGAGTGAGTGTTCGCTCGGCCAGTACTCATGCCACTAGGCCCTGGAGAACCATTAGGACTACGATTGTATGGCTGTGGCAAGGGAGGTAACTGGCGTAGTTCTAACATTCTGCGAATCAAGTCTGTGTGGGGGTACTGACCAGGGTGGGGAGGCAGATACCCTGGCGGCAACAGCGGGCCAGGAAAGCTCTCGAATGGTGCCACAGGGAGCATAGGTCTTGGCCCAGAAGCTTGCAGATAAAATGAAGGTGGGAGCTGAATATGAGGACTGCCCAAAGTGGTTACAGAAGTGCTGTAAGGATAAAGTCCCTGCGATATTTCACGTGGTAAGGGATCTGGAGCATGGGGGTGGTAGACCGCCTCACGGCAGACTGGCACCATCGGACCTTCTTCGTGTGCTTGCACTGTAGCCCGTCCTGGCAGGGAGGGTGTTGATCCTGCTGCTGGAGGTGGAGGAGGCGCTGGCAAACTGGGCAAACGCTGCCCAGCAGATGGTAAATGCTGCCCGGGAACCCCAACATTCCATTGCCGTGCTTCAGTAGTAGTCGGAACGCTACCAGTCATTTCACCAGACCCAGCTCCATTTGTACTCATCCGCCTGTCCCTCCCGCAGTCCACATGACCTTGCCCTTGCTTCAATACGGTTGGCCCTGCTACGTCCCCTTCAGCAGTGGCCTCCCCTTGCCCTTCCTGAGGCTCCCCCTCGCCGCCGCCGCCGACACCACCACCACCAACAGTGCTTCCCTCAAAATTCTTGGCGAAAATGTAATTGTTATTGTTAATAGAAAGTTGTTCTTTGAGGTATTTTGTGCTCTGTGGAAGTTTGAATTGCTTATAGTCTGCTTGCTTATCATTGGTCAGTGTCTTCGCTTTGGTAGAAAAGGCCTCAGCGGTGGAATGGAGCGACTTGCTGAGCAAGGTGTTGTCTTTGGTAGCAATGGAAGGATGCCAGCACTTACGGGATACTTGAGGGGGCATAGAGTCCTGTGCGAGTACAGCACATTCACCATCTGCAAATAGAAGAATCACGCACAACCAAATAAATTATTTGGTGCTAAAATTTTGTATCGATCTATACAATGACTCGGCACTGGCTTAATTTTTAATCACATTTCCTACAGCCATTTGTTGTTCGAGGAAAAAGAAATTAATAGTCTCTCGTTTAAGAAAATTAAGAAACACCATATTCATCCGATTAAGTGCATGCACTGTGCCTTCAGAAAAACTGAACTGTTGTACTTTGGAAGAACAATGTCTCCAACAGGGATGTTCAGTAATTCTTTGCCATTTAGCCTGGGAAAGTGCTGTGAAACTACTGAAAGCCCTATGGGCACCATGCTGTGTGTGCTATTTTTAGAAGATGTACACTTATTAGAGTTAACCAGTAACAGTAAGCTAACTCGTGAAACCAAGTCCCCCTCTTATTAGAAAACCCCCTTCCCCCAAATAAGTAGGTCCTCATTAGAAGTGTCCTTTGATGAGAGGAAGGACTAAAGGCATTCATAGTACTTGGTGCCAAATAATTCTATCCTTATTAGAGAGGTGTCCTTTGGCAAGAGTGTCCTTTAAGAGAGGGACCACTACAATTCATAATGCTTATGTTATGAATCAATACTCTTAAACTTATATAAAATTTGTTCACACAATTTGCAAGTTGTAGAATTATTATGTAAATCATATATCCTAGTCCAATTCTACACTCTTTGCATTCCTTCTTAAATTACCTACACACACATGTAATAACTGTGCCTTATATATAATATTACGTAATACAGTGAAACCGGTCTTGAGAGACCACTGCCACGAGAGACCACCTGTCTTGACAGACCACACAATTTTTGGCAGAAGGACCTACATTTCGATATAACTGAACCTGTCACCAGAGACCACCAGTCTTGACAGACCACATTTTTGTGGCCAATGGGGTGGTCTTTCAAGACAGGTTCCACTGTACTCCACAACCAAACACCTTGGTTGTGCTACTGTATTTCAGTCCCACACCCGGGCTGGAGCTCAGGTTCTTAGCCAATTGCATAGATTTGATTGAGGACTTAGCTTAAGTCACAACTTTGGGTTTAGTAGTTTCAAGAACAGTCCAATCCAAGTTCGCAGGACCCAGAAAGCCCCAAAGTGACTTTGGGGGAAACAGCTTATTTTAAACCCGCCAAACTGAGATGCTGGCTCACTGCTCATTTACATAATAAGACCAACCCTTTACTCAGCCAGTAATATTAATGAGGTCAGCCTTGGCCCAGTCAGCCACCCTGGAGGGAGGCGTGGGAGCAGCGCTCAGCTGAGGAACTGTGGTGAAGTGGCCCACAGACTTTCTTCCAACTCTCAAACAAGGGTGAAAGATAATGATATTTTTTTCTGGAAATTAAATGTTTGGTTTTAGTGACATTTTCTGTACAAGTGAGTGGGCCAAGCAGCACATGGGCAATGAGGTGAAAAATGACAGGGACGTAGGCTCGATTCGATCTTGCGACCCTTCGATCTGAAGCTGAATGGCCAACTTGTACAGACACTGGAAGGTCTAAGCTCAGACCACCCAGTACGTTTGGGATAATCAATCAAATGCCAAGGGCCATTAACTGATCTCTGCAGTAGCTCTTCTCCACAACTTATTAGTTACAAGGCAAAAATTTTATGTTATGCCAGCATAGAAAATATGAAAATATTCCAGTTCGAGCCGGCCTTTTGTTCAATAAAGGACAAACCCTGCATTTCTGCAACCCAACGAGCAAACCATCATTAGTTCAACAGACAAGTTAAAGCATAAATGGATGGTCCTGTCATGCATATTCATCAGATGTGCACACATTCATATTTAAACAGAATGTGACTCAATCTAGACACTTCCCGACTTGTCCTTCATCCATGTACAGGCTTGCCTTCAATGTGTAACATGCCGCCGCAAGGGGGGGGGGGGGGGGGGGGGGATGGGGAGGGTTGGCCCGTTCATATACGTATTAGGGCAAAAGGGGGAAGGGGATGAACCCAACGAAAGCTTGTGGGGGGG
>JAAUYG010040936.1_pt1 | contig 14592 bp, 16 predicted proteins | sample 7278091 | NCBI WGS metagenome assembly JAAUYG01 (sample SAMN14350201, study PRJNA611818) | marine sediment metagenome | isolation source: surface marine sediment (0.6m) | place: French Polynesia: Moorea | collected 2018-08 | reverse complement strand
GCTTTTTGATCCTTAAGTGGATCATTTCACTGAGGATCAGCTTCATGGCGACGCGCCCCTGAAAAGCGTTCTTGGGATGGTAACGGGATCGAATGGGCCTTCGATCACATGGTTTGGCATCGATCGCAGCGCTCGGCAACCCTTCAACTGTAACGATAACGGAACGGGTGTGTCAATCGGCTCAGCCGCAGGGCGGCCCATATATGTGATTGAAGCCGGAAAATGGATCGGATACACATAATTGACAAAATTATTCACGTTACATACTAGAACCTGTACCAGAAAAATCTAAGTGCCCCTGGCAGCGTTACCCGCGTTGCGGGATTCAGCATCGATCTTGTCTCTGTAGGTGCATCGTGAACCGGCTCTTGGCAGAACCGCAGGGTCCCTGCCCTACGAACCTGCATACATAATGCATGTATGCTCCGCTTTCTCGCCGATTCACGCCTTGCCAGGAACCTTTATCTTAATATTGAGATAGGTTCTAAGCTAATCCACGGCCTTTTCAATGCGCATTGCACAGATCCACTGCAATTGCCGGGCGGTTCCCGGGTCAGCCGCCGGCGTATAGGCCACAAGCCTTAAATGACGCCCTCAAACGGGTGATGGTCAAAATCGACCGGGCGCTCCACACTCAGGCCCGATTGGCCCACGCTAGCGAAGTCTTATTCCATGCCACTTGCGCTGATCGATTTCTGGATCATTCTCGCCTATCTGATTTTTGTCCTCGTTATCGGGTATCTGTTTCGCAAGATCTCGGGAAAAAATAAGGAAGAGTATTTTCTGGCCGGACGGAACGTGCCCTGGTGGCTGGCGGGAATCTCAATTGTGGCCACGACCTATGCGGCGGATACCCCGCTGGCCATATGCGGCATTATTGCGAGTAAAGGATTGTCCGGCAACTGGCTCTGGCTGCCCTGGATGGGGATTCATGCGGCGGTGATCGTCATTTTCGCCGCAGCCTGGCGCAAAACCGGCGTATTGACCGATGCGCAGTTTATTTCCATCCGCTATTCCGGAAAAAGGAAAGAAGCGCTTCGCCTCCTGAGGGCGGGTATCAGCGGTATTTTCCTCAACTGCATCATTCTTGCCTGGGTCTTCAGGGCAATGATCAAGATATCCAATATCTTCTTTACCTGGGACAAATGGTTTCCCGATACGTTTGCCTATTTCAGTCGGATCTGGCCGGAACACGGGCCGTTGGGATCGCCCGGTGAGGCCTTTACGCTGGTCCTGATCCTCGTGATCATCGCCATCTATTCGTCCATGGGCGGCATACGGGGCGTTCTCGTAACGGATTTTATTCAATTCCTGTTGTCATTCATAGGGGGCGCCTGGCTGGCATTCAATGCCTGGCATCATGTGGGCGGCCGCAGCGGTCTGTCGGCCAGCCTGGAAAGCCTATACGGGAGCGGTCACCATTTTCTTGAACTTTTCCCTTCCCCAGGGGGCTGGATAAGCACACTGGAGATCGGATCGCTGCTTTTTGCTGTCTACCTTTTGGTCCAGTCGTTTGCGGCGATCGATGCCGATGGCGGCGGGTACATGATGCAAAGACTGGCCACCACGAGAACGGCCAGGGATGCCCAAAAAGCATCAGTCCTCTTTCTTGTTTTTCATTATTTCGTGCGCATCTGGCCGTGGTTCATCGTCGGACTGGCCGCCCTTGTCATTTTTCCACTGGGCCATGACACCTATTCCATCGAGCACACGCAATATATCCTGAATGACCGCGAGAGCGCTTATCCGCTCCTCATGACGCTCCTCCTTCCGTCCGGCCTGTTGGGGCTGGTCCTGGCGAGCCTGCTGGCGGCATTTATGAGTACGGTGGACACCCACATCAATTGGGGCGCCTCCTACATCGTCAATGACTGGCTGCTGAAAATCAATCCCGGGGCATCCGATAGCGTCCAGATCCGCGTGGCCCGGATGGCCGTGGTCCTTTTCCTTTTCGCTTCGCTGATCACCAGCTTTTATATCGGGTCGATCGAGGAGGGATGGCGGACGATTGCAACCATCGGGGCGGCATTTGGCATACCCACGCTCTTGCGGTGGGTCTGGTGGCGGGTCAATGCGGATGCAGAATTTATGGCCATCGCCACAGGAATATCGGCGGCGGCCGTTTTGGCCCTTTTCACCGATATCTCGTATGAGTTTCTCCTGATATTGACCTCATGCTTCAGCCTGCTTGGCATGCTGGCGGGTATTTATTGGGGACGGGCGAATGAGCCGGCCGTGCTCGACGCTTTTATCCGGAAGGTGAATCCAATTGGATTCTGGCCCGACAGGTCTCTCAGGCAAGGCCTAAGCGAGCTTTCAATCCATGCGCTCAAGTGGCTTTTGATTTGCTCGGGACTAATATCGTTGTTGTTCGCGTTTCATCAGCTCATTTTTCTGGGCGGCGTCATTTTCTTTCTTTTACTTCTCGTTTCCGGCGTTGCACTCCTATATTCAGCGTTGTCCTGGATGCCGCGAAGCGGTTTCAAAAGCCCATCTGAAGCCAGCTAACGGCGCTGCGGGCGCATGGTGAAACCGCACGGGCCCCGTCCTGCAAACCTGCATCCATATTCGAAAATGCCCTGCCTTTTCATCAGATCGTGCTTCGTTCTCGATCGTGATCTAAAGTTTGGAAACCGCTTCTATGGCCAATCGTTGAGATGATGCCAATCAGACACAATGTGGGGTCAGATCGACGAAATCGCCCCAGTTTGATTGATATTTACCCGGCCGCTCCGACACCACCCGTGATATCGTCTGCATATGTGCTTATTCGACTGATAATCTTTTGGGCATCCTCCTCACTGATCCCATGATCGAGGAGGGTATCAATCAGGTGTCCGACATAGAGGGTAAAATGGTGTTTGGTAATTCCCCTTCCATGGTGAACATGGCTTAGAGGTCTGCCCGTGTAGGTGATCGGGCCATCCAGTGCCGCACTGAAGAATTCGCGCTGCATTCGGCGGATTTTGCTCATGGACGCGTTTTCAAAGAAAGGCTTAAGATCAGGATCGGCGATAACGCGATCATAAAATTCGTGAATAAATTCACTGATAGCTTCTTCGCCCCCTATCCGCTCAAATAGCGTTTGCTGGTTATCGACCATTTTTAGCCTCCGAGTGTTATTTGACCAAATGACGATTTCGGATAGGTTTTCAGCATGTCTGCGGGTCATATTTTTCTTTTTTTGCGGCGAATAGATTTTAAGGCCATCATATATAACGATAGGCCCACGACATGGATGAAGCAAGCGAACCTGTCGGGGTCTGGTTTACACACATGCCAGAATGATCCCAGTTCATATCGACCTGACCCATGGCCCGTCCACGGCGCATCACCCATCCCGAGGCCCGCCGGAAAAGCAGTTCACGCCGCAACCAGCGCAATGCCGATTTCAAAAACAGAGTTGACCCGCAGGCGTTCATAGCTTACCACGCGCCCGCATCCGGTCGCTACGGGGGCGATATCCACGGGAACTGCCCGATGGACAAGCATTGCCTTCTGCAGCTGGAAACGCCGGGGCGGGTTTGACGTTATCGGGGCAAGCGGATGGTGGGACTCAGAGGGCCAACTAGGGCTGCAACAGCCACGCGCGAGCCGCATCGAAATCGGTGAAGGTTTCGGCGCACATGCCATGATCTTCGGCCAGGGCGGAATACATGCGGCTTAGCGCGAAAACCAGGGTGTCCGGGATGGCAACGATGGCCCAGCGGCTGCCATGGTAAGCCTCGTAATTTCCCAGGAACTCGGCCAGCATTTCAAGCTCTTCACCGGGTGGGCCGTAATCGGTCTGGCGCCCGTCGAAAAGCACTCTGGCGGGTCGATTGAAGGACGGGTCGGCCGCAATCATTTTGAACGCCGTGGTGATGTCTTCAAAGGTATTGAAACCAATGGGGGTCACGAGGACATACTGGTCTTCAAAGTGATATACGATGCTCATGCCGGCTGACGGATTTAGGGTTTCCTTAGCAATCGTTGCGATCGCGCGGAGAAAAATCCTGTGTAGGACGAAAAACATGTGAAGTCAACAAATCACGATTAGACAGACTAGGCCCGACAGCTTGCACGCGGATGTTGTCCCCCAAAAACGTAAAAGATATTTCACGCTGCGGGCGCTCCCTGAGGCGTCCATTGGCTTTGTTGGCTCCGGCTCGCGCAGGAGACGACGGCGTCAGCCCTAATGTCTCGCCATCAACTCCTCAGGGGCCTGAAAGAGACGGGCTAAATACTGACTTTCCGAAAGGCGGCGGCCACATAGTGGGCAAAGCAGTTGACGGCCTCGTTGTCGGCTGCGGCCGATTGATGGAGACTCACTTCGGACACGGGGAGAAGGGGAAAGTCATCCTCCGGGCCCAGCTGGCGAAGATTCTCGTTGACCAAGCTCCGCCCGATGGGGGCCACGGCCAGTCCGGTCTGCACGGCGGCCAGAATGCTGGCGATGCTCGGCCCGACAAAAGCGATCCAGTGGGCTTTCTTTTTCTGCTTGAGGGCCTCCAGCGCCCAGCGCCGGTAATCGCAGCCTTCGTGATAGACGGCCAGCGGCAGCGGATTCAGGTGATGGGTGCTGCCGTGGCGTGCGGTGACCCAGACCACCGGTTCCCGGTGCACCACACGCCCCCCTTCGGCGATACCTTCCAGAAGACATAAATCCAGTGTCTGACCTGCCAGGGCGCGGTGGAGTTCGGGACCGGGGCCGCTGTGGATATCGACCTGCACGCCAGGGAAGGCCTTGCGGAATTCGGTCAGAATGAGCGGCAGGAAGCGTGAGGCATAATCTTCGGCCAGACCGAAGCGGACACGGCCGACCAGCTCAGGTCGCGAAAAGGCCGATACCGCTTCGTTGTGCGCGGCCAGTATGCGCCGGGCATGCTCCTGCAACAGGTCCCCGGCCGGGGTCTGCGAAAAACGCCGCCCGTTTTTCTGGAAGAGCGGGCGTCCGACAGCATCTTCGAGCCGTTTCATCTGCATGCTCACGGCCGACTGGGTGAGATGCAGGATCTCGCCCGCGCGGGTGAAACTGTTGTTCTCGGCCACGGCCAGGAAGGTTCGCAGCAGTCCGATCGGAAATTCGATATTCATCATATAATTTGATCCAAAATATAAAAACAATTCATTTGTCTTATAGATAGGCTTACCCTATATTCCGGACCAGATCAAGTAACAAGACGGATTTGATCATCGACACCAGGTAAATACGGCCCCCCGGCTTGCGGCCAGGGGCCGGGTAAGGAGCCTGTCATGAACGATTTTTACACGTGCCCTTCACTGAATCCGCTTTGGTCGGCACTGCGTTATCCGAGTACGGGATGGGTTTCGGAAATGCTGGTCCGACAAATGAACCGGACGATTGCCTGCCAGCGAGACGCCGGAAACCAGCCGGGGCCGCCGGGTCGCGGCCGGCGAATCCCTGTGACGATCGAGGTTCGCTCCGCTGCCGCGGCCAGGCCCCGGGACGTCTGCTGTGCGGCGGACGGCTGACGAGACGCCATTACCCGCCGGCGATGCCCCGTCGGTTCGATGGCGATCCTTCAGCAGCTGAAAGGGCCGTGCGACCCGGAGCTAAACGGCGGTGGTGACAATGAAATGCAGACCTGGATGCTTGTCACTTTCACGCCGTTGTCGGATTCAAGGCCCGGGCGGCTCATCGAAAGCAGTTACACTTTAGCGTCTGTACCGTGCTAACCGTAAATAGTGGGCATGCACCTGCCGCCACGAACCGAGTCCGGTTTTTACCGTTTATTGGCAAATAATTGACTTATTCACTTGCTATTTCCCGGAAAGGGGCATATTGTGCGCGCCATCAATCGAGGTCCGCTTCATACATCCCACCGTATACAGCCGGGTCAAGAACTCTCTGAAGGAAAAATCCATTTTGTTACAGTGGCATCCTCCAGGCAGGAAGATTGAAATATTTAGGAAAGGAGAATGCGACCATGGCTAATGGAACTGTCAAATGGTTTAACGACCAAAAAGGTTTCGGCTTCATCGAGCAGGAAGACGGTCCGGATGTATTCGTGCACCATTCGGGAATCAATGCGACCGGTTTCAAATCCCTCAATGAAGGCGATCAGGTGACTTTCGACCTCACCCAGGGCCCCAAAGGTCCTGCGGCGACGAATGTCACCGTCGTCTAGGGTTTAAGATCTGATGAAAAGGCATTCCTCCCCCGGGGAGGAGTGCCTTTTTGCCTTGGCACGGATTTCAGCCACCGACGGGTTGGCCTGATTATTTCATGTTTTTTTCTACAGGTCGAATCATTCGATATAAAATTGAGGCCTTGGGCCTGAGATTGGCAAGAAATCGTAAATGATATTTATCCCTCAGGGGGGGTGAAATATCCCGTTTAGCGAGGTGACCCCATGGCCCGACCCCAGGAAACGTTCAAGAAGCGAAATAAAGATATGAAACGCCGGGAGAAGCGGGAGCGAAAAATGCAGCGCCGGCTGGAAAAGAAGATGGCGGCCCAGGAAGCGGCCGATGACACCCCGCCGGACGATCGGCCCGACCTGCCTGGTGAACCCGACCTGCCCGGAGAAGATGATTAATTCGACTGGCGAGGTTCACGGTCCCAGGTAAGAAAAAGGGAATGCCCCAAACATTCAAACGACAAGCGGCGTGCCGGCTTGACCGTGGCTGACAGGCATTACAAGATCGGGAAATTTAATCATGGGCGAAGCATTCGATAAACTTGAATATGCGGAAATGCTCAAGGCCGGGCGCCAGGACGATGCCATTGCCTATGTGGACGGGTTCCGGAAGCAAGATCCCCACGATCCCACCCTGAAGCTGCGGGCCGCCCGAGCCCGCGGGGGCAAAGGGGAAGCCATCTTAACGGCCTGCGACCAGGCAGGGGTTGCGCCATCACCGGAGCAGATCGACACGATGTGCGCGCTTTTCGAGGAGGCCATCGCCCTCGATCCCTATCTTGCCGCGGCCTACTGGGATCTGGCCGTGGTGCATATGCGCTTTCTGGACGACCCCGACAAGGCGGCCGCCTATCTTGCCGATGCCAAGCGGCTGGGCTTCAAGCACAAGATGATGGACCCACTCGATACCATGATCAAGGAAGCCATCCTGTCAGGCAAGCCCGGCAGCTGAATCCATCGAGGTCCGGCGCCTCCATTACCTTTCCTTTCTTCACGCCGAGACGCCAAGCACGGAAGTGATTGGCCGCTGATTGACACCGATGAACGCAGAGCAAGCCATAACTGCAGCTTTCCTCACGCAAAGGCGCCAAGACGCTAAGATCAGCTACAAACTGATAGTTACCTTTTCTGAATCCTTTGGCTTTCAGAAAAGCTAACGGCGTGCTTCGGCCGCTGGCCGAAAATAAAATGCTTTTCTTTGGGAGCTTTGCGACTTGGCGTGAAACAATTGGTTTCCTTTGCTGGCCGTCGACTACCCTATATTGGCTGCTGATTGACACCGATGAACGCAGAGCAAACCATAGCTGCCGTATTTATCACGCAAAGGCGCTAAGGCGCTAAGAACAGCTACGACCTGATTGTTACCTTTTCTGAATCCTTTGGATTCCAGAAAAGCTAACGGTTTGCATTGGCCTGAGGCCAGGGAAAAAAATTGGTTTTCTTTGCGAACTTCGCGCCTTTGCGTGATTACTGTAATTGCCTCTCCTTTGCGAGCTTTGCGACTTGGTGTGAAACGATTGGTTTCCTTTGCCGGCCGTTGACTACCCTATATTGGCCGCAGATTGACACAGATGAAAGCGGATAAAGCGTCAAAAGCTGCATTCCTCACGCGGAGACGCGAAGGCGCTAGGAACTGCTTAAGAACAGATTGTTACCTTTCTGAATCCCTTGGATTCCAGAAAAGGTAGCGGCTTGCTTCGGCCGATGGCCGAGGAAACATTTTTATCATGCTTTTCTTTGCGAGCTTTGCGCCTTTGCGTGATTACTGTAATTTCCTCTCCTTTGCGTGCTTTGCGACTTGGCGTGAAACAATTGGTTTCCTTTGCCGGCCGTTGACTACCCTATATTGGCCGCAATTTGACACAGATGAGCGCGGATCAAGCGCAAAAAACCAATTTCCTCACGCGGAGACGCAAAGGCGCTAAGAAAAGATCAAGAATTGTGATTTTCTTTGCGCGCTTGGTGGCGTTGCGTGAGACTCGTGGTTGCCTTTCTGTCAGGTTTTGCTGCTTGGCTTGAAACCCTTCTTGTTCACCCCGACTTTTCTCTTTCCATCACGAAGATGGTTTTGCTGGCGGCGTTCTGGATCGCGGCGACGGCCGGGTGCTTGATGATGCGCTCGACGGAGATTGCATAGAACTGCTCCCGGACCGCATTGGTATTGCCGAGCACCACTACATTGTGCTGGCGTCGCACTTCTTCCTCGATCACCGTGGGAGACGCGAAGATGCCGTCCCCGGCCTGGCCGAAGGTCTTGAGCAGGGCCTGGTCGTCGAATTCACCGACCACCGCCGGCCGGATGCCGATGGTGTTGAACCATTGATCCAAGGCGCCGCGCAGGGCGGACATGGGGGATGGCAACAGCATGGGCATGCCATCGAGCGAGCTGGGGAAGTCGCCTTTCAGACGGTCGGCCAGTTGCCTGGCCGCGAAAAAGCTGACACCGCAATCCCCCAGAAGGTGACTGTATGCTTTGACACTTAGACCCGGTTTGACCGGCGTGTCGGTCAAAACAATGTCGAGCCCGTGAACGGACAGTTCGGCAAGAAGCTGCTCCTCCTTGCCTTCATGGCACACGATCCGCATCGATTCCGGAAGATTCATTGCCGGTGCCAGGAGTTTGCGGACCACCAGTTTGGGAAGCGCATCCACGATGCCGACAATCAGACGCAAGGGACCGGAAACCGGCCGTCCTCTGACCGTGTCCAGCATTTCCTGGCCGAGCGTGAATATTTCATCGGCGTATCGATAGACCAGCCGGCCCATTTCGGTCAGTTCAAGGCGGCGTCCGGCCCGGAGGAACAATTTGCCGCCCAGCATGTCCTCAAGTTTCGACACCTGGGCGCTGACCGTCGACGGGGCCAGCCGGAGTTGCTCGCCGGCCCTGCTGATACTTTCATTCCGGGCCGCAGACCAGAAATAATACAGATGATGATAATTGAGCCATTCCATAATTATCTTTCGAAAATTTCGAAAGAAAATACACAAATTTTCTATTTGTTACAATCGTTATTTTGGCCTATATCATTCGGCAACATCATTGAACCTGGGCCTGACGCGTGGAATGCAACTGCACATGGATATCAGACAAACTGGATTGGATGATGATTCCGCCCGCAAGGCGGAGCGGCTTCTGCGGCTTGCACTGACTCGGTTTCATGGTGCCGTATCCCGTGTAACGGTGACGTTCGCCGATGCGGCCCCCCCCATGGGGGGGCCCGGGAAGCGATGCCGCCTGACCGCCAGGATGAAAACATCCGGGCAGGTGGTCGTGCAGAACGACGGGCTTGATTACATCGAAGCGCTTTCCTTTGGACTGGAAAAACTCGTGCGCGCCATCCGAAGGGATATTGACTGGCGCACGAACCGATAGAGCCGACATGACGGAATAAATGCAAAGCCGGATTCGGCATGCGCCCCGGGCGGAGACCAGCCGGGCAGCCTGCCGATCGGTTGTTCCTTTTTGTAAACCGAAAACAAAAACGCTTTACGACCGGAAGATCGTCTTTTGGTCAAAGCGCCAAAAAGAGGTATTGCCATGAAGAAACCAAGTACGTCCGCCACAGACCTTAAAACGCTTATCAAGCGAGCGATTGCCGATCTGGAAATAACCCACACCGAATACCAGGAAATAATGAACCAGGCCCACGACGACGGGGTGATCGACCCGGAGGAAAAAACGCTGCTGGCCCAGTTCCAGCAAATGATCAGCAACGGCACTTTAAAGAGGGTGCCCGGCTGAATCCTTTTTGCGTTGGCGCCAGGCCCAATGACGTGATCCGGCAAATCACGTCATTTTATGAACGTAATCCATGGTGTGACCCGTCGGCGGCAGAGGCCGGGTCCCATCTTCAGGGCGACCGGAAAAACGGAAAGGTATATATGCGCTATCTGGCTTTGTTTTGTTTACTGCTGCTTTTTACGGCGGCCTGTTCCGGTGATCAATATGGTGCCGGTGTCGACCCGCAGGCCCCCCTCGTCACGGTTAAGGATGTCTATATCGACACCTCGCTTCAGGGCAAGCTGGTGAACCTGGAAGGCAATATCATCGGCCAATGCGGAGCGCCCGAGAAGTGCTGGTACTTCATGGAGGATGCCACCGGACGTATTTTCGTCAATCTCAAACCGGCAGATTTCAGTTTGCCGGCGGCCGTCGGCAGGAAAGCCAAGGTGACCGGCACCGTCATAAAGACCGAGGACGGTTATCAGGTCGTCGCCCAGGGGGTGCAGATACTCTGATGGATTTCATAAAACTCGCCGTAAACAATCTGCTGCGCCACAAGATCCGGAGCATGCTCACCCTGATCGGCATCGCCGCCTCGGTGGCCGTATTGTTCTCCATTGTTTCCTTCAACCGGGGCTTTGAACAAGGGCTCGACAATGAATTGCGCAAGACGGGCATTCATTTCATGATCGTGCCCGCGGGCTGCCCCCATGAGGTGGCCTCGCTGGTCCTGCATGGTGCGGTGACACCCAAATTCATCGATATCGAGACCCTCGATGCGGCCCGGAAAATCAGCGGCGTCGAACTGGCCTCCCCCATGCTCGTCACCCAACTGGCAAACCGGGAAATGGACCGGCTCGACCTGGTGCACGGGATGGATATGGCGCACGTCTCCGCACTCAAGCCGGGTTGGCAGCTTAAAGGGGCTGTGCCGGAGGATGATGATGGTCTGATCATCGGTGCCGAAATCGCCGGGCATGACAACATTCAAATCGGCGACACGATCCGCTACGGGTCTCGCAGCTTCCGGGTGGCGGCCATCATCGCCAATACAGGCAGCCAGGAGGACGCCTTTGTCTATATGCCCATCAGGGCGTTGCAGGAGATCGTTGAGAAGCGAGACGGGCTCACGGCCATCGGCGTCAAGGTCGCGGCCCCGGATCGCCTGGATCAGGTTACCGAGGCGCTTGCCATGCAGGTGCCGGGCATCCAGATTGTCACCATGAACGAGGTGATGCGCAGTCTCGGCACGCTCGCCAACTCCGCCAAGGTTTTGGGCATGTCGATCGCCGTTATCGCCATGCTGATCAGCGCGGTCGGTGTCATGAATTCGATTCTGATGGCGGTGTTCGAGCGCACCCCGGAGATCGGCATGATGCGGGCCATAGGAGCCTCCAAGCTTGATATCTTCCGGATCATCATGAAAGAGACCCTCCTGCTGACGACTTGCGCCGGTGTTGCCGGGATCTTTGTTTCCAGCGTTGCCGCAGGGATCATCGAGGGGTTTGTCCGCAATTTTATGCCCTATGTGCCGTCCGGCAAGATGATCCACTTTGAGCCGCTGCTGGCCTTGGCCTGCATCGCTTTTTCGTTGACGGTCGGTTTGCTGGCCGGCGGATATCCCGCCTGGAAGGCATCCAAGATCAATCCCATCGAGGCCATTAAAGGATGATAGAACTTCACGGTATACAAAAAAATTATGTCCGCGGTGCCGAAGCGGTGCACGCCCTTCGAGGGGTTGACCTGGAAATCGGCAAAGGAGAATTTGTTTCCGTTGTGGGCCCGTCCGGTTCGGGAAAAACAACCATGCTGCACATCATGGGATGTCTCGACCAGCCGTCCATGGGGGTCATGAAAATCGACGGGGCGGCCGTGGACCAACTCCCGGAAAAAGAGCTGGTCCGGATACGCCGGGAAAAAATCGGATTTGTCTTTCAGCAGTTTCATCTCATTCCCGGTCTTTCGGTTTATGAAAATGTCACCTTGCCCCTGCTTTTCGCACGGCGGGAAGCCGACGAAGAAAAAATCCGGCGGCTCCTTAGTCTTATCGGCCTTGATTCCCGGCGCCGCCATCATCCCAACCAGCTCAGCGGCGGAGAGATGCAGCGGGTGGCGGTGGCCAGGGCCATGGTCAACGATCCCGAGGTGCTTTTTGCCGACGAACCCACCGGCAACCTCGACACGGAGAACAGTGACAGGATATTTGATCTTCTCTCCGCGCTCCATGACCGCGGGTTGACCATTGTCATGGTGACGCACAACAATGAACTGGCCATGCGATCGCAACGGATCATCAGGCTGCAGGATGGTCAGGTTCAGAATTGACGCCCGGGGGATGGGCCGCCCATTCCAGGAGGGGGCTTCCGGATCGAGGCACGTCACGGAGCCCATTTCGCGTAATGTGACCGGAATAAAGCGGCTGGCAGCCGATCTCGCGCGGAGTCGCAAAGGCGCTCCAGGGATTTACAACAGCGAAGCAGGCAACGGTGTTACCTCGCGCCATGACGCTATGGCGCCAAGAACCGCCAAAAGCAGTCTCAATTGCCGATTTTTCTAAAAAACCAGAAATTGAAACGACTTGCCTCGGCCTGCGGCCGAGGGCCCGTATTCGCGTGCCAAGGCGACAGGACGCGAGGAACGGATATCATTGGCCGCAGATTACAATAATGGGCACCGATCGGTTTTTTCGGGGCGAAATTATTTTGGTTTCATTTCTTAATCCATTCGATTGCCGCAAGGAAGGATTCTGAAAGCGTCCTTTGATTAGAACGCATCTTAAAAATAATCTAAGCGCCCCTGGCGGTGTTATGAGCCAGCTCAAAATACTCACATACTGATTGTATGCTCCGCTTTTTCCCAGCCTCACGCCTTGCCAGGAACACTAATCTTAATTTTGAGATACGTTCTAATTGATTTCGGTATGAAGACTGAAACGCTATTGCCATCAATCCATTTCAAATGGTAACCATTGATACTTGCCATCTACGGTAGATGTTGCGTTGCGATTCTGCTCAACTGATCATACTGATCGCCCCGCGACCTTCGCTGCCGAAACGAACACCTGATCCCACGAATGAATTCCGGCGCTCGACCGCGAGAACCTCCGACAGTGAACCAGGCAAGTGCGGCTTGCCGACAAGAAGCAGACACGGATGGCGGACCGGGCCGAAGACTTCCACCAACGTTCGCACCCGTCAATGCCGGGGACGCCAATACACTGAGCGAGGTCATCATGAACACAACCTTTAAATGCGGTATCATGATCCTGGCGGCCGCCTGCGGCCTGGTCCTGGCGCATGGCATGGGATCGAAGGGAGAGACGCAAATGGCAATGAAAATCGAGTCAGCGGCCTTCAACGACGGCGAGGCCATCCCGAAGCCGTTTACCTGCGAAGGGCAGGACGTGTCTCCGCCCCTGGCGTGGTCGGGGGTACCCGCCGATGCCCGAAGCCTGGTGCTGATTGTCGACGATCCCGACGCGCCGGATCCCAAAGCGCCCAAGATGACCTGGGTCCATTGGGTGCTCTATAATCTGCCGGTGGAGACCGCCGGACTGGCGCAAGGCGTGGCGGCCCGTGATCTTCCCGCCGGAGCCGGGGAGGGATTGAATGACTGGAAGCGGACCGGTTACGGGGGGCCCTGCCCGCCGATCGGGCGCCACCGGTACTTCCACAAGCTCTATGCACTGGACACGCGGCTGGAGGGCCTGAACAATCCCACCAAGGCCCAGGTGGAGGCGGCCATGCAGGGGCACGTCATCGCACAGGCGGAACTCCTGGGCACCTATGCCAAGGGGCAGTAGCCACCGGGAGAGCGCCAGCCGGGCGGCATTGTGGTCTTTGGGGTTGTTTATGCTAAGATGCGCTTCACTATGAACCTGCGCGGATGCCCACTTCATCTGAAAAGCGCCCTCTACGGCCTGACGCTGCTGATCGTCTTCATCCCGGGCTGCGCTGCCCGTGAAGTTGACCCGCAGATCCCTCCAGATGAAGCGCGCCGCGAGGTGTTCCAGGTCGTCAAGCACGGCTGGCACGTGGGCATCGTGGTTGGCCGGGCGGAGATGGCATCCCGGGTGCCTTTTTCGGGCGAGGATTTTTCCGGGGCCGCACACCTCGAAATCGGCTGGGGGGATGCACGATTCTACCAGGCGGAGGATCCCTCGGCCGGCCTGGCCCTGCGGGCGGCCCTATGGCCCACGGCCAGCGTCATGCACGTCGTGGGTTTTTCCGGTGACCCGGCACGCTATTTTTCGGCCAGTGAGGTCGTCGACATCTGCGTCAGCCGGTCCGCATACGAGCGGATGCTGAATTATATCACGGAGAGCTTTGAACGCGGTCCGGGCGGGGAGGTCATGCCCCTGGGACCGGGCCTCTACGGCACCAGCCATTTCTACCGGGCCAGAGGCTCTTTTCACCTTTTCAACACCTGCAACACCTGGGCGGCGCGGGCGGTCGCCGCCAGCGGCACGCCGGTCTCCACCCGCGTCGTCACCGCCGAAGGACTTTTCTCGCAGCTCCGTCGCAACGGCGGTTCCCGGTTTGGGTGCCCCTGAGATCCGATCCATATATTTCGCTTCATGGCTGTTGATTTCAGGGCTTGAGATCCTAATTATAATTCAGGGGTCGGGGAGTTTATCCCAAGACCAGTTCTTTGATATTCCAAGTTGATCTACCCTGTTTGAACGCTTGAAGCTGATGCATCTGAACGGTTAGCCCCATGGCGGCG
>JAAUYG010122569.1_pt1 | contig 14595 bp, 8 predicted proteins | sample 7278091 | NCBI WGS metagenome assembly JAAUYG01 (sample SAMN14350201, study PRJNA611818) | marine sediment metagenome | isolation source: surface marine sediment (0.6m) | place: French Polynesia: Moorea | collected 2018-08 | reverse complement strand
GCATATACATTGAAATTTGTTAAAGAATGTTTGGTTACACCTAAAATTAAATTAATTCTTTTTCTAAGTCATGATTAGTAGTAAATAGTTAAATTAGATATTATTTCACCTGGGAAAAAATTACTTCCGTGATATATTGTGGCTAAAGAAAATTATTTGTGGCTAAAAGAATTTCTGGGTCTTTAGCCACAGTAGCTAAAGGGATACTTGTGTTAGAGCACACCCAGCAGTGTATACGCTAAAATTTTCAGTACCTACAGTTTCTATACAGAAGCCCTGCAGAGCAACACTTGTGTCTCAATTGTGCTCCAGTACAATCAGCCAGAACACAGTAAACTTTCGTTTAATGATCGCCCGTGGTACCTGGGCATCTTGTAGCGTGTATCCAGGTTGTATGCTGGGTTGATTAGTTCAGCAGGTGTTGGTATGTACAGGTGTGCCGGAGGTACATGGTACATGTAAAACATAAAATTTGTATGTACCTCACTATGTTTACGGCATGCAAATCATAACATTCTTTCGATCCACTATGCCTATACTAATGTGTTATACTAACAAAGATACAGTAGATCTGTGTCGAAACTTAACACCTTGCCATAGAATCAATAGAAACCTCCATGAAAACAAACGATCTCACAAATGGATTTGCGTAGAGTGTATCACTGTGTATCGTGCAGGTAAAACTCCATGTGCCAGGAACAAGTGGTGTGGCAAGACAGGTGGTCTCTCAAGACAGGTTTTCTCAACAAAAATACAAATTTTCAGTACTTTTTGGAGTACATATCCCCTTGTCATGGTACCTGCTATGATAGACAGTGTATTCCTATATATGTGAAGCCTACATGTATGTACTCAATCTAACTTAACCCATCCTGAGAAGCCACGTTTTTTAATGTTGAAAATTGCAACATCTCAAAAACAGGATGAAGATCTTTATGACAGACCCAGCATAACCTCAACTCAATTATTACACAATGCAGTTTTGTGTAGACGCCTTCTAACTGTATATTATATGTGAATGACAATTGATTCACTGTCCTGATCTGCATTATATTTTTGGAGAGATTTAAGAAAGTATAACTTCGGTATTTCCTGACTGAAGCATTCCAAGAAACTGTCCTTATGGACATAAGTACCACTACCAGTTCCCCGATACTGGTATGTTAAGATGTTAATTCCAGCAACTGATAAAGATCAATTTTTCAGGAATTTCAGCTTAAGAAAGACCGAGTTAAGTAGAAGGGTCTGGTCTGCAGAAAAAAGTCTGAAGTCTAAAACTGATCTCTACAATGGAAACAACACCATGGTTACCAATGGGGTTCAAGTCCTAAATTCCAGACTTGACATTTTTCACCAAACTGGCCACTAGTGTAGAAACGGCAATGAAGGTTGGCTATTTTGATCGTCACAGTTTACATATTTGATGTCCGATGCAAAAGTCAGTAGGCAAGTGCTGCACGTATTTTTACACACCAACACTGCAGCAAATATCTGAGCTTCAGGCAATCATTAACAACAAGACATAGAAAATTCAGTAAGATCTTTTCCCCCCCTACTTTCTTCGATAAAAAAAACACACGACAGAATAGCTTAAAGACAGAAGCAGCTCAAGAAGATCTTTTCAGATAGAAAAAGGAAGCGCCTGAAAATACAAGTCTTCAGTAAGTGTAATATTATTACAAGGAATTTTAAAAAAATATTTACAAATTTATACACTGCCAACATACGGAAATGGCCCGCAGAGCTACGGTCACAACTTCTCACCTTTACAACCCAGGAAATTCCATCCAGTTGCCATGGTAACCCCATCGGGGCAGCAGCCAAACAAAGTATTTTCACAGTCTGTGAAAGGAAGCATGCACTCCAAGGTCAAAGGTCAGAGTTCAAGGTCAACATGCACTGTACAAGGTCAACTGCGCGTGGCAGCGATTCTGCACAGTATAAAGGGAACTGGCATCTTCAAGAAATGGTGCATTCGGAAAACCAACAAACTTAATGAATGCACCATTTCATATATAAATAAAACAGGATCAAGGTAAAAAGAGAAATGGCATCTCAGAAACTGGAGTATCAGGCAACAGGCAGCACATTAGAAACTCCTTGATAACATTGCTTCTTTTTAATATATAAATTTAGTTAATTACTTACAATATAATATTCTACAACTTTCAGAATACATCAGATATTGATACCGATACGAATGTTTGAAATATGTCAAAGACAGCCTTCATAAGGCATGAAGGGGTCATTGACCATACAAAGACGCCTAAATGCTGTTGAACATTGCTTCAATATCACTACTGCCTGTATCCTAATACACTGTGGGATATTATATACATGTACAAGTATATATGTACAAAATAGTTTTTTTCAAAAGTAAAACTTTACTGAAGCGCTTTCTGCATATGTAATTCAAAGCATACTGCGAAGTCATACCAGCTGCATTTCAATACAGCTGCATGGTAAAGCAATGGGCTGCTATAGCAAAACTGGCAAGACCATTCTGAACATAGTTCACCACAAAACAACATACGGCATAAACCAAACATTCACAAAAACATACAGCCCTAACACGTTTTAATTAATTATTAGCCAGAAATTAACAAACGTTTTAATTACATGTAATTATTAACCAGTAATTTACATTTCTCAACTGAATAAAACATGTAATTCAGTTTACTTTCGCATAAAATTCATTTGTATTTGTACCACAAAACATAAACAGTAATTAAAGGTAATACACATGTAGTAAGATAGCAGTTGGGGGGGAGGGGGACTTCTATAAGCTGGTGTAGTAGTAATTAGGCAGTGAGTAGTTGCAGACACAAAGCAGTATTGGTAACTGTAGCATTGAGTAGTTAACTATAGCACCAGAGGATGTTTAAGCATGACATTTAATGCAGGTATGTAGTTTTTAGCAGACACCTGACAATAATCAAGTTACATGATGTTACTAGTGGAAGCTTTTACTAAACTATCTACTGTAGTAGCTGTAGCGTGATGGTCACAACCGGGTGAAAATCCAAGTCGTTAATTTTCAGTATTTCAACTGAAGAGTGGACGACAAATTTACAGCAGTGTCATGAGTGGATAAATTGGGATGAGGGAGGGACAAGCAAGATAAACTGCTAGGTCAAGGAATATCAGTGATTTGAGGAACACTACTCTGTGGTTATCAAAACTAAATTGAAAGAACATTGGTCCCGGCTGGAAATTTATAAGACATAGTTCCTGGCAATTGGGTCTGGTGTTCTCAAAACTACTTAAAGTTTTAATTTCAGTCACTATTTCAGCCAATCAAATCACTCAGATTGTTGACTTAAAGTTTATAACTTCGACTTAAGTATATTCGGAGTCCTCAAATATACTACCAGTATACTTCTACCATTCTACCACTTGTCGCTGAAAAGGGCATTATTAGAATATTCCAATACATCAAATTTATGAAAATACATTTGGAAATTTACTTGTGAGGACTATCTTCAGACAATTTGCCTGGATATATTTAATCATAAAGACAGACATCACTGAATTGCCCTGTAAATAATTTAACTCAATTCCTTCCTCCAGATTTTGATTAGCCTTTTTTGGGGGCACAATGGTCAATTGTAAAATATGAATCTTAGTCACAACACTGCATGAATATCAATTTATAGGTTAAGACCTTGTTAGCTTTAGTGGGGGAATGAAGGAGGGGGGGGGAGTTATAAAAGCCATGCTCAGATGGTGTACATAACACCGGTTGAAACCGGTTTCTACCTGGTGGAACCGGTAAAGCTGGAATACAGATTGTTCCACAGGAGTGGGGACAACATTTCTCCAGAGCCCCCGAACAGTCGCTGTCCTTCTGACAGGTCTCTGTACAAACATCCTGACTTCCTACATCAGACTCCAGCTCTAGCTCTATAGGAGGGCAATACCCTGGCCTCCCTGGAATGCCATTGGTCAATCCACGAAAGGATCAGCCAATCACAGCGAGAGGAGAGATTTTTTGAAATTTGAATTCTTTTGAGAATGTATTTTCTTTAGGTTTCCATTGTTGTTTGGTAACAGAAATCACAAACATACAAGACATTTGGTGACAATTACAGACAAAAGCAAACAAACACAGGTGACACATGTGAACATTTACAAACAATGGAGCACATGTTCAAGCAGAGCTTAGAACCCGACTACGAAAAAACAAAGAAGCATTTATGTGTGTTCACAAATGCAGAAATCAGATATAGCTGTAAAGCAAGCTAGCAGCAGAGGGGAAAGCAACAGTGCCAAGCCAAAAATAGCGGCTTTGTAGAGAATTCTTTAATTCTGTGCTCTAAATTCTCTCAGTCAAATATTAGCTGCAAATCTTCCACTGAACAAAGACTAGCTTGTGGTCAGTGATTACAACCCCTACAATCACATAGTGGGGTAACAAGCACATACATGAACCGGTACATGTAATATATTTATGATATGCGGCATGAGAGATTGAGATTTATTATAATTCAAGAAACATTATTATTTGATCACTTGTTTGGTAATCACCTGGTAAAGTGCAGACTAAGTGCAGATTAATATTTTAATAAAATATTAATCTAATGGAATTCCAGAGAAACGGAGTTAATCATGTTATTAGATTCATGTTGGTATGTACAAATACTACAAAACACTGGAATTAAATGAAAATTATTTACAAATACTACAAAAACACTGTAATTAAAGGAAAATTATAGGATTTAGCGGTCCAATAAATGCTTTATCTGAACAAAATGTATAAAGGAGTCAAATGGACTGAACTTTCTATACGCCGAAAGTAAAATGTAATGCACGTTAAAAGGCTTAGCAAGCACTGTATAATATTGCTATATTATGCACATACACATATGTACAATATGGAAAAAAGAAAAAGCAATAGACGAGTTTTTAAATAGGGGAAAAACTGCATCTATGCTATAATTTGTTTAGCCTGAAAAGCGACAGTTTTAAAATAGGGAAAAATTGCATCTATGCTATAATTTGTTTAGCCTGAAAAGCGACAGGAGTTTTAAAATAGGGAAAAATTGCATCTATGCTATAATTTGTTTAGCCTGAAAAGCGACAGGATTTTTAAAATAGGGAAAAATTGCATCTATGCTATAATTCATTTAGCCTGATACCACCAGTAAATGTTAAAAGTTGTGAATATAATGTTTGTAGCAAAGACTATTGCCTATGGATTTTATTTTGGGATATACTTGTTTTTGATACCTTCCCCTGGTCTGTTGGTGGGTTTGTAAGCTATGACAGTGGAAGGTTTGACAGTTGGGGCTAAAAGTAAGACACAAGGTAATACATTACTGGTACTGTACTTTTCAAAGATCGAGTATGTGAAATTTCAATAAATATCTGTCCGATATTGATTGTAATACTGGGTACAGCATTAATGACAGATTAAACTTTATCAACTAAAATGATAATTGATTATATTTTTATTATATACCCTGGTATACAAAAATTAGTTGTTTTTTTTTATTCATATGACTTTGACTTGGCAACGAGTTCAAAATTTTATGTATTAGCAAAAAAAAATATTTTTAGACTAAGCATGTAAATAGTAACTGTGAGCATGTAAAATACTTATTGTTTTTCACAACACAGTCAAGGTAACATTTTATATTATTCTATAATCTATTGTACTGCATACATTTTTAGGAACAATTATTGTTTCCCCTTTCAAAGAATTGTAATTACCAGGATACAAAGATAGAATTTTCCTGCATATGTTTCTGTTCTTCGTTATACTTCAAAGCAACTGTTTTTCTCCTGCGTATGTTTTGTTCTTCTTTATATATTTCAAAATAGCTGAACAGTACAGAGCCAAAGACAGACGGATTGAGAGATTGAGTGTGTAAAAACATGCTGATGCAAACAGTGATCTCTGCCAACCTTGGACCATACAACATTTCTTTCAAGAGTAATCGTAGAATATCCGGACAGATCGTAGCTCCCCCTACCTTCAGATTCTGGAATGACGCAGATCTGGCCACAGCCGTTGCTGCAGCATTTGGCGACGCCATCACAGTCCATGTCATCGTGGCACTCTGTGACACAGATGGCGCTGGCCGAATCAATGTGGTCAAAGTTTGGACATTTTCCTGGCTTCGGTTCTGGAATGTATCAGCATCGTGCTGGGAATTCCATCTAAACACATGTGAAAATAATTTCCCAGTAATCATTTGGAAAATATAGCTTATTTGAGAAGAAAGATAAATTTCAGGGTTAGAAACGGTCCAGCCAGAGATGGCTGAAAGCTCAGGTAGAGCTACCGATCCATTCAGCAATGGTAAATCATTTTGTATCACAGACCCATATATTTCAGTCTTTTTCATGCTTTCCACTTATGCTTTACTAAAATACAGTGGTCCCTGCGATATACGACGACCCCCTCAATTTAACAATTCCCTGCATTTTAAGACCAGCTATCACTGACACAACTCTTATATTTTCAACATAAATATCCCTCCATTTTAAGACCAGCTTGAATTTAAGGCCATATTTTTCTGGCTGAATGGATGGCCTTAAAATGCAGGGAGCACTGTAATTTAATTTCTGCATCACTTAAAACACTGTAAGGCAGACTTGACTGATCGCTATACTCACTGACTCTACACACAGGTTGTGGGGGGCACGGCTCCTGTATACAAACCACATCTTCAGCGTGGCACTCGTACCCCTCCTGACATACGTAACCCTGGCAACAGACAGTACCGCAGTGGTATTATGGTCAGAGCTTAGGAAGTGCCTTCAGTTATAACCATAGTTTATGTATGTCACGACAAAACTTTGCTTTAAGGAAACTCGAAACTTTAATAACGTGTCGACTTCTGGTATATAACCAGTATGGTTAATACATTGTACTACAATACGTTGTACTACAATGTACTACATGTATTGACATTGTGATATGTGAAATGCTGTTTCGAAATAAAATATCTAACAAGTTTTAAGTGGTTTTGCTTTTTTATGAGTGTACTTATACTTGTTGTTTGTTTTTGTCTTGTTTTTTAGATTTACTGTTATTTTCCTATTCCATATAATTCCCTAATTATTTATAACTTTTTTTAAAAAAAAACACAACATTGTAGATCTTCCAGAACATTGGATGTATACCTCACAGGGATCCAGACATCTACATTCCAGACAGCCATCTGGTCCTCGGGCGAATCCAGATGGACAATTCAGACTGCACTGCAGGACACCGCACGTCTCAGTCACTGGAACAAGGAATGGGAAGCTTAGTATGGGGATCGTTTAAAATATACAACAGCCCCTCTATTTTACAACCCTCTATTTAAAGACCACCCTTGATTATAAGACCACTTGATTTGGTCCCAAAGGGCAATTTCTGTGGTAAATGACCTTTATTTTAAGACCACCTGCAAGTAAGAACACATGTTCTTGGTCCCATGTGTGGTCTTAAAAAATAGAGGGACCACTGTATTGCTATTACTGCTGGAACCAGTACTATAGTACTTAGAATACTTACAACTACAGTGGTCTTCCTCTAACAAGAACACATCTTCTGCAAACAATTCTGCCTTATTAGAGAGGTGTCCTTTGGTGAGAGGGAGTATTACATGCATTCATGGTACTTGCTGGCAAGAACTTGAGTCCTTTCTAGAGAGGTGTCCTCTCTAGAGAGTGGCCTTTAGGAGAGGGAACACTGTAACACTGATCCTGACTGTCATCATGTCTACTACTACTACCACTACTTAAATGTACTACTCATACTCATGCAATTACAAATCTACTACATAGTTCAATTAGTTTTTATGAGACTACTGCCATAAACTGTTAATAAACTATAATATCCCAAACTCAACATCTTTGTTCTTCATTTAGTATAATCTTTTACGATTTGTATCTTTTTGATTTTGGTTAACTTACACAAGATATTTTCATTACAGTACCCTACCTTTTATCTTACATGGTGCTCAAAGTAATAAAATATTTTTTTTTTATTTGGCAGACCCGGCAGAATGTAAGATTTACGTTTCGCTAAAACTGAATCACTAATTAGAAATCACAGGTCTGGTATGACTACAGTTCTGTGTCACAATCCCTAGGGTCCGCTGTGCAGTGACATGTGATGGTACAAACCTCGGGAGCAGAAAGCGACACAGTCGTCATAGCTATGGAAGTTGTTCCCGTTGCCCTCACAGCCGCCGTAATGGAAGGCCTGGCAGTCGCCCAGCTGGGCGTTGAAATGCCAGCGAGGTTCGACGGACCGGCAAGGTCCAGAATCCGGGGTGTCATAGCAATCTCCTGGAAATATCAAAATATTCTTTGTTTACAACTTTTGTTTATTTTTGGATGTTTGCACATGCCCTTGGGAATCTTAATGCGCAGCCTGAGGCAACAGCAGGGTGAGGTGCTTCAAGGCAAAGACACCTGGCAGAAAATGTGTTACAGTAGTACCTTTCTAATAAGGCCACCTTAATTGCCAAGAAATTGTGGCCACATTAGAGAGGTAGTCTTTGGCGAGAGGGAGAAGAAGGGAGAGCTACAAACTCGTTCAACATCTCGGCAGTGATAAAACTTTATTATTCAACATAACTGACATGGAGAACAATGTAACAACATCAAGACATTTATTGTCAGGTGCTGATAGTACAATTTCAAATTGTTTGATTATTTTTACCTACCTGGCATGTATGTGTCAGGAGGCACGCCCTTGTTCTCCTCACTGCAGAGCTCATAACACTCCTCCTGGCTTTCGAAATTGTTATCGTTGCCTTGGCAACCACCATAGACAAATGGCCTGCATACACCGAGGGATGGGTCGTAGAAGTATCGCAGGTAGTCAGCGAAGCAAGGGCCTGATTCCTTGGGCAGACTACATACCTCTACAACAAACAAGTGAATACATATATTTTATGCAGTTTTTTTATGGTAAAGAGGAAATTTAAAAATTCCACACAAATTTAATAACAAATATTTTTTGTATGTTTATTGTAACAAACCTTAGCTAAAACATAACTGCATAAAAATCTACTAGTGAATCAACATTTCCACTACTGTTCAGTACCAGGTATACGTGTACACAAATATCGGTATCTACAGATTTATTTTCCCATTACATATACAAAGGCTGGCACGAACATCTCAAGGCAATTTTCATTTTGGTGACTGTCAAAACACTGGTCCTACCTTTCGGCTTCCTCGTGGGGATTTCCCCGCCGTCTGGTCGGCAGACCTCCGAGCATTCCTTCTCACTTTTGAAGTTGTTCATGTTGCCTTGGCAACCGCCATACTGGAACTGCAGACACTTGCCCTCTTCCTTGTCGAAGTACCATCTCGCCTGTGGAGCCTGACACGGTCCCTCGTCACGACGCAGGGAACAGATGTCAGTACCTAGGACATAATGCAGAAAACGGTGTGAAGGAATTGTTTGAATCTTAAAACACCCTTTGAGGGTTGATAATGGGTTGAGCTGTGTTGATAAGGCGCATACTCTAAGGGTAACAACTTCTTGTGTCACTAAGGTTTAAATTTCAAATATTCTAAATACTGAAAATTTAATACAGATATACATGTTTTAGCAGAAAATACTTAACAGATATTTACCTTTCTCAAGTTGATTGTACAAACCATAATAACTAAAATGCCCAAATACAATTTTAATGAAGGATTTCAACCTTAATAGTTAAGTTAATCTTTAACTCATTTAATGTGTTTTAACATGTGTAACGGCAAAGGCTTTTCTGCGCTGCAAATGATTTTTAAACCAATCTACGTGTAAATTTTCACTTGAAGCAAAGCTCGAGATGAAATTACTGTGTATTCATAAAATACATCAGCACAAAATCTGTGTATTTATGGTGTATTTATGTGCTTTCCAAAGCTGCAGCGTAAAGCAAATCAAGAAGGTATAATGGGATCCAATAGCCACAATCAAGAGACTCCAGACGATAGGTGGAAGAATTCCCATTACTAATGCTGAAATAAAGGAAAGTGTGTCACAAAGGAAAGTGTGTCACAAAGGAAAGTGACACAAAAGGAAAGTTTGTCACAAAGAAAAGTTTGTCACAAAGGAAAGTTTTGTCACAAAGGAAAGTTTGTCACAAAGGAAAGTTTTGTCACAAAGGAAAAGTTTGTCACAAAGGAAAGTGTGTCACAAAGGAAAGTGTGTCACAAAGGAAAGTTTGTCACAAAGGAAAGTGTGTCACAAAGGAAAGTGTGTCACAAAGGAAAGTGTGTCATAAAGGAAAGTTTGTCACGAAAGGAAAGTGTGTCACAAAGTTTGTCACAAAGAAAGTGTCACAAAGGAAAGTGTCACAAAGTTACATGGCCATAATCCAAGCTTGTACTTATTATTCTGTTTTCATGTGCATAAGACATGTAAATTCTACACCACACTTACATCAAGAGATCTAAAAAGAAATTTTATAACCAGAAAGTCAACAAAGAGTTGGCTGATAACTATAATCTGTTAAAATGCTACAATTAATTATTCCCATATTCTGATCTATTTACAGTAGACATACCGGTACTTGAATAGACTGTAGATGCAGCTACCAGCAGCACTAGTATGCAAGGCTGCATGAAGATTAATTGTTTCACATAAAAGTGTCCAACATGAAAAAGTGTTGAAAGTTTGTAAATTATCCGTGTACTGTACTGTAAATTGTAGGGGTGACTATCGGAGGCAGCAACACTATCACAAAACTATCACAATAATTGACAAACTATCGTGATACTATCACGATAGTTCATTTGAGGGAAATTTGAAGAAACAAGAGCTAATACTGGTACCAACAGCTTTCTAATTCTAAGGTATGGGATGAAAGGAACTTTCGTGTGTGAAACAAATGTGAAAAGAGCATTTTATGAATCATTTTTGGGTTTAAACATGTTAAGTGTACGCAATGATGTCCATGATATTGAAACATAGTAGTTAATTGTGCCCTATACCATGAAAACTACTATCGAAACTAGCGATAACTGAGGTTGCTATCGATACTATTTGCTATCAGCAAATCATGTAAACTTGTGCATGTTGTCATGTTGTACCCTACACAAACATAGTTGAAATGCCATCATGATCTTTGCCAAAGCCATCCATCCCTATATAGTGAAATAAGCAGCAGTACAGCCTTGAAGCAGCAAGTGATTGATACTGAAGGCCAGGAATCCACACACATCACCTTGATGTTTACATGAATTCAGACTAGAATTAACAAAGACACAAACTTCACACAACGCCAACAAAGCATTGATATGTAAAACACAGCAGTATATAAATGTACAACAAATTATCAAGGACAGTGAATATGTATAAAGAAACATAAACTGGTGTCACACATATCGGTACTGTGTCATAACCGACTAATGCGATAATAGTGAATAAACTTAAAATAGCACGATAATAGTAAATAAACTTCAAATACAGTATTCCCCCTCTAATAAGGACACCCCTTCTGTCCAAAAATCTGTGCTTATTAGAGGTGTCACCACATGAGAGGGAGCACCACATGCATTCACAGTACTTGATGCCAAAAATTTGTGTCCTTTATAGAGGGGTGTCCTTTCTAGGGAGTGTCCTTTAAGAGCGGGATTACTGTATATAAATACAAGCATTTCAGAGTTTTCTGTGATATTATATGTCTTAGATAAAAGAACATACAAGTGCCTTCAAGACAATGAAATACCAGAGCACACAAGCAGAACTGAGCCCATTTTTTTCCCCCACGATCGACAGAGGTTCAAACAGTTACCAGCCCGAGATGTAATTCTCCCACAAGCACAAAGACCATGTGCAAAGCAGCTAAAATGAAAGACAAATATCACATATTTATCGTATAAAACATGGACCTGAAAGCGGGCTAGAATCAGGGTTATCTGCACTAGTAGAAGCAGCAGAAGCTTGGTTAGGAGTGTAGCAGCCGTTCTAGTATTGTGATATATAAAGCAGTAGCAGTGAAGCACCCGTAGCTACAAAGCACCCGTGATAATCTATATCATCATCACCTTGACCGTTGAAACGGCAAACTTCTTCGCATTTGCTCTTGGCGGCGAAGTTGTTTTCGTTGCCATTGCAGCCACCATATATGAAATCCACGCAGGCGTTTTGCAGTGGATCGTAATACCAGCGTTTAATGGTGGCTCGACACGGGCCTTTGCTGGGAGGGAGGGAACACACCTCTACTCACCGGGGTGCAAGATAAAGACGTAAACAAATAATAACCCGCGTACTCAGCCAGAGAGAGATATTACAACAAAAGGGCATTCTGGCTGTACAGACATAACAACAAGTTACAACAGATGGGCAAAAAAAAAATAAAACAAACAAAATATCACACTTGGATACAACCAGGAAACTCTTGTTAATTATACTTACTGAGACTTCAATAGTGAAGTAAGTCAGAGATAAAGACAGAAGCATTAGCTGTACAATAAAATCAATATACACCACACTGCCGCATTATACCCAATAGTACTAGTATATAATGCCGATACATAAAGTTGCTGAGGTACGTCATTAAATTCCCACAAAGTATGATTGACAGTGAGATAAAATCAAAAAAAAAATATTTTACAATATTTTACAGTTAATTTATTGTTATAACTTCCCTGTGCATGCAACGAGTGCCAACAAATGCCATTATATTGAATAAATTGGTGTGCACTTAACATTTCAGCAATAATGCACATATAAAGTATGAAATTCCACTACAGATGCTATAAAACCTCCAATTTGCCACAGTGTAAAACGCAAATCTGAATACGGCAACTAACCAGGCACAGAGATGATGGAATTCCGAGGCCCACACGTGTAAATGCAGGAGGCATGGGAACCAAAGTTGTTAGAGTTCCCGCCGCAGCCACCATATTGGAAAGGGAAGCATGCAAGCTTGGTGGGGGAGTAATAATAGCGGTTCTCGATCGCTTTTGTGTGCTTACACAACCCACGGTCGACCGAGAGGGTACATATGTCCAAATCTGGATGGTATAGTCAAGCAGAGTTGCTGTATAATGGGAGAGAGATAATATAAGGGGTGGGTGGAGGGAGGGGGAAACTTGCATGCTTCTGGGAAAGTCAGTAAAACTAAAAGTGAAGAACTAAGAGTGCAAATAAAAGAAAACATTCTGGCAACTCTTGTCGAAAGAAATTCAAAATAGAAACCTTATCTGATATAGCGTAGAATCATATTGCAAAATGGAAGCTAAAGAAATATAACAGGTTGGTATGATTTAATGTTACAGGAACTACAAGTCGAGTATGAAAAGGCAAAAAGGGTTTCACTATTGGTATGTTAAATTTTCCCGAGAAATATTCTGAGGAAAATTTAATATGTTACTATAATCTAAGTAATAGTACTATTCAAGCTAACAAAAGAAGCAATGAAAGTCTCAAAAGAAAGGTTTTGCTTATTAAGTGACAAAAATTTTATAAGCTGGGCAAGCTACATACTACATGTATTCATCTTAAGTGCTAACCATCACTTGGAAAACATTCTGTTTCTGTTCAAAAAATCAGATCAGTTTTGGTAACTGTGTCTTCGCATTTCATCTTGGCAACATTACATCACAAATATCTTCCTTTAGTTCATACTTTTAAAATTATTTGTCACCATTAAATGTCAACAGCCCTGTGACGAAACATCTCTTCAATTAATACATCAAAGTTAATTCACAATTTGCATATTAAGAAAGACAACTTTGAGTTTGTGGATTGTGTGTGTGATAAACATGGTAAAGGAAACTACAGGGAACTACTGATACAGAATGGTAACCTTCTACAGCTGTGATTTAGTAGTACCAACTATGATCTAAGCTACAGATTATTATTAATTTATTAGTTCTATTAGGTTAATTTGATTTATTTATCTAGGATAAATCTATTAGATTGCAATGCATCCCGAACTATAGGTATTATCACAAACTGAAATATTCATAGTGGGGTTAAATTTAAACTGTAACCAATCAGTGAAAAGAATTTTTAAATACAAATTTTCGAACCCGCCAATCAGTGAAAAGAACAAACACTACCTGGTCTTTTCTCCTCAAAACGTTTTATACACAAATCAATGCAGCGCGACTCGTCGTCAAATCGATTGGCGTTTCCACGACAACCACCATAATAGAACCTGCGACAACGCGCAAGCTGCGGGTCGAATCGCCATTTTATTTCCCATCCATCGCAATAGTCACCGGGATCCTCATCCAGCAAACACCTGTCAAACTCTACATCCAGTGAACAAACAGGCAGGGGTCGAGAGAAAGTGGGGTTGAAAAAAAATCAAAACAAGCACGCAATTTGTGTTTGGGCAAGTCCCTGTTTCTCAGGACATCATGTCCAAACATGCTCAACAATATATTCCATGCACAAATTCTACATTCTAACTAACAGTACAGTAGTCCGCTTATAGCTGTGGCCCATCCTATTGTCTAAGACATTTTGGCTATATTTAGAAAGGTGACCTTTGCTGAGAGGGAGAACAAATTGCATTCATGCTAGTACTGCCAAAGATTTTTGGCCATATTAGAGGAGGGGCAGGGGGGAGGTCGGCCATATTAGAGGAGGGGCAGGGGGGGGGTCGGCGATATTATATGAGTGTCATAGGACGAGTG
>JAAUYG010066423.1_pt1 | contig 14599 bp, 11 predicted proteins | sample 7278091 | NCBI WGS metagenome assembly JAAUYG01 (sample SAMN14350201, study PRJNA611818) | marine sediment metagenome | isolation source: surface marine sediment (0.6m) | place: French Polynesia: Moorea | collected 2018-08 | reverse complement strand
TAAGTTTTAGACTTTTGTAAATTTTTTCTGATGAGGTAATTTTCTACCAAGTTGTGGCCATTTTTGGGGTAAAAATAACTCAAAAATGCATTCCCGGAGTGTTATAATTGATACTTTGGGGCCAAACGGGATGCCCCATCGCGTTGCACAGCAACCGACTGTCTAGTTCTGAATATATTTTTTTTTCTAAGGGTATTAAATTTTTCACAGGAGAAAAAAATGTGCCTCGTCTTTGACCCTGCCAGAAGGACACTGTCCACATATAATTTCATGTGCAGGTTTGGGATTTGGGACTATGATCATGATGATAACAGCCAGTTTCGATCTCTAGTTTATTAACTAAGTTTCGATCAGTTTTGGCCAGTTTTGATCTCTAGCTAGGACACTGTTGAAAGGGCAGTAGAAACCACCCAGTGTGGTTATTAGAGTATGTGCCCCTAATAGAATAAATATGGTATGTACATATTACTACACAAGGAATCCTGCCCAACCAAAAACTGTTTCTTTAAAAATTACATATTATGGTGCTCACTGGGCATGAAGTATAAAGAACTGGTCTCTTTATGCTTCTGTACTGGTTTGTAAAGGTCATGTTCCTTCTAGTCATCCTCTTTTATCAGAATTCTCAAGTTATGTTTATTTCGTGTGCCTTGCTTAGTTACCTAAGTATTATGTTTAGACTGTTCCTTTGCATTGGCACGAGCGTCAAAGATACCTACATGCCTGCAGTCCAGATATTTTCAAGAATACTTGCACCGTTCTTAAAACTGCTTCGCCACACTTGCTGCTGCGTGCAAGGACAGCACACAACAAAATGGTGTAAATTTGTGTAGTTATCTCACGTATCTTGTCTGTCTGGAATTTCTCCCCGATAGCTTTCCTGATCGTTAGTTTGTCTTCAGGCAGGCAAATAGGGGGATTGAGCACCGTTGTTACAAGTAAAAAGTCAGACAGATGTCTCATACTGTAATAGAACAAATTTTCTTTACCTGGTTCGTGATAACATTTGTTAGGCTAGGCATTTGGCTGTGCTCTCTCTCTCCCCTCTCCACCCCAAGCCACCCTTTTACCTTTATCCCTGCAATCCGGGTAGAATGGCCGGATTGCGAAATATCTCTCCGAGTGTGTAAAAGATAGCGGTGGTGCCATTTCTGCATTGTAGCCAGCCAGTCTGTATGGCCACCTCCAGTAGCCTGGGAAAGTGATTGTTATGGCAGGGGAAAAGATCTGAAGGCGGTTAGGATACATCCCCAGCTTTGGGTATCAATACCTGCATGTGTGACCTCCCCGAGATGTGTGGTGGCTATAACTAGATTCAGACTGACCGATTGATTCTGATACTGGGCCCAAAAGGGTAACATTGCACCTGAGGTGGGTAAGGGTGGTCTGACCCGATCAAGGATAGAACGCCCGGAGGGTGGCCAGTCCCCGCAAGAAATAATACGGACTTGGGTAATGTTAAGGCATGATAGGATAGGTTCGCTGGGCCCCGGAGACTTTTCTCCGGGTTACAAATTCTCTCCCGGTTCGCCTGTCTGTAACGTGTTATCTCAGTCAAGTGACCTTCAGGATTGTGAGAAATAGTTTCCTCAGATAACTAAACATTGGAGAGGCTTATTTTTTTTGGCTGCTGTGAATCGTGGCCTGAGACACAAGATCTGATCAACTGTGATGCCAGGTCTGAGATTTGGAATCGGTCTTTGATCATCCCATACCTTGGCACCAAAGCACTGTTAGCTGGGGTGTACCTGTGTTTACTAATCAGTGGATCTGTGTGTTTATAGCATTATTTATACAAATTGCTGATTCTGGTATTCCTGGTCAGTTCTCAGCTTTAGTTTTCAAGAAAAAATTTCTTTGTTCCTAGCCTTATTTACACCATGCATTTAAGAAAAATTCTAGAAAAGAAAGAGGGGACTTAAGTATGAATCTGTGATTGGAAGATTTCATCTTGTCTCTGAAACTGAAAGTGAAAAATACCATAGGGGTGTTTTCCATACACATGAAAGCACTTGCTTCTGTGCACTTGCTCATCTACTTTTTGCTGACCCTATCCATCAGCAGTCCAGTTCTAAAAGACCCCGGTACAAGTAGATGGGGCAGTGTTATGTTTTCCATCAGTTAGACATGTTTAGATCACTTTGGGATCCTTGTTTGTTGTGACTTCTCTAGGATCGGAAAGCACAGACTCTGGAACTTCATGCTCCTTTACCTGGATCAAGCAGTCGGAACCTTTCCCCATGCAGTGTATTGATCCTGAAGAAGCAATTAGCAGGCATTACTTTGAAGGTTGTCATTTGTCAGGATGCAAACCAGTGGTTTCTGGATATAGGACATGGATTAGGTGAATTGTTTGTTTTGTACACATACATGTAGACTCGCCCCACTACCATCTTGTTGATATAACCTGCTTGGAGGTCAGAGCTTTTCAACTGGGTAGTTCATTTTCTTTTTATTTACAGGAATTCATAGAGTACGTTTTTCCCAGTGTGTTTTTTTTTTTGGATGTTAACAGTGAAGAATTTATGGCTGTGCTAAGTGGAAGATCCTGCACACCTGGCAGGAATACCTTGGGTTGCCTTCTGAAATGTCCTTCTGTAAATCTTGTGTGTACAGTGGTCCCTGGATTTTAAGACCACCCATTCAGCCAGAAAAAGACATGGTCTTCAATTTAAGGTGATATTAAAATGAAGGGATATTTATATATAGAAAATATGAGGGTGGCACATCTCACTGATGGCCACTGGCCAGTCTTAAAATGGAAGGAATTCTTAAAAGCTGGCAGTCGTAAATCGCGGGGATCACTGCAATGCATAACTTGGATTCATTAGGACTGACCTGAGTTTCCTAAATCTTATGATATTCCATTAAAAAGTGACTATCCTGATCATTTTGCACACAAAATGTGCAGTGTGAGTATTATACAAATTGTACATCATGAGAGTTATACTCAAGATTAATATCATGGCAATTATACAAAATGCACACCTTGTATACATAATGACAATTGCAAAATGCACATCATAACAATGATGGAAATGTATACCGTGATCATTATACAAAATGTACATCATGACAATTATACAAAATGTACATCATGAGTCTTATACAAAATATAGATGTAAATTATGCAAAAGTACATCATGATGATTACGAATACTGGTACAGTGAGCGCTGTCTTGAGAGACCACAGTGAGCGCTGTCTTGAGAGACCACTGCCACGAGAGACCATTTCTTGAAGGACCACCAGTTTTGGGCAGAAAGTCCTGCATGTCAGTGTAAATGAACCTGTCACCAAAGACCACCTGTCTTAAGAGACCACATTTTTATGACCAGTGGCGTGGTCTTTCGAGACAGGTTCCACTGTACATCAAAGCTGCATATATACATGTGTAGATACTTCAAAATTCTTAATTCTTTTACAGGTTTAACATGTTTGATAGTTTTAGCACTCCCAAATTGAATACTGCTAGTTTATTATATTTAGTAGTTGTTAAAATATGATCCTTGATGAAATGGTAACTATTATAAAGTTTGTTTGCTAGTATATTAAGATTTGCTAAAGTTTAAGATTTTTATAAACTAAAATCTTCTAGAACTTTCATCCACATTCCTTGGCACATGTAGAACCATTTCCTATGCCTAGCTCATCCTACTATCTCGCTTAATCTTCGGGTCCCCGCTGTTTTTGCTGAAGTTATGTCTGAAGAAAGTTTTTTCGTGCTCCCATTTACCTGCCAATGCAAACCCACGCCACGAAGGCATTGATGAAATCTTAAGTCTTCTCTCGGTTGATTTAGGTCTGGCAGGATTTGAGTAATTCTGTCAGAACTCTGGAACGGTTTGTTGCTTTACCTTTGGCCCTGCTGATATAAAGGGCCATGAATTGGATTCATAATACGTGGATTGTGGATCCGATGGTAAATGGGAATCCCTGGCTTGCCTGATATTTTCTCTACAGGAGACTGGGGTCTGATGGAGGGAGTCAGTTGTGGGTTTTATCATACCTGGCCTTTAAATCAGCTTTCTGCTCTGTCTGAGATGGAGACAGACTGGAGCCGCTGAGGAACCCGGCCGGTGGACCTCTGGCTGGCATGCTACCTACCTGGGGTTGTCCTGGTACTAGAGACATGTATATCACACAAAAAATATTAAAGGGAACCTGCAGGTAAATGATACTTTCTATTGCATCTTAATTGGTTGAAGAATGTGGTCATTTGATATGCTGCTTTTCGAATGGAATTTTGAGTTATTGTGATGGAAAAAAGAGGATAAAAATCAATCAGGTTGCTGGTTGCTGGTGTACCTGTAACCGGGGTAGGTTTAGCCACTTTGTGGGGGAAATCCCAAAGTTTGTGGTTATCAGGGTCAGGGTGGGTTTTCGGTGGTTATGTGTGGGCCAGAGCCGGCTGGGCTGACAGTCTCAGGCAAGGCAGCCCTGATTGGCTAGCAGAGGGTTTACCTTGGTGGCTGTCTTGTAGATTTCAGGATTAAACCAGTGATCTGGATTGGCCACTGAATGGCACGATTCTAACCTTTCCTCCAGGACTCCCAATCCCTCTGGGGCTCTGTCTGGTGGGCTGGGGGTACGGATTTGGAATAGGTGAGGCAGGTGGCACACTATCGGGATGTCAATCTGATCCAACAGTGATGTGGGCTTCAGTTCTGGCTCAAAAAACATTCTGGATATCCTGGAGTGCTGCAAATGCCAGTGATGGGGAATCACGGACTCAGTTTGCCTGGGGAGGGAAGGGCAGGAACTTAGAGGGAGAGGATATCATAGCATTTATGGATCTGACATTGGATAATAATAGTCATGTGAAGTTTTAGGCAAACTGTATCCGGCAGTCTTGCATGCTGGTTGCTATGGCGTTGTCGGTAACCGCGATGGCATCTACCGACAGAGTGAATGCCGCTGCGACAACACCAGCTACCAGAGGAACAACGTTTCGCGACCGTATCAAAAAACTTTTTAATATTTCTGGCACCAGACGCAGCAAAGATCACCATGGAATAAAAAAGCCGGATTACTGCAATGAGAAAGATATATCATCTCGACTGGGATCAGGAAAGCAACAAAACTCTAGGGGAAGGAGAGAGACATGTTGTATTCAGCATGCAGTTCAGCATGGCGAGGCATCAGTACTAGATGACTGTGATCTTACCCTGCAGAGAAGAGGGACACCTGTGGGAGAGAGTGACGATACCAGTGTCACACACAGAGACACACCAGCAGGTGACAGTGACACGACCAGCCCGGTGGATGAGTATAATCCCCAGATCCTGTCCGCCATCAAGAAGGCCACGTCCCCCAGCACTCAGCAGTACAGCAGCCTGCACCATGGGATAGATGAGACCAACCTGTTTTCGCCAAGCAGCAACAACCAGCAGTCTGTCCCCGAGAAAGATTATACAAAGGACTTGTCTCTGTTTCAACAGCAGAATCAGCAGCAGGAGGAGAGGAACAACAGTGGCTGGTCAGGTTACGACAATGTGGCAAACATCAGACAATCTGCAGAATACAGTGGAGCAGCTGTAGCATATCACAGAGGTAAAGAGAGTCCGTCACCAACCAGTGCCTTGCCCACCTGCAGAAAATCCCAAACTTCCAAGACAGTCCATTTTCAGAATGGAAATGACAAATGTGTCCATTTCCCCTCAGTTGAAAAATCACAGCCGCGTGATTCCTGTGCAAACAGATCCCCCAAGCAACAAAACTTTCGAGTGCCACAGAATCCTGGTGTGAAAGGATTCAAGGTTAATCCTGCGTCCGCCTCCCCTCAACATGGATACAGACCTCAAATGCTACCTCAGAATGGATCCAGGCTTCCAGTGTCACCTCAGAATGGCTCCAGGCTCCAAATGTCACCAAGGAGTGTTGTTGGTTCGAAGCCGACACCAGGAAATACGTCATCCTCAGTTGTGGTTCGGCATGTCTCCAGGTCCCCAGAAACGTCACAGGGACGAGTTTGTGATCAGCGCCGAGTTTCACGACCTGTTTCTGGCATGTCGAACATTTCCGGAATATCAGCAGCAAACAGTGGCATATCTTCTACGTCAAAGAAATCTGAAGCTGGCAGCTGTCATAGTGCTGCGATGTCCAAGAGCTTGTGCTCCTCCAGGCCTCCGGTGACAGGGGCGATGACGCAGTCCGCTCTCCCGGTGAAACGTCGGACCCCTCCACCCATCCCTCCTAGAACCAGCAGTCGCAAACCAGCAGTTAGTGGCACAGCTGCCATCGGACAATCTGCAGCAAGATCACCACAGACCAGACCTGTGGGGAACTTTTCTGCATGCCCTAATGCGGCTCCCAAGGCTCCAGGGAATACATGTAAATCATCCATTCAAACACAGGATGAAAACTCCTCAGCAAGCAAAGCAGGCAGAGCTACCAGGTATGTACCAGGAGGACCTTCTGCATGCCCTAATGCGGCTTCCAAGGCTCCAGGGAATAAATCATGCACTCAAACACAGGGTGAAAACTCCTCAGCAAGCAAAGCAGGCAAAGCTGTCAGGTATGTACCAGGAGGACCAAGTCCAAGGCAAAGTTCCAAAGTCAGTGACATGCAGCAGAAGGGGGGGTCACCTCACAAAGGTGAGCATAAAGTCCCAGCTCCAGCAGCCCCTTGTAAACAGAGCCACAAAGCTGAGCCTATTCAGTATACCCCCATATCGAATGGTGCTGAAGTTGTTCAATCAAATAAAGCAAGATCTGATAGAAACATTGAATCAGGGTTCATTCAGCCAAAACTTCCAACCAGTCCAAATGTCACCCGCATACCAAGGTCAAAGGTAAGCCCAGGAGATGAAGCTACATGTATAAAGCCTAATACCAGTCAAGTAGCCCGAAAAATACAATATTTTTCCTCGCTGGCAACAGCACCAGATGCTGGGAGTTCGGCTGATGCAGCTGGGAGGAGCTGCTCTGTACATTTCCAGGCTAGTCCAACACCTTGCCGAGGTGGTGTGTCAAGCAGCCAGGCGGCCTGGGGTGTTATCCGGGATCATATCAGAGCCGATACGCTGGCAAAGTCCATGGACAATGCAGACCAAACACTTGAAGTAAAATCTTCCTGCTTGGGAGGGTTCCACACAGATAAGGCAAGTGTAGCTTCTGGCTGTAGCTGCCCAGGTTCAGTGCCTAAATCATGTCAATCTGTGCAAACTGCTTTTGGAATCACTGGATTACACTCCGGTGAAGCTGCTGCTTGTTCCACAGAAGCAAGTCCCCCTCAGGTGGTTCGCCCCAAGGTGCACCATCCACAGGATCAGAGAAACATACCACCCGATCCTCATCAGGCTTGCGCTTCCCCAGAAAGATGTCACAGTCGCAAAGATTTGAATGGTGCTGGACAGTCTGCAAATGCAGAACCCTTCAATTCAGGATCAAACTTTCAGGAATCTCCACGGGTCGTCAACATTCCAAAATCATCACCATCATCCAGAATGTCCTCTAGGTCATCAGCATTACGGTACCCAGACACAAATCCTGTCATCCGCTATCCTGGTTCAAAAACGAGCAGCAGGGGTCTACCGACGGCTCCGTTGTGGAGTTCTGCCGATTCCAGTAGCCTGTCTCAGAGTCAGACCTCGTCGGCCAGTCCTGGAAACAAGTCGTACTCCAAGACTCACCGGACGCCGCGAATTATGATGCGACAGTCTGCAGTGGATGATAGCAGCACAGACTCTGATAACACCAGCGCCAGTTCTAGCAGGAAGACAGGGAGACCTACGAGGAGAAATCGTCGATCTGTCTCTTCTTCTCCAAACCAGACACGTGGCAAAGGGAGTGCATCTCCCAGGACGTCCACCAAGCCTCAGACAACGCCACGCAAGGTATGTGTCGATCATGCCAAGTTCACCAGAATTGGAGACACGCTGATCTGAGTTCTGGTAATACATGAAATAAGTTATGATACCACAATTTATCAGCGAGACAGAGGCATATGTGAGGGTGATGGTGCCCGACATTTAGCTTTCCTTCCTTTTCCTTTCTTTTTGTTATGGAGTGTGAGAACATACAATGCTTGCACATGTACTAATTTAACTTTTTTATCAACAACCCCATTGCACATTCTCTTAGTATAATTACACGCATGAGACCTGAGTGTTGAATTCTGGGTAATGGCGAACACAAACACTGGGGATTTTATCATGTACAAAGTCCGAAAGTAAGGTATAATGATAATGATATCACTCATCCGGAGACAAAATAAATCACTCATCCGCAGACAAAATAAGACTATTTCATTTACGATTTACAAAAAAATATCATTCAGGTCAGCGAACGAAGCATGTGTTTTTATATTTGCCGTTCCGTTGTGATAAACCGCCATTGGATACATGTCTCACTTAATAATTCAGCATTGCTCATGTGCATTGCATTGAAAACACCTAAGCCCTCAGACTTAGATTCTATCCTTGCACATTCTACTTGCTACCACCTTCAAAATAGAAATTTGGATACTCTCTGTCATTGGTGATAGTGTACCATTACAAATGAAGCATATACATTCGTAAAAAAAGTAATATTAGGTACTGGAGTTTGAACTTCTTGTATACTAGTACATGCATTGCAAACTCATAGTCTAGTATATGAGACTATTACTGCATGATATGTTTAAATTTAAAAAGAGTGGTACAGTCTGGGTCGCTGTCATCTGTCACTTCATTGCCTACTCACTGCTTGGCCCGATTTAACCAGTCTTACTCCTGTTACCTCCAGAGATCAGAGCAAGTTAATTGTGCAGAAAAAAAGTCCTAGAACATCTCATATTCCTGCAACATTGATATTATCTCGGGTATTCACTTAAAATCATCATAACTCCACATTTTACAGAAATCATTTCTGTATTTTAAGCAGTGACAAATATTAGTTTTTCCTGTCATGTTTCAGGACAAATGTATTCACTAGAACTTTGTAACACTTTATAAATCCCGTGGTGTAATTGATCCTGGGCCCATGATGGAATATTATCCAACATCAGGGCTACACGGATCCTGGCAGGTACGGTGTACCTGCTAACGATCATATTTTTCTGCTAAGGCCATGAAGACCTTGATAAATATTTGGCTGAGCCTTGAGGATAATATTTTGAATACCCCTGGAGTCTCAATTCCATATCTATGGAAAGTTCTCCAAGAGTCCCACCTGGACTTACAATAAGCTTCCAGGATCTGAAGAAGTAGAGGTTTCTTTTTGTGTTCTCTGCCATAAATGTTATTAAAGTTCTTTTATGTTCTGTGACCCAGGCCTGCACTGGAGACACCCTGGCTGGGGCCCAGTGGATGGTAACAGTCCTTGTAATATCTGGATCAGTCTGCCTTCTGGATTTTATTGTGAGGCATTGTGTGAAAATCTGCAAGATGATCCGCCATAACACATGTCCTAATTCAAGGCACACTATAAACATGATAATTTCTCATGCAGGAAATTTAGTTTCTGTTGGTCTTGTGTGTGTGTGTGTGTGTGTGTGTGTGGGGGGGGAGGGGGGATGCCATATATGCATAGGGGATTCTGGTTCCAGATCAGTTTCCAAGAAGGATTAGCTATTTTATAGCTGATGCAGTGCTGTTAATGTTGCACCAGGTGTCTTCCCAGCTTTTCTAAGACCACACACCAACTCTGACTCAGGTTACAGAATAATTGAAAAAGGTTAATAAATGTTTGAAAACCCCCATAACATCCATGTATGGACCAGTATGGACATGAGATATATTCTACATTAGCTAACCTGACACTGGTGATGATGTATTACCATGCCTATGTCATATGATTGCAAATCTTTGTACATTACTAGCATCAGAAGGGATGGTGATAGAACGTAGTAGTAGTAGTTGTAGTAGTAGTAGTAGTAGTAGTAGTAGTAGTAGTAGTAGTAGTAGTAGTAGTAGCATCAGCAGTACCCGGTAGTAGAAGTAGTAGTAGTACTAGTGGTACATTAGTAGTAGTAGTATACTACAAGAAATAATTGGTAATTATAAGAGAGAAAAAGGCTGGAAATCGGAAGGTAACCAGTATTTCATCTAGCCATGGGGTTGCTAAGAACAGATCACCATGTGGTAGGTAGGGAACTCCGGGTATGTACAAACCCTGGAGCCGCTAGGGGAGTCATTGATACCCCGGCCATAAATAATAAAACCGGGGATAAAGAAACATGGCATAATTGCATTCTGGGATGAAAAATGGCAAGAAAATATGAGCATGGATCAAAGATGCTCCCAGTTTCAAGCACCATTTACCACTGGTGATAAATGTTGGTGCTGCTACCTGGTGGGATTTGTGGTCAGTATTTGCATAGTTCCGGTAGGATCTGGATTGTATGACCACCCAAACTGCCCAACAGGGGGTAGAGTAATCTACTGTGTGCTTAGGTATGGTATTTTTGGGGGAAGTGGGGTGTGATAAGGTGAGGGATACCATTGGGTGCCTAGTTACTCAATATTAACTTAATTCCTATGGAAGGTACTAGGCCTACACCAGAATTCTTTTTGGAGAGGAGGTGGACAATATTTTTATGGGTGGTGCATAGTGCTTTCTTTTCTCAGGGCATGAGAAAGAGTGTTTATTTATTTAGTTAGTTTGTTAGGTAGTTATTTATTTATTTCTTTGTTTGTTTATTTGTTTCACATAGGATTAAAACAATCCCAGTTTAAATAAAAAAACTTTCTTTCTTCATGCATGCACAGCAAACAAATAAACAAGCAAACAAACAAAAAACAAAACAAGTGCAGTCAATCTTCTGATTTGCCCCAGTAGGTAGGACACAGCTTCCTTGGTTTTGTGGACTATAGGAATCTATATGCAGGGCTGCTGCCACAAGTAAATCCCATCCAGGGCCCTTTGATATCAACACCTAAATCACAAGGATACCACAGGCCTTTAAATCTGCAACCTGACCTTTAATGGTCCAGCATATTGCATTTTCCAGAACCCTCTGAAGAAGAAGTATATGGGGCATGCAACACCGACTTGGCTTGTATTGCACTAGGCACCCAATGATTTCTGACTCTAATTAGGGTAAATATTTCTTTTTCTTATGCCAAAGGCAGTTTTGGAGAGTTTTATGCAGGAGATGCTTTTTGTGCCAAGTTTCTTTGAATCTGATCTGCCATACCATATTCATTCTATTAAAAGCACATGCTCTATTACAAAGTAGGGTTTTTGTTATAGGCTTTTCAATAATGTTCCAGTGCTTAGCTTGTAGGCTAAAACTGTACAGAACATTGAAGTTTTTAAAAGCCTAAGTAAGCCATTTAAAACTTCCGAAATGCACTGTTTGCTTAATGAAATGAATGGTAGTGAAAGAAGCTGCTAGCAGCAAGCTGAAACAAGGCCGCTAGAGGTAAATTTGTCCCCGGGTCACAAAGCGACAGATGTCCACTTCAGCTGAGGAAATGTCTGCTTCAGGTTTCCCTCGACCTTAGTTCAAGTGTCGTTTTCCCCATTCACAACAATAACTGGGGGCATTAATTTCATTTCTGTGGCTGAGGAAAGGGTATAAGCTGGAAATCAGACACTTACTGTTAGGTTTTTGTCTCTGATCAAATACCCCAGATTCTTTCTTCAACCTTTTATGAAACCAAAATCTGCTTATTGTATGGATCTTGGTCTTAAGTCCTGTCATTGAAGTTAATTTGAGGCTTGAGGGGGGACACTTGTGTAATCCAGGGCTTCTGGAGCTGAAATATCATTCAGGACGCAAACATTGTAAAACAATAGATCTCTGGTTATTGTTAAATTGTTTGCCATGCAGTGCATTCTAAATATCGGTAGTTTAACTATTACCGGGTATTCTTAACTAACTCCTTTCCAATTTGCACTGTAAAATTCAATTAAAGTTTTTTATATATTGGTTTATAAGTACATGTATGTATATTTGTACAACTTTTACCATCTACAACTCATGACGTTAAAATACTACAAATGTGTTTCAAGGAGAATGTAACACTCACTTTACTGTAAAATTTTCGTGGAACCACCCGGTCTGTCACAAAATATACCAGTGGTTCCTTTTTTTAAGACTACCCATGGGGCCATGAAAATACGGTCTTATATTGCAGGTGTTCTTAAAGTAAAGGTTCATTAGTACAGAGATTTGCACTTTAGGGCCAAAATAGGTGGTCTTATAATCAAGTTGATCTTAAAATGAAGGGTTGCAAAATACAATGTAGAAGCACCACTGTATGGAGGAAACTGACTTACGCCACCCCAAAAATAAGATCACCTCAGAATTAAGATAATTTTTGCCGGGACCGTTAGTGGTCTTTAATTTCGAGGTTCCTCTGTCTTAGCTGTTGGTTTTTTGCCATGATGCATGTCAATGGTCCTTGCAGCCAGGAGCTTGTGTTTCATGGCAGGTTTTTGTGCTGTTTATAGTCTGTGATAAGTTATGTTTATTAGGAGAATTAGAACAAAGCCTTCAGTGGGTAAATATGTCTGTGACATTACATTGGGTGTGATGATCCATAAGATTTTGGACAAGTTCCCTACCCCTCACCCCAACCCCCACCCTCCCTACTGCCCTCGATCCGAACCACACTGCACCGCCCCCGCGTAGCACAGTGGTTAGAGCGTCCGCTCGGGGTGTGGGAGGTCGGGGTTCGATCCCCGACCGCGTCACACCAAAGACGTAAAAAGTGGGAGGTTTGCGCTTCTCAGCTTGGCGCTTGGCATTAATGAGTTAGGCATCCGACTGGGTGGCTCGGAGTCAGTATAACTGGTCTGAGTGATTCATTTCTGCTCACCTGTGGCGGAATTGAATCGGTGACTTGGCGCCCAAAAGTTGTCGGGCGTAGATCATTCGGCCCAAACAAGACAGGTCCACATTAAACTGACCACGCATACACCTGCCTACACCACCGAATCCAACTTGCAGTCGGTGATATGACCATGAATGGTTAAAAGCTGACCATAAGCTGGATTCATCCCACCCCCCCCAAACCACACTGCACCCATGCATCCACCCCAGAAACATAAAAAAGCCATGAGAATAACAAATATAATATCATGCGGAGAGAGGAAAATGTATGCATGATATATGTGCCATATTACTTATACAACGTAAGCATAAAGCCTCACTTTAATATCCTGTCATGTAGCGTGATATATAGCATGGAAAAACATTACAAAATTGAAAATATATATGATGAAGTGCCATATCTTTTAGAAATGATACGAATGATGCATGATGCAAGCGAAGGCAAACTGTTGCTAAACATCCGTGCATAAATCGGCTGCTGAAGGGGGGATATTAAAGAACAAACTCATAAATTCCTTTTCTGTGACAGATCTGATAATGCAGCAAATAAATCAGGTAGAGTGATAGAATTTAGCAATAATTGGGCGCTGGGAATTCTTTTTATTATAACTTTTTTATTTCGTAAGGACTGCAGACTATATCCGGGTACACGCCACTATCCAGAACAGTGTTCCAGCATAGAAAGCAATACTCCCGCCATGGTTTGATACCAAAATGCCAGAGTCTATAAACAGCTTTATACCATAGTACCTGGCCGATCCTGATCCAATCTGATCCGGGACTCCTGAACATGCTGAAAGTACAATTTGTTTTTGCTGTTATTGGACACCTGATGATCACACCTGGGGTTTAGGGTAATGGAAGACCCGGGGAGAACCCCGGTAGGGTGGAGGAGGGGGGTGATTGGGCGTGCCAGGCAGTTGTAGGTAATTATCACCTGTATTTACAATTCCCTGTGATTGAAGGATCAGTGTTCACAGTTTGGCAATAAATCCAGAACATTTTGTAGGCTTTCACTTTTTCTGGTGGGAAATGATTGATCTTTGGCATGTTAACCTTTCCTTTGACTGTGAAGGTATAATTGCGTTTAGTTTGAGGGGTCCATCCATAATATTTAGCTTAGAAGCACTAAATGCAAGAAGCGATAAACCAGGCCTGGGGAAGGTCAACTGCGTACCATGTATATCGGTGGTACTCAGGTGGTGGTACTCAGGCGTGTGTAGAACTTCACTGTAATCTAGGGAATTGTTAGATTTCTTACTGTGGACATATATATAATCAAATCAATGGAATGTAAATTGCACCTTTGATTCACCCTTACCTGTACATTGATTTTGCAATCCCTGGGAGGTTTCCCCCGAACAGTGTATGGTGCTACCCCAGCATTAAGACGAAAAACCGATTTAAGACCAAAGTAGTCTTAATGTTGAAAACAATGCAGCCCTATAGTGCTTACATGTACCTGTTTTTAATCCAATAAGTGGGCTTAATCTTGGGGTGGTGCTATTTTTGGAGTGGCTATATATACCACTAGAACAATAAAACTTAGAAATAAAACTTACCTGTTATACTCATTTTGGTTAATTGCACCAGACGGTTCTTTTGTAACTACACTGCTCAAAACATTTAAGGGAGCAAAAGTTAGCGAAGCATAATACAGACATGTAAAGGAGCAAAGTTCCAAACATTTACGGGAGCAAAGTTAATGTAGTTTAGTGTCAAATCAGTGGCCATGGCAGCTACTGATTTGACAATAAACAGTGTTATAGTGTTTGAACGTGTTTGAAAGGATAAAGGTCATGATCGCAATGGCTCTGATACACTTGTGTTTTGGGGGT
>JAAUYG010125354.1_pt1 | contig 14602 bp, 15 predicted proteins | sample 7278091 | NCBI WGS metagenome assembly JAAUYG01 (sample SAMN14350201, study PRJNA611818) | marine sediment metagenome | isolation source: surface marine sediment (0.6m) | place: French Polynesia: Moorea | collected 2018-08 | reverse complement strand
GAAAAACCGCCCCAAACCAGTATGTATATATAAACAACATTCTCATATTTCCTCGGTTCCCATCCTAAACTTGGGGTGGGGTGGATGAACATGATGAAGGTAGAGGTACAACCGTACAAAACAGCCCCTCATCTGTTGTGTACATCATTTGACAACACCGTGGAAGTGTCCTTGGTGGAATTCAGTTTAAAGACTTATAAATGGGTATCAGCAAGATCAGTGGTCTTTTTATTTGTTTGTTTGTTTGTTTAGGCATTACCCAGGCACAAACCTTTAAGATATACATGTATATGTAACACGTGTGAGATGCACAAGGAAGTAAATTTTTTTTTCAGATAACAGATAAAGCTCCATTTTTAGGATTTGGCAAAGTTTTTGGCCAAACTGCCCAACATGAAATTGGGGTTACCAGTAATAGTATATTAAGTTTGCTACAGTACAATAAATCAAACATATAGACCAACATGTTTATGTACCCACAAACACACACATTTATCCAAACACACAATATGTATTGTAACCAAAATGTATATACACATTTGACGCCTTGCAGTTACAATGCAAGTATGTGCTTGATAGACGACGTAAACTGTGAACATGTTCAATGGCTTAAGGCCCTGGTGCTCAGGTATGACCATCGTACATTTTCTTGCCATGCCAGAATGACCTGAACAACACTGTCATATGGGGAGGAATAACATAGGTGGTGCATTGTTCTCAACATACATGGCAAGTGGATCACCCCAATCACAGCGGTCCTTCAACTAAATCCTTGTACTCCCACTGGTTAAACTCCAAGGGGTTCCTGGCTTTTAGTCTCAGCATCTGTCGTAGGTTATATATCCTTCGGCGCACTTGATTTCCAGTAAAGCCGTAACCATAGCTGGCATGAAGTTTAGCTGCCAACAACTCATACACGTCCAGATGCCTAATGTGGGCCCTACGCAAATTCTGGATTTCTGGCTGCCGCCAAAGCTCAACTAAGACTTCAGTTTGTTCCTTCGACCAAGTAGAGCAGGGTTTGCTGGGAGATGACCATTCTTCTGCGGTCTGAAATCAGCAATAGAAAACCACACTGTTGTAAGATACCATGCTGTACATGTATATATATATATATATATACTCTCTTGGATAATGTTTTCCCTAACAAAGCCCAAAAGATAATATGCTAAGGGGTTTTGTTAATAGTACGGGGTGACATCAAAAGTACATCACTAAATATTTTTAATAGCTCATGTACTTTTATTGGGTAATTTGATTAACTTGCAAACAGGAACACAATTTTCAAGTAGAAACAAACATCTAAATACAAAATACAGGTACATGGATATTTCATGAATACAGCTCACTGTGTGTTACATGTCACTCAATAATATTATTGCAATCGCCAAGTATCTTTCATAACCAGTATATTTGTTTGTGGTGCCAAACAGGTCTTAAATCAGTTGCAAGAAGTTGCTAGTATGTCTATAAACACATGCAAATACATGTTTCACAAAATACATCAATGAAACCTCATTATGGCAATGTATATCAAAATAGCAGTCACCATGGTCATGGCATATTGAGCATGTAAGAATCTTCAAAAACTGATGTTCAAGTACAGTATACATCCAAATCACTACCTAATGTCTTTACCAAAAAAAGTTTTTGTTGTTGCTCTTACGTAACTCATAACACTGCTTGGACTTCATCATGGGTGCAATGTTACATCTGAGGGCAATTCAAAATCATAAATTTAAAGTCAAATCCTGAACCATTCATTCCATCATCAGATCATTTTGGAGCTATTACAGTTTTATGGTACCATGAGTACAGTGGTATCTCTATATTCCATCTCTATTGGTCAAAAATATCCTGTGTCACTGTTCCTGTAATCCATCAGCATTGTCCCCAATCTGTTTCCTGTACTTCATGTTGTCGATCTTTTTCCGGATCTGCTTGGCTGTGAGGCTAATCCCGTACAGCCGATTCACCTCCTCCGCTACAAGCGCGTATATCGGCTGTGAGCGATGGAGTGTGCCACTATCTCTGTGACTGTCTGTAATCCTACGCCAAACAGCAAGCACACAAGCAGTTTCTTGACCGGTCCAATTGCCGCGGCGAGGTCTGCGGATTGGAAACGGATACTCCGATGTTGTGGAATGCGATTCGTGAAGCATAGGAGGCTGAAGGAACAGAGGACTACTTGTTATTTGCTTTAGAAAGCTCAACGTACTTATCATGGTTAATGTTCAAAATTGTGTACCAGCAAAACTACACTCAAAGCAACCTAATTCAAGATCCTTAGCCATAAATGCAAAGGTGAACTGCTAAAGATTCCCCAAAATTTGCTCAAATGCAATCATAAATTTGGACACACATTTAACATGTTTAAGATGCTAAACATACTGATACATAAAGAATATAAAGTTCCATGTTGGTATTGGAAAGGCTGCTTTATTCACACAGGATGGTATTACAAGCAGGCGACAAGTACTTTCTAGCCTTATGTTCTACTTTAAAATCAGCAGACGTCCTCAATATATGCACCTGCTCAGCTACATGCGCACTACTACCATGACTACATGAAATTGCTACAATTTGTTACAAATGTACATGTACTTCTGAACAGTACCAGTACTAAATTTGACCTGTCTTACTGGAAGGTACTATTGTCACCTAGATAATCTATACGTGCTACACGGGAATATATATGTGCATTCACTCCTCATGTATGCATATGCATACTAGAATAAAGATGGTACATGTACATGCATATTTAGAATATATAGAGAGAATATGATGTAATACAAAATATGAAAGCTCTAAAATTAACTGTACAAAAATATATCTATGCAAAGGAGATGGAATGATTTTTGCATATTTGCACTTGCCAATCAAATTCATCCACACACCATAAATTCTATGCAATAAACATTAACAATGTTACCCAAGTGGATAAATAAACTGTAGCTGGCCTGTTTCCATCATCAAACAAGACAATGATCAAAGATTTGACGAACTGGTAAAAAATATACCTTGTGCATTCATATTCATAACACTATACACACATACATGGTCTATTGTTTCCCTTCTCACAAATACAAGTCTGACACCACTATTAAAGAAAAGAATAATTCACCCATGCCAAAACTGATGGTTCATGTACTTAACTCATGTGACAACGTTATTGCACGCTGGGTCCTATTAAATTTTAGGCAGCGCACTTCTCTTGTATGTGCAAAGAAATTCAAACAAAGTACCCCCGTTATCATGGTTATGGAACATTTAGGGCTGATGGAAACCTTTACATGCTGACCTACTGCTAGTCACTTTAAAGCTACTAAGGATAGTACTAGTATATCTCCCCCCATTGTCCCAAGGAAAATGGATAAACTTTTTAACCCTGACTCTTTGTAGAGAGCCTATATACTTGTACATGTATTTTACAGAAGACGATGACTTACACATTATACTCATTATATGAATATGGGTCGTTATTTGAATACGGGTCATTATTTGAATATGGGCCATTACTTGAATATAAAACTGTTGTTATTTAAATATCTTTACTAGAATAAAGATGGTAAGTAAATGTATACTCTATGCATATATAGAGAGAACACTAAACTACATCTACCCGGTAATACCAAATATGAAAGCTCTAAAACTAACTGTACAAAAATACAAGAATATATCTATTGAAACGAGATGGAATGGTTTTGCATACGAAACCATAAAAGCACTAAAATGTAAGACACCAAATTGATTTCCCCTTGCAATATTATTCATGCAAGTACTAGCAAAAGCTGAACTACAACATATAGCTCATACATGTATATGCAAATACAGTTCAAAGTTAAGTACTAGACTGCGTTCATGATAAAATGTCATGCAAATCTTTTTTTCATATTATCTTGCACAAATATGTATATATACATATTTACAAATATATATATTTGTACATTTATTAGGCAGATCTATGGTTTTTGGACATATGTACAACCTGAATTACCGGTACCTGATACATTGTGATATGCACATCAACATACATACAACAACCCACATTGCATACCCGCATACAGAATGATGATTTTAAGGGCACTTTAGAATGTTTTATCAATACATCATGTACAAGGCCAGCAAAACATGTAAAAGCGTTACAAAGTATAAAATTTGTACCAGTACATTCTTTTCCAATTTCGACGTCTATCCAGTTTGTGTCATGTCTATGTAATACAGGTACATGTACATTATAGATGCCATTTGTAGTACTCTATTCATATGATGCTGCTTGATTTGTGTTCTCCATATTTTACAGATACCTTGTAATTGTACGTGTAAATATGTACGGTAGTTCACTAGGCACTGTCCTCCATTTGGGCAATTTGCTGGGACAAGTCATCAGGCAAAAAATTGAATGTGCTCAGTGATCGTGGATGTACTTCACATTTCCTTCTCTTCTCCTCATATTGTTCCAGATAGGATGTAAACTTCCAGTTGCTTTCCCCCTGCGTCTTTTTCACGCAAGTGTACTTCTGTCTCAAGTGATAAATGTGCTTTCTCAGTTGTGCGCTGGTAACAGCCTGTCCGTTTTTCAAACGAAATTCCCTAACGAGGTCCCTATATGCAGCACTTCGCAGTGTTCCAAAACTTCCGTAGATGTTAGACATGGTGTCATCTTTGAGAAGCATTTCCAGCAGGCTGACAGTGTCGTCATCTGTCCACACTCTGCCTCTTCTGCCCATTGGTTTCACGCGAGAAGAGGAATTACGCTCCTGCCATGTCTTGGTATTAGTATTTTGTTTTCCTCCCTTGGTCCTTCTTTGGGAAGACTGTAACTGCTTCACCTGTTAAGTTTGGACATATATACAACTACATTAGCAGTCATTTCACAGAAGTACTTTTTACACATGTAACAACAGAGGACACATTACTGGTATCATATACATTTTGGTACATGTAGGTGTCTGTTTGGAAATCATTATATCTTCTTTGCTACTAATTGACATGCATGATATTACAATGTATTAATTATGAATCATGCAGTTTGGCATGCAAGAAGGCATCTAAAATTTGGTACTAATAATACCTAGCCTGCTGCAGTACTTCTTGGCTGTGGGTACATGCTCATTCAGACCGACACCAGTGGTATTGTATGGGCTGGTCATGCACAATATACAGTAGCAAATCCAGTATGCTGACTCATGCATTGTTACATTACATATATGAACCTGTGGAAGCACTTACTGCATGTAATGTCAAGCACTTTGCTGATCCCTCTCAGTACATGATGTTGGAGTTTTGACCAACCTAAACTGGAATTCCTATAAATATGTAGTATGATCTGTGTAAAGACAATCTATCACAAAACATATATAGCCATTACTCCTGTTACTGTACATTACTTGTACTTACATTGCTCTACTCTTTTAATACAGTCTATCAAGGATTCAGTGACACAATTCGGTACTTTGTTTAGCATACACTTGTGTTGCCATGCAGTGAATAAAACACCATCCTCTGTCAACAAACTCTCAACATATATACACTTTTTTGTGTGTCACCACAAATTGATAAATGTCAACCGATACCATAGCTTAGTACTTTTAATGTGTCAAAGGCTGTGTTCACACTCAGGCCTCCAGCAATCATTCAAAGTGGTTCAATTAACATGCAACGGTACACACACTGAAATACAGTGACCTTTTAAGAAGACACAGAGTGGCACCTGTTTGAGCCTTTTATGAAATAAAACAACAAGATTAAACACATACAGATAGAACAAGATGAGGCGTTTTATTCAAGATGTTGAATGGCAACAAATGATTCCCGACAACAACACGCGTCTTGAAGATATATTCGATATTTGCAAGCATTACAGTCATATTGCAATGTATATGTGTCTCACACTGAGTTTCACACTAAGCAGTATTACCGCTTGTACAGTACTGGATATTTTCCATCCAGTACATACACATTGTACATTGTTGTATTTGAGGAAATATTATGAACATTCCCCCTGGTGCAACAAAGTAAAGTGCAAACTAGACAAGTACATGTAGATATTGCATAAAACATATAAAAGCACTTAATACATGTAATATCGTTCTATGCTTGACTAAGATCCTTAGCTACTGCTTTGACTGACACAAAAAGGCTGTGTGGAGACGCCTATCTTTTACCAGCGGTTGTACTACTGTACATGTACATATGTGGTACTTTAAGTACTAGTACCCTACTACAGTCTGCAGTGCATATCAGTTTATAATGTTAATCGCTGTGCTTTTTGCCAATATGACGTGAAAGCGAGTTTGCAGAAGGAAACATAATTCCACAATGATTACACTGGTGTGCGGAATGATGAATTCTAGCTATGTGAGTTTGGCAGTAGCGGTCTGCTTTAAATTTGGCTGGGCAGTGTGGACATTCGAATGGCTTGCCCAACACACCGCACACTCGCCGATGATGTGCGAGATTCGACCTGTCATAAAAACCCTTTCCACACTGCTGGCAGGTGGCAGGTTTTACACCCTTGTGCCTGGCCATGTGGTACTCAAATTTACTCTTAAGGTGAAACTTCTGAGAACAGATAGGGCAGGAAAACTTGTATATGTTCAAATGTTCATTCCTATGCATGACAAAACCATGTTTACTTCTGAAAGTCTTGTAGCACATATCACACTCCCATACTTTCCCATCGTGCACACTGTCATAATGTATCCGCAGGCTCGGTTTGTCACGAAACGTCTTGTCACAAGAACTGCATTTGAGGCCTTTGTTTTGATGCATTCTTTCGTGACGTTGTAGCGAGGTTTCATGCTTGTACTCCTTGCCACACAGGCTGCAAATGTAGGAGTTAACAGGTTTACTGTCTGATTTGACATCAGTCTTTGACTGTGATGAGATCAGAGCCTCGGGAAGGTTGTCGGGTAAGTCGTCAGATAAAACAGACATGTCTACATCTTGAGTGTCATCTTTTTGAGCACCAGTACCAGCCCTTCCCGATATGCTCTGCAATGACAAATGGGCAATGATCCAGTTTTGTAGGCAAAAGAATAAAGGACCTATGTAAACAGGTTTCATAGCAATGGGACCAAGTTCAAGCAGTGCTTTGGCTACCTGTTTCAATCATGGACACAGAAACATGTGTCAGAATCCTGCTCTACCATGGTACCTTGACACTATTTTTTATCCATCTACAATTTCTTGCATGTTAGTTGGGATATTACATGCACTACCATATCCGGTGTGACCAGCAATATTGGTTGGGAATGGGAGTATTCCAGGTCATCGACCTGATCATATCATGCCCTATAACATACAGAGAAGGGGGCATGTTCTGTTCTTTTGTTCACCATGTTACACATGTGAACAGCATTGAAGCCAATGCAAATTTCTATCATATTCGCCCACATGATGGAACCAGGAAGCTTTACCTTCGTTCACACCAGCATACACGTAAAGAGAAACTTTTGTTGTTTCTGCTGTATTTTATTTGCAACGCATGATACAAGATATACAACTATTTCTATATGCACAAAGTTTCCATAGAATACAAATGCATAACTACAGACTGTCTACATAGTAATGTTAACACATACAGCAGCTGACTTGCTGTACTCCATAACATAAATCTACTAAATATTCATAACAGACACCATTTGTTCATGTTGTTATGGTGGAAGAATATTATTATACAAGACACCACTACAGTCCGGGAGCACATTGTTTTACGTGAAAGAAAACCCACGACTTGATTTAAGTGGTAATCCGGGTAATCATGAGTTCGGTTTCTGTTACGCATAGAAATGTTCCTGCTGATTGGGAGCTTGTGTATCTTCTGCAACGATACAAAAGCTGTTGCACATGGGAGCAAACACCCTTCCCAACTTGTTTTTCTTCATGAAGCCCTTCACCCAGGATGAGCTGGGATAAAAGGCCATGTTGTAATCAGCGGTTTCCCCGATATGGCCCTGATCTAGAGAAGCTAGGTTTGCCTGGAAAATATCCCGGGCAGCATTTTGGAAGTCCTCCATAGTCACTGTCTGGCCTGAGGCTAAAGTCTCGGTTAGCCACTTCAGTAGATCCTCTTCGAATATTTTCAGTATGGGTTCCTTTCGTCCCGGCACCTCCAAGTTCTGTATTGCTGCCATGCGTAGCATATCCTCACTCCTCAGCCAGGTACACACGCGTGAAACCGCAACGCCGAACTTCTCAGCGGCTTCCTTTTGGGTATGGGTTTTGGCATACTCTACAGCTTTGAGTTTGAAATCCACAGAGTACGATTTGCGTGCGTTGTGTGCGAAGTCGATGTTAGGGGCCGAAGTCCGAGGTGTAGAACAGTGCTGGAAAAATATGAAAGACATCTACTTAAAAGCATACGTTTAGGATAATGGTATAACATAAAGGATACATGTACATTATAAAGATCACTGATTGGACCAACTACATATTGGGCTGGTCCTCAGAAAAAAATCTTTAAGTCCAGAAAAAGACTTACGTCTAAGTTCAGCTTGCCAACCATTGCTTCCCAATGTTTTGTAAGATCACTAGGACTGATTAGTGGACTTCAGATTTTTTATTAAGAAATTGGCTCATATTCTTTAACCCTGGCAGATGATACATATCCATTCTAAACAACATAATATGGGCCCCAGTCATCAAGTGATTTTTTTTATTAAGTGAATTCTTACGAAGTACAGGCTTACAAATTGTAATTTAAGAATCAATTTTATATGTTAGAATGTTAATCAAGGTGTGAAATTTCGAAGTTAATACTGCCGTCATATAATAAAACATGGACCTGGTGAAATACACACCCAGGGTCCATTTACCACAGTGGAATATGGAGTCCATGGGGACTCCATACAGTAAAACCTGTCTGGAGAGATCACTGCCATGACAGACCACCTGTTTTGAAAGACCAGACATTCTAGGCAGAAGTTCCTACATTTTTTTCAGTGTAATACAACCTTTCAGCAAAGACCACCTGTTTTGAGAGAAATGTTTATGGCCAATGGGGTTGTCTTTCAAGACAGGTGGATCCCTAAAGTGTTATGTGACCCAAATGCTGGAAGTCGCGAGGATGAACCCCTATTAAAGACACATATGATATGCATGAGGAGTTTTAATACATGCAATACAACATGTACAATGCGCAACAACGCAGCCCAGTATATCTGCAGTTTAGTATAATACATGGCTGTCTCTGTTCACAAAATAGTTCACAATGACCATTCTTTGGAGTCTTGTTGTAAACATCAAAGATGTAGCATCTCTAGCCAGCCAACTAGATTGTATGCCTTTCAAAAAGGATTACATGTATTATCATGGCTGCAAATTCTATACTCATATGATACACCAGTATTAAAGGGAAAAGGTCCCATCTACCATGCATACACCACACACAGTATAACTGGTCCAGAAATATTCCTCAGGCAGAAGGCAATACATTTTTTTCATGAAATTTCTTCCTGACAAAAAATTGCACTACATAAGCCATCCTACACCACCCTTCTTCCCCTTTGCGGTAAGTTTATACACACCATCACCCCCATTCCAGTATTTCTATCTCTGTGATAATTTGACATACCGATTTCAACCAAATTTGTTTTGCAATCATGCATTGTGAGGAACATCCCTAGAGCAGCACTTCTACAGCTACACGTATTTCAAACAATAAAAGTCATAAGTTATAATGATGATTCTCTTACATGGTCTCAGTGCTCTACGGGAAGAAGTCTTCCAGCCAGATGTTGTGCTTTTTTATGAATCCTTTGATCCAAGTACTCCCTGGTTGAAACGTGGCGGTTGTAGTTTCTGACAAATTATCGCGTATGGTCTTCCTAAATATATCCTCCGTCATCTCACCGAATGTCTGTTTCGAAATACACTTCCCAGCAGCCTTCGTTTCCTTGAACCACTTTATCAAGCTTTTCTCGAAGGCACCTTCGATGGCACTGGCATGCAGCTGTTGCTGACCCGGAGTGGTCGTTCCTCCTTGGTAGGCCTCAGCCACTCGAAGAGTGTCCTCCATCTTCAACCAAATACAGACATTCGAGATACCGATGCCGAATTTCATTGCAGTTTCCTTCTGGCTATGAGATTTGGCATATTCTATAGCCTGCAGTTTGAATTCCAGTGAATAGGTTTTCCGTATTCTTGCTGCGCATGCTGTGGGCGAAGAGGCGTTAAACCCATGGTACGGCTGTATCTGCAACAACATAATACCAGTAGGTACTGAAAGCAAGCACTATCGTCTCCTGTAAATTTCAAACGAGAGTTTTTTTACTCAAATTCAATTTTTATGCATGAATTGCACCATATAAATATTGATGTTGCTTACATATAATAAGTAAGAACTTACATGCATATTTCTGAAAGAAAAAGCATGGTACATACAATTTCCTAAAAGAGTATGCATGTACCTTTTATACTGGAATGCTCTAGTACATCAAAGGACTCTATTAGAACATGTAGATCTACAGTGTATGTTTTAGCCTAGGACTGGAACGTAATGAGGGGCAACAGACCTGTGCAAATAAGGAACAACATTTGTCACTGTTCACAATCACAAGAAACTTTATAATTTTTAAGTGCTCTCACTTTAAATGTCTACCAACATGTAGTCTTTGAGCCAACTGCAGGTTATATATAATTTGCCATAAGCATGTACCATGCTAGTGCCATGAAAATGAAACTAAGCAGACCAAACTCACACAAGAAGCACATTTTAGCATGTGCATATAAAAACATACACATGTGCGCTTGAGCATGTTGAGGATACATATATAAGTATGTATTTATCATGCATATAGGAACAGTAAGATCAACTTGAGTCGTAACCAGTCTTAAAATTTTATTTCAAGGTGTCAGAACATTTATAACATTTCTTAACTTCCACATTAGCCAACACCTTTGAGCAGATATGCTTAAACTGCAGCAAGTATATTTACACGAACTATACATTTGTACTAATAAATTGTAATTAGTTTACTTAACTCGTTTTAATATACTCTGTGTAACAAGAACAATACTTATGTATGTTATACTAAACCATAATGATAATTACACACCACTTACTAGAGTCACAAATTCATTAATTTATAAATGCAGTCAGTTTAAAATGTGTAACAGGTCAGTTTCCATAACAGCTGCAGAAGTCAGTTTTGTATAATGTAAATGACTGCACTTCTACAGCCACAGATGGCAAGACTGTATGCCATACACAATGATACAACCTCATCACTGTGTAAACACACGTTCTACTGTCTCAGATTACCACCACCGTGGAATATTCTGCAAACCATGGAGACTGAGATCTTGTTTCTTCAGGAATGCTCTTATCCACCCATAACTGGGGGCAAAGCTTGCCGAATACTTTGATGCGCATCCCGGATGGGACTTTGGAATCGCGGGAAATTTTTCAGCAGCTGCGGCACAAAATAATTCTTTGTTTATGGGAACACCTTTGTCTTGCTGCTCATGCACCCACTCGAGCATGCGCGATTCGAAATTTGCCTCGTCTTCCAAGATGCGAGCGGAGGTTGTAACACCCTCCCCACGCAGCAATGAAAAGCGAAAACGGCCTTCAAGCCTGCACCAGTCTGAGACTCGCTGAATACTGATGAGAAACTTTTCTGCGGTCTCCTTCTGAGAGTGAGTTTTTGCAAACTCGATCACTTCCAGCTTGAATTCAACTGGGAAATATGTCCGTGGTGATGCTGAGAGATCCACGTTGGGTGATGCAGCATGGCCTGGCCTCATTCCAGACATACGTTTAACCTGAAAGCATTGCAAATATCGTTAGTCCAAGGAGTCCAAATGAACTCTTTCACAGGGTTATTATACGCAATACATGTAGAACAATAGGATAGACAGGGAGTGAGGAAACAGCAGTACCCACATCCATTTTAATTTAGGTATTAAAACTAAATTAGTTTGATCACAGCTTTGTAGCATATTAATTCCTCACAAGTCTTTTATTACTAGGTTTAGGCTAAAGATAATCCAACAGGTAACATGATCTTGCTGGTGTTCAACTAATGTACTCAATGACAAATTGAATACACGTGATGTTTCTTGGGGATATGACAACTTGGCACGGTAAGCATGCAATCAAGTTACTATTTGGTCATATCTGACCAACAAAATGAAATGTTTTCAATAATCCCAGACCAGGTGACAAATTTAGTGATTGAAGCAAGAAATTATTCTAATTTTACCCATAGTAAAGAAGCTAAAATTTGAAATTTCAAATATGACCTTATCTATGATATTTGCTCATGTAAGCTTTTACTTAACATGCCTACAGTAGGCTGAAACTCTAACTCTGAAGAAAAAACCTAGCCAAGCAAAATTCAACATCCTGACTACTTTAAGTTGGGTTACAGAAAATGTGGTCTTAAACTCTTCAACTGGAGGGATGTTTATATTGGAAATATAACAGTTTTGTACAAGCACTGATGGGCAAAATGCAGTACTCATCGGATTAACATACAAGGAAGTCTTAAGACATGTAAATGGAGGGGTTATAAATGGCAGGGACCACTGTATCAAATTGAATTTTTATGATAACTGGACACCTAAACATTTTGAGTTTCAGACTCTACTCCTATTACTGTGATCTGTATGATAAATGTAATGCACCCATCTGACGCTACACATACTTATCATATAAAATTATCAGTTTATCACAACATGACCATGATATTTTTAGCATACCTTTTGACATTCTTCACATGATGAAGCTCAACGTGCCAAGATTTTACTTTACTTTAACATGCAGACTGTACTCCTAAACAGAAAGTGACTTCATAAGAAAAGGTTATACGCTAGAAATGAAACATCATATAAGCTATGAAGATGGGACTCATGGAACTTTATTTTGTGTATATTGCCCCACAACAGCACGCTGGCAATGGCAGTGATTATGATACGATGCATAAATTAAAATTCATCCCCGAGCAATGCAAGCTAGGAACATGAGGAATGCACATTCAGCCAGTCAGAAAATTTTGCTGAAATAAAATCATGTTACCATCAGGATCAGTGCTGGTATATCTTTCTCATTCCACAAATTATTTTGATATAGGTTCAGAGACAGCTTTGAACATACTAAACATGCTGATAGCCTGTTACTGGTATCAACATACATTTTTTCACTATTAGTATTTACATTGTACTTTAATCTTTTACTGGTAGGTTTCATCTGACTGTACACGATGTAAATATGATAATGATTGTAGAAATGTACTTCACCTTTGTTTATAGACTGCGTGACTAGAACAATTCCAAAACAATCACTGGTATGGCACATGTCCTTCCACTTTTCCTTCGGCAAGTGTGTACAGACGCTAAGGATTCTGTTTTTGGGGAGATTTTTATACCACCTCATGTGTGCCTTGAAACATCAAACATGTTTCTGACAATGACAGATTGAAAATCATATACACAATAGTGACAAATCATGTAGCGGTAAGTTCACTACAAAAGTTTGGGGTGCGGGTGGGGCATCTGGTTCACATCAAGATCAAGTACTACAGTATATGTACCACTTACACTTAGTCACAAAAGTCACCTTAGAGCATGTGAAAGCAGGGAAAGTAAATGGTACAACTGAAGAAACACTGGCTTATAAACACTGCAAAAAATACTGCAGTACCAACAGAACTACTAGAACAAAATCACAAATGTACAGCTGATTGTTGATACTCTACATGCACAACTACCCACACATATACATGTAGTATGTATAGCAGCACATGTAAGCACATACTGTACATGTTAGATTTAACAGCAATTACAGCATTTACATGCATGATGCACTATGGTATTATTGTAAATATGGCTAATACATGCTATTAACATAATTAAGCCAAAACCACTGTTCAAATGTGCTCCTCAACACTAATTTCCAATTTCTAGTACTGGGTACCGGTAACAAGTGGCTCCATAACCTAGCTACAATATACTGTCAATACTTTATTACTGGCATGCTGATACGCATGATAGATACAAAGGCATGACGTGCAAGAAGACAAGACTTTTGATCAATAATAAGTATACTATTTTGACCAGGGCCTGTATTTTCGAACAACTTACGATAATTCTTATCTTTACTTCTTCTCTATTTGCAAATTTTCTTAGCTCCAAATTTTCTTAAAAAAAATAATTCTCAAAACAATTAAGAAGTTTCATAGCTAAGACATTTCATAAGTGTATTTACGAAGCATTGCTATGGTAAGTTTTCATATTGCATCATTTTGTCTTTTATTCTAGTCTTTAAATGTAAACAATCAACTTGAAGATGTTGAGTGTTTATACACTTCAAATTATCGACTGAAGAACTGCTCCTGGGTCCATTTATCATGTTTATGCCTGTTCATATTGAGGGCAATAAAGTGCAATAGTTTGTAGCAATTTAATCATTTACAACGAGTCTTCTGAGTTACAAAGAAATCACAAGACCCTTTTGGTTTTCATAACTTTGCAAAACCAAGTTAAGAACAAGAGGCCCAGGGGCCTTGACGCTCTGCTTGGTCACTTGCTAGTTAAAATAATACCAGTAACATATCAACTTAGCAGTACAAAGATCCCTAAATATTTAAGTCAAAAG
>JAAUYG010070993.1_pt1 | contig 14603 bp, 7 predicted proteins | sample 7278091 | NCBI WGS metagenome assembly JAAUYG01 (sample SAMN14350201, study PRJNA611818) | marine sediment metagenome | isolation source: surface marine sediment (0.6m) | place: French Polynesia: Moorea | collected 2018-08 | reverse complement strand
ATATCTCAAAAATTTATTAACCCAATCACCTTAATATTTGGTGGGAAACTTCCCTGTGACCCAGGGACGTGACTCAATTGTGAGAAAATATCCCTGGATTGAGGGTGTGGTCAGTGTGAAATATTGGCAAAATGATAATAGAAATGAGAAATCTTTTCAAGGATCTGTAGCATCTAAATGGTGAGAGACATGGCTACTGTTAGACACTAATAGTGAGTCATATATGGGTGAAAGGTCAAATGTCAAGGTCACTCAGCCCTATATCTGGTAAAAGAGCCACACCAAGTCAAAAAAAAGCTATCATGAAGTCACATATATAGTTCTATCGCACCATTAGCTAAGACCTTAAGTATCATCAATAAGTCAAGGTCGGATTTTGAAGGCTTATATGTTGTGGAAGAGCTGAGTTAGACCATATATTCCGTCACTATTAAACACTAATAGGAAGTCATATAAGAGAAGTCTAACCCTACTATTATGTTTGACCTTGCATGGTACGTAACTACAACAGATGAAGTTCAAGGTCACTCAATGTTACTTTCCAATTCAGGAAGGATCCAGTGCAGTTGGGGTAGTGTAGAAAGTATCATATGGAGAGTCCACCCCCCACAATGAGAATTCATTCTCAGTGACCCTGAGAGATCAATTACGAGGCTATAGGCAGAGGTAATGTCTTAATATGATTCTTACCACGGCTTTTAATTGAATCCATGCATATGGGCAACATTATAATTTTAATTGTAGGCACACAACGAGATTGAGGAGAATTATTTTCTATTGGCCCATGGCAGTTATATGGCAGGACCCGTACGTAGATTACATGTAGAGCTATGTAGGTTGGGTTACTATTATGTGGAATCTGAATGTCACATGAGGGTTGTTTTCTGGTTGTTCGCCTTGGCCTGTTCCTGATCTTGCAACATAAAAACAACATGAAACAATCCGCAAAATTAAATAAAGCTGCTTAGTGATGATGCTTTAAAAATAACGTAGCAAACTCATAGATACCATCACAATTGATAAATAACACAACTGATTATGTGGATGTAGTAATTAAAACAAAAGACCAAACGAAGGCACAATTATTGTCAACATCACTGTTATACGCTGAAAAGAAAATAACAAAGTGGTAATTTTACCCCTTTCAACAGACGTACGTGATGTTAGCGTAATTTGCTACAGTTGCTCATTTTCGGGCAGTTTCAAAGAGATATTTCTGCACGAAGTCTTTTACCTTAATATTCATCTGTACAGCTGAAGTTTAAGTTTGGAAACATATTTTAGGGTTGGTCACGATATACTTTCATTATTATATAATGAAATCTTAAGTCTTACATACAATGTACATACTGCTGAAAATTAATATAATTTATCATAATGCCCGTCCACGCTGTTACACAAATCCGAACTTATGAAAAATGCGTGCGCTAAGTGATAACGTGCTATGCGTCGGTAACTTCTCATAGTATTATCATCCACCGCTGAACATAGTACACAACAGCATAAAGGAGGTGTGCAGAGTTACTGTTCTATCAATCACTACTGCCCCCTGTTGAACTCGGCCAGCGTCATCGACGCTCAAGTTCGAACCATGCAAAGATAGGGGCTCCAAGCTGGTTTGCCTAAGGCGAATACAACTTTGTAGAGGGGGCAGGTTTTATAACGGCAACAGCCACTACTACTGCTGTTTCAAGAATTGCCGTGCATTAGTCTAGTCCTGCTTATTCTTCTATTACTTCACAAGTGACAAAAGTGCGTGAAATTTTCTAACTACATCTTATTTAATTTATCTCGGGGTGAATTACAGCGAAAACTCTGAGTAACACAAGAAAGCAAAACTATTACACCCAGGACAGGCGCTTTACTAAATGACGTCAAGCCTTTGGCCTTCAGATTGAGCTGCTCCTGTCTACTCCCTATGCAAGAAACATCAAGCGTCTTTCACTTTAAACACAGGAATATATTTGGTACGGCTAACGAAATAAATACATTATTTTGATATGTGAACTTGTTACAAACTACCATGCTCTTTTTGCGTGTACAGGCCGCACACAGCGCTGGGTTAAAGGGACAAATGTACAATATTCGCCTGTCAATTTGCCACACTGTTATATGACGCCGCTATCGGCTGCTCCCGCACCGCAGTCAGGCAGCAAATGAATAACCAGGGCCGTCTTGCGCACATTCGGATGTGTTCATCCGCTCTTGTATTTGGTTGAATATAGTTCTGACTACTGACATATATGTCACAACAACAAAAAGAAGAATATCAAGTATAAATTGAAGCCCATTCTGATACATTATGCGCTTAAAGCTATCATTGTGCTTGACGGAAGGTCTTTTTAAACAGAAGGGGCTTGGCGCGCATTGATATCTTTGCAAATCCCATGTTGTTCCCGCTTTGAAGTGTTCCGTATATCGCTATGTGATAAGCGTGCTGCCAGCGTAAGTTTTTCCCTTTATATTACACTGCAGGAAAGACCTTTTCGAAATCACGTGTGATTATTGTTTTCTTCTGAGACTGGTGAATCTAGGAATGAACCCTTTGTGATGGTGATCGCTTCGTGACTGAGGTAGAAGCCTTCATTGACAAGGCCCTCGCGTTCATTATGTCTGTTCTGAGCGTAAGCATCACAAAAGGGATTGGAAAAGCAGACGATAAAACAGCTTGGAATCCACTCTTTGCCAGTGCGGTAGGGTGTTGTTATGAAGAAAGTACACTTCTTTCTTCATCATGCGACTGTTGACAGTTTATTATGGTTAGCAAGAAGTCAAAGAAAAGCGATTTGGCTCCCGAGTTTAACACAAAAGGTCCGCATCAAGATGGAGTACAGCAAAACGTGAGGCCAATGCAGCATACTGCTAGTGATGAGTTCCAGAAAAGCATGGAACCACCTCATGCGAATTCTGACCTGAACGAGTATCCTCTCAGTGCAGGGGACCATGGCATGTCGACAGAAAACTATGGAAAAATGAATAATGCTATGTCCAACGCACCACTTCAGAATTTCAACAGGCCATACAGGGGGAATTTTGTGAATGAAACACATGGAGTTGGCAATGGTAATGAATATCCTCATCAGAACCCTCCATTCAGTCAGTATGGACAGCATAATATGCGACCAAGTACATTTCCACACTCGGGTATGCCAAGAGCACCTGCCATGCAACATATGCAGGGTAGACCTCCAGGTTGTAATACTTCAGTTGGTATGTCTGGTCCAAATGTTAATAGTAATCCACAAAGATTTACCGGCATGTCTGGTCCTAGCATACAACAACAAGGTGGTCCAACGCCAACACTGAATCAGCTGTTGCAAAATCCCAACCCTTCTCAACGATACCCGAGTGGATATGGTGACTATGGCATGGGACAACAGAAGCGCGATTCTGAAGGTTTACCTGCAAATCAAACGTTTCCGGGACCGCAGGGATGGGGTGCAGGCAATCAAAGACCTGGTATGGGGATGTATCAGCAGGGACAGTCATTCCGAAATCCGGTAAGTTCTAATCACTGCTATTTGAGACTATGATCGCAAATTTATTTTTGGGTAGCATAGGCGATCATTAACATTACCACATATTTATTCTTTTTTATTACAAATTATGAGTAAGCAATCATTTATGTAGATTAATAAAAAAAAATTGCTAAGTTGTTTGTATTACCATACAGGAATGTATTTGTAAGTGCAACATGAATTCTTGACCACTACTAAAGTATGTAGCATGTATGTCCTCTAGTATAGATCAATATATATATATTTTTAATTTGTCACTTCTTGTTTTAGCCACCAATGTATGATGGCAGCCGAAGGCCAGGCACTAGCATTTCACCTGGTTATCCTTCAAATCAGCAAGGTGCACAGTATGGAAATCAATCACAAGGTCCCCCAGATAACCAGTGTTTCTCCCAGATGCCGCCCAACCGGCAGGGCCAGGTGAACCATTCCGGCTTTAGTCAGCAACAGGTATTGGGGGCTATCGAAACTCACTTATTGGTGCAAATATCAGCATTGAAAAATTGTTCCATATATATTGAATTAGAAATCTGATCACTTCAGGGTTAAAACCCCAAACCCTTATCATGTATAATCATGTAGAAACATTGTCATTATAATAATAATTTAATATTCCTTACAGTCCTACCTATTAAAGTACTTGATAATACCTAACAATGGTAAAAGAATTCATCTGTTGATATTTTATTGACATTTAAGAAAATACATGTAGTCTGCACAGTGCCTATAGGTAAAAACAAGATGAGATGCACTTTGTATATATTTGTAAAATCCTGTTTTGAAATAACCTCCAATGTACACCATGTTTCATTCTTGTTAACTAGTGCTACTTATATTCGTTCCAGTCATCCCAGTCTGCACACGATTCTGTGCCTGGAGAACCCGAACCACCATCTTCGGTGCCAGGGTCATCTGCAACGTCTACCGGTGGAATGCCTTCAGGAAAACCTGATCAGTCACAGAACCAATCTAGTTTTGGATCCTCAATACAACAACAAGCACAAGTTTCATCTTCCAATAAGATCCCCCCTCACCATCAGCGGGTTTCTCCACAACAGTCCAACAGCAGTTTACAGGTAGGTCACTTGTAAATGATTGGTTGCAGTCCATGCAATTGGCAATTGACAAACCATTTTCTTTCAACGGCACACGAAGTTCAGTAGATGATCACCTCGCTCACATAACATCCAGTACAAGACTTGAAAAAGGTAGAAAACAGGTACACTGCGTAGAGATCATAACCTGAGTAGACCATAACAACACCTGGTGAGGATTGTTTATAGTTTCCCACGTGGGATGTTCACTAATATAACAAAATTTGTCCTGTAGCATATCACCTTGAAATGGTTATATAAATGTGCAATACATTTACATACATACAGGTATAAAATTAAGGTAGTATTGATTAGGACTTCAGTGGTGTGTCTGTTTTGTCTGTTCCTGATTGTCACAGGCTAAATCTGGACTGGGCAAAACTTTCTCTACATCAGAGCTCTGTAAGCTGACTGTGTTCCATTATTAGATAGACAGATATTTTTGGCCAATAGTGGTAAATTCCTAAATATTTCTTGTGTGGCTATTACAAGTTCAAAATTTTCTCTTCCCAATACTGTGCACAAATCAAAACACTTTTTCCTCCCAGCTTACATGCATGTTCAGGAACATTCTTTTTCGAACAGCCATGATCACTGATGATAGCAGGGGCATGCATTTTCAATAGAAGATTGGTAATATACCATACACTGCAGTTGTTAAAACAAGGGTTGCAATCAATTATCCACCATACCATTTTCTTGCAACTACACACAAAATTCTGAACAGAAGGACTTGCAAGCACACATATTTTGTCGAATATCAAGATATCAAGGGCAATGTTTACAGCTTTTAAATGGATTCATCTATGTATACTGTTTGCAGTACTTAGTAGCTAATGGAAACAGACATGCATGGGGAAGACAACCCTGCCAGTCTATCATAAATTGTAGGGTTTGGTGACATTAATTAATCTGGCAAAATATTGAGTGGTTCTCAGTATAATTACATCATATAACTTGGTTTCTTGTAATTGCTATTCAATCTTAAGGGAAATAGGTATATTCTTACCCAGAACTATATATAATGGAAGGAAGTCATATTGATTAATAAAATATTTCGCCCTATAAAATATTTTCTGATAAAAGGTGAAGGGCATTGTCATGTATACTCAAATGCGATACACTTATGTGCCATGTGGTAGTAGCCATAATACACTTAGACCTGTAGGGGCATTCATTTCTATTGTGGAAAATACCTGGAACAACTTCTATTTAGAGTAAATCACAATACAGTGCAGTGGAACCTCAGAAATTTAAGACCATCAGTGGGAGAGCACAGGTGTTGGAGGCCAAAGGGGTCTTAATTCTCTGAGCCCTTCTCACTTTTGAAGCAATGTAATTGTCTTATTTATGGGGTGGTCTTAAGGTGGGATGCCGCTGGCACTGTAAATTAGGGTGGGTACCATGCAGGACTCACAGTCTCAGCAACACTGACTCCCTGCTAGCCCATTTCTTGTAAAAGCCATGTCGGGCAACCAGACCTGTCGATACAGTGGCCCTATGATATATATATTTATATGGCTACCACATTTAGGGATTTCAGTCGAAGTTTGCCAAATATACATGGTTTAAGGGGTTCATGTTAAAACAATATTGCAGGAAAAAGAAGAAGCAGTGATTTAGGGAAACATGCTTTGGTTCAGTGGTTATGTTGAACTGGCTGAGTTTAAAATATTTCTTACACGTTAGTAAATCATCTAGCAATAAATATGGGGCAATATTAAACCCTGCAAGGTGTTCATTGGGATGCTCTTGTGTGTGTGTCTGTCTACCTGTGTGTGTGTCTTTGAAAAGGATATCTCAAAAAATATTCAACGAATAATTTCATTTTTGTTCGCAGCCTTCGCTCTGATACAGGGAAGCAACAAAATTACATTTTGAGAAAAATTGGCTTGGGGCAAGGGTTGGTGTGAGGAGATGGGAGTCCGAAATTTGGCCCAGTGATAAGAGATTGGGGGCAAATTTTCAAGTGCCTATAGCAGCTAAACAGGGTGACAGACTGACAGAAGACATGTGGTTACTATTAGACACTAATAGGAAGTTATATACTTGGGGAGTCCAAACTGCACCATTATTAGATTTGACCTTTCAAGATTGCTCGGATTTTGGAGTCTTGCATCTAGTAAACTAAGTAAAGCACCTGAGTTAGGCCATTCGTTACCATCGTACATTAATAGGAAAACATATATGGGGAGTCCGATCGCACCGTGACGTTTGGCCTTGAGTGACCTTAAAAAGTCATAGTGAAGTTCACTCATATTTGAAGTTTTGTATCTCATAAAGGAGCCAAGTTAGGCCATATGTCATTAAACACTAAGAGGACTCCACTGGCACCATTACATTTGACCTTGAGAGGTCAAAGTCAAGTTCACTTACGTTTTGAGTGGTTGACATCTAGGTGATCTGTATGTTTTAATATTATTTGGTGCTAAGATATTAATCAGGTACTGGTTTGGCTTGTTTGACCATTTTAATAGTCACAGAACTTCGGCAAGTTGGTAAATGCCTGGGATTTTAATATCGGCATTACATCAAAATAAGAGCTCTTCATACAGATAGCCAGTGGTCCGAATGTCTGGGCAATGTTGAAGTGCTATTGAGCCAGTAGAATTTTCCTTGGATGGCCGAAAGATTTGTTGCTGTATAAATCATATAATTTCAGGCATATTAATTATAAATTTATGGAATATCAGATTTCCTTTATAGGCTCATTTTACCTCCTGGAATGCATGTTTCAGTGATGATGATGTACTTTCGTTTCTATCAGAAATTTAGATACTTAGTATTAGTTACCAACATGTATTTTGGCAGCTACGTGATATTTAGATTGGGCAAGGTAATTATTGGATGCTACATGGAACCTGACATGGGACCATGATTGACCATACATCTGTATGGTTTGATGTGTGTGGCAGTTGACCAACTCCTAGCCTATCTTGAAACATTTGCATTTCACTACCTGAACCTGTCAAAACAGAGCACCTGTTTTAAAGAGACGATATGACCGAAGTGGCGATCGATCAATCCTAGTCAGGTGCTGCTACATCAGTTCATTTATGTATAAAGTGCCAAAACCACCTGAAAGAAAATACACAGGCCAACTCAGTTGATTCGATGCTACTTTTCAACCAGTTGTTAGACAGTGCTGGACAATGGTGGAATAATAAGTGGATTTTGTGGTATTTCTGCAACTAAATTTACTTTAATTCATTCAAATTTACTCTGCCAACTGGCTGTTGCATATTAGAACCTTGTGGCTTAAAATGCCCCATCTTCAGTATAGAGGTCTTTTACTTGCTGGCATGCACATTTATTGAGTGAGTGAATAGTGTTTTGACGTTCAACTTCAGAAGACCATATAGGTACTTGGTAACTGGCATAAGAAAGTACCACTGTTAATTACTTTGGCTTAACAGGTACCTATTAGGTGCTCTTCTCTAGTACAGGTACCAAGACTTGTGTATTGAGGACACCTGTTGAAAGTAGCGTGAATGAGTGAGTACACATTAAAAAGGCCTTTGAATGATAATATGTAGTCCAATTAGTATACTCATGCTGCAATAGATTTATAAAGTACATACATGTATTTACATAATTATAAATTCATAAAGCAGTAATATCCATGTAGAACTGAATTACAATAACATATAATCCATGTGTGACATCATCTAGAACAGTCAGAGATTGAGAAAATTATTTCTCATTCGTTCATTATCCAATTTGATTTATTTTATCTTTGAATGGTAGGTTGTCTTTAAAAGAAGACCATACTGATAAGTGATAACACATGGGTAAATCGCTTGATACAGGTACAAATGTAGTCTTGTACTGTTCAGTAAATGCACATACTAACAAGTTGGGGGGGGGGGATAAGGTGGTGGTGGTCAAACTGGTCATAAAAAGATTCAAATAGGGGCTCTAACACATGTGTTTGTATATATTTACACAATTACTTATGGATTATTGCCATTCTCATCAGTACATTCACTAAAGCCATCTATGCTGCAATGGTCAAGTCTCAATTACGGAGGCTCGTGCTTATACAATCAACATGTATTTACAGATATTAGAAAGTTATTTGTTCAGAGTATCTTTAAGCAAATATGTGGGAAGAAGCAGCTGAACAGCCACAAATAATTTGAAAATGGACACATTTAGTCTTGCCTTTCATGCCTACTATTCATCAAACTTCTTTATAATAGATGTTTGACCAGTTATATTATTGTTGACGCGTCAAGATTTCCATCATGTTTCAGTACGCATTTGTATCCTGTGCATCTAGTCATGACTCATGTCAGAGAGCTGTGCATTTCAAAATATATTTAGGGCCTGGAAGTTTTATATATCACTGTGGGCACCAGGAATTCTTTTCTGTGATGCTGTTATACAAAATAGTAGCTTATTTACAATAAACAAACACATTTTGTTTGATTTAACAGCAGGAGAAATAAGCAACTGCACAGTGCATACGTAATGAAGTGCATATGATATTGTTCTACCCTATCTTGCTTATATAACTGTGGACTGAAGATTCGCCTTTGGTTGTTTGAATATGAAAGATAAATTGTAATTTGTTACTGCATACTATGGACTTACAATTATTGTGGTTTATAGGAAACTGAAGAATACCAAACCTAGTATTTGCTACAGAGCCCAGTGTAACCATAGTGAAGTTGCTCTTGCTGCAAGCAGCCAGCCACCCCACCCCCTTACACTACTGGCATGGCTGTAGCTCGACTGCTGGAGCCTGGTCAATAATGCAGACACTTCCCAAAGGTCTAGGCAAGCCATAAAATATGCTTTCAGACAATAACTTCAGTTGGTTTAAACAACCATGGATTTTGTTGAAAATATATGTATATATATATATAGTTATTTCAATCCTTTGAAGTTTGTGGTGTTAACATTTTAGAACCAAGTTCTGCAGAACCGGTGCTGGTGAAGGCTGCGTCTGTATTGATTCATTGATGAACTAAAAGGCTACCTGAATCATCTAATGTTGTATAGGGTGGTAGTGTGGCGCGCGCACTGGTTATCAGGGCTATAAAGATCTACAGAACAGTCTTTGCGGGCCACATACTGTCACTTCAGATCTGTGTAGGTCCAGAAGGTCTTTTTTCCGGGGGACCCCCATGAAAAACGGTTCGTAGTAAAGAAACTTAAGCCCGCTCAGGGACCCCCGGCACCTCAACCAGACCCAAGCCTCTTCAATATTTTCCACAGCCAGCGGCAGCACACCACCAGGCACAGCCAGTCCAAGCAAGGCTCCCTCCACCACCAGCCATCGCTATCAGGAACTGTATGCATGACACACACAGCCTGGCTGGCTGCCTGGGCTCGACTCCGCTAACACCACGGCAGCCTGAGCCTTGATGGCTGGGGTTACCCTGCGTTCGTTCGTACCGTACCAGCGAGCTGAGAAACGCCTGCCGGCCTCCACCCACCCGCCTTGCCACTATGGACGGCTGTGTGGTGTATTATACCTGTGGACTTTGTGGTTGTTTTCTGTGCCATAGCAGAGGAGATCTTTTCCAGTTGGTTTTATATTTGCCTGTAGTATCATGCAAAATATATAGATATTTTTGGAATTCTTGACATTTTAACACATTTTGTTTTCAAACGATAATTTCAACAGTGTGAGAGGTACCTGAGAGGTTTTTTTTTTCTTTAAAGTTCTATTTACTCGACTGCCCTTTCTTCAACTAAATTTTAATGAATATTTTACAGCGGAATTTAAAGATATAAGAAGCGCAAAAATAAAATAAAAAGTAAATACACGAGGACAAAAACGGTGATTGTATTTTCCAGAAGTCCTTCCTAATTATGTTCACGTTTGAACTCCTTTTACACAAGGAACTCAGTGGTTCGATTCTACAGGCAATGTCAAAGTCCGTGGTCCTCTTCTGAGAAGCTGGGGAGTGTTTTGCTTGATAACATACACGGGCTGATCAAAGTCGTCCCTGGGTTTCTTGCCTTAACCCTTTGCTGTCGGCAAAATTACGTACTCTGTCGGATTGGACTTCAAGGCAACCACCCTCCCTCCATTTCCAATACCCATCAGACGCCTCCGGTGACCCTTTGTGAGTCGGGTTGCCAGCCGCTGGTGGAAGGCGAGCGGTCGCAAACTGGTTAAACCTCAGTTGGAGGAGATATTGATTTTCTGCCACGCTGGTTCGCAGTTATATTTCATTTGCATTATACCCATGTTTTGGGTGAAAGGCGGCAAAATACAAATATCCACTGGGGAAAGAATTTCTCAATTTGGCTTAGAGTTTGTCTAAAACTTAATCTTTGGGTTCTTCTTTTGTTGGAATTACATATAAGACTCAAGGTGCCTACTGGGAGCATAAAAATCCAGCCTCTGCTTTCCTAGTTTATTATCCGCAATATAAGGCGGGAGCCAGAACTAAGCTCACATCGGTACCGTACGCTCTGCCTAGGTTTTGTAACATCAGAGCCACTGCCGGAACTACTTTTCTGTGCCTGACTGCCTGTACACGCCGTATAAATAAAGCATCATATATAAACCCAATCGAATCTCCGCTACTAACTTCTTTATAAAATAGTTTGGGACTTAGAACTCACGGCAAATCAAAAACTATCAGAGGGAAAATATTGGGCAGTAAAAAATGCACCAGAGTAACTCTCGGGTGGTGTTAGATATTAAGAAGAGCGTATATTTTCACGAACGACTGGCAGACCTTACGCTGCTGCTGGTTTTATGCTGCCAGGGGATCTTGCATGACTGGTCGTAGAAAACGCACCCTGTGTTCTCTGACAGGAGGCGGGGGTGACGTCGGAAACACCCGGCCCGAAACGTCCCTTGAAACCACTGGCAAAACCTATGATTAATGCCGGGGTTCTGTAGTGGCCCCCCTCGTAGTGGAGCGAGAGCCTTCATTGCTTATTCAGGTGATTGGAATATGTAAATTGCCCCTGCTCTCCTCTGCGCCTGCTGGCCGCCGCGGCTGTGTGCGCTTGGTGTGTGTGGTGTGTGCTTGGCATATGGGAGTCGCTCTGTCTGTACAATTACTGCAGGGCCATCAGGGTCTGAATACTGGCAGGCGCTGGCCTGGCTTGGCCTCGGCTCAGCTCACTGTATCCTGCCCAGGCTGGCAGGGGCGGTTGCCGGGGGTCCCCGGCTGGCTGCCTCTCAACACAGGGGCCCACAGATAGGCCTTTCATTGCTGGAATATTGAACCCGGCCAGCCAGGCAGGTTGAGTTGGCCGCGGTCAGGTTTTTGTGCAGTGTGTGAGAGAGAGCAGACAGGCTTGCCTGCCAGGCTGGCGGTATTAGGGTAACAGCCTTATGGTACAGAAACCTGCAGATGGAAAATAGACTGAAGTATTGGAAATGTAAGTGGGGGTTATATAGTCTTTCTCTGTGGCTGTCACACACAGGCTGGCTTGGCTCACGGGACGAGACAGGGCATTTGCTACTCACGCAGAGAGGGAGGCAAAGTTTAATTAGCTTCTGAAGGAAAGTATGTAAGTCGGCCAAATTTGATTAGGCTTACAGAATCAGTAGTGGTATCACTGGTATGAGTTGTATGGTCCTACTTTGTGTCTTTAAATATTGTTTGTGACAACCATAAAATTTATTTTTACCACAAAAATTACAGCAGTATTATTTCAGTTTTAGTTTAGAATATATGTTGATGAATATATATGACCATGTGAGTTGAAAGTATTTTGTAACTAGTAAAGTTTGCATTGACTTTGCAAGATATGCTGACTAGAAGTTTTTTTCATTCTTTGTAACTCCTTGGGTTTTCTCAAAAGTTGATGGGAAGAAATTCCCACCAACTATTTTGCAGCATTGCCCAAACTCAAGCTGTGACCTTTCTTCCAGAACTTTTGTCTTTCAGGATAGTAGTGAAAGAAGGCACTGTGTGCCAACAGATTTTTAACTTCCGTGTTTTGTATTTGCTGTTACATGATGAGAAGTAATCTTGTAACTTTTCTCCGATTGTCAATGCTTCGAGGTGCAAACAACAGGTGCGGGATGCACATGGTCCAGGTGGCCATGACCTTTTGTGTACCTTCCCTTTGTCATGGTTACCAATGGATGGCAGTCGGCTGCCTGACTGGAAAGGAAGAAGGAAGGAAACCCCCAAGCCCAGTAATGGGTGTCCCTCCCCCCCCCCCTCCCAAGACTTTCTAGCCATTCCCAGGCGTGTTGTTTCAGTCCCCAATTGATGAGCCTTGTGCTTCAGCACATAAACAATGGTGGTTATTGGCAGCCGGCTTATGGTTATGGAGGACACGGCAAACATCCCTCTAACTTGGGTAATGGTTTTCCATTATGCTCCAGTCAGCCAGAAAACAATGAGTGGGGGTTTTTAGGGTGGTGGCTGGGGGGAGGCAGGCCAGGGAGCAATTCAGTGCAGTTATCAAACATCTCAACAAAGGCATTACAGAAACCTTCCATCCTTTCGCTGGGGGATTTTGGCACTTCTGATGGCAAGGTGCCAAGGTACTGGCTGAGGAGTTAATTTATAGCACACTGGATGGTTTTTGTGGGCTGGCACATCTTGGCATTTTAAAGCCAAAACAAACAGGTCTTCATTTGTTACCATCAGCTTGCTGATTGATGGGGAATTGAGGTCCTGGTGGTTATTGATAAGGTATTAAAACTTGTCTGAAGACCTCAGTGGCTGCATCATATGGACTAAAAGACCAGACTCAAAGGAAAGATCACAACATATATACCGAACGTTATAAGAGCTAGGTGAAGAGGTGCCTTGGCAGAGTAACGATAAATGAACACCGTTGTTGGTAGCTGGCAACCTTCCTCGTGCATATAAAATTATAGTAAAACAAGGACGCATAAGGCAGCGTTGAGCTTTTTGTCCAACATCAAGACATCAAGATCAGAAAATAAGTTATGAATGGCAGGATGGAGTAAAACTTACTCGATTACACATACTGCAAGATACTAAATAGTTTAGGGTTATGTGCCCTATCAGTTGAAGGGAGAAAGAGAGCATATGAATATATCAACATATCAATATTATTTTTTTGTGACATTGTGGAATGTTGAATTACTGTAAATTTGTTAATGTTCGTGGGGATTAATGTTTGCGTTTTTGAGACAACCATGTTCGCGGGTATTAATATTTGTGATTACCACAAGGCTTGTTAATTATCTAGGTACACACGAATTGTGTTTGCGGATATTTATTTTTGCGATTTAAAGATGGTCACGAATTTCGCCAAATAAATCCCTCCCAAGCAGTAATGAATTTCCAGTATATTCCTGCACTAATCAAATATTCTTCTGCAGCATCTTCCATGTTTTAATTCGGCATATAGGCAGTATGACTAAAAATGGATATGCTTGATACCAGTGATTGGCTCCCAACTTTGCCAGTATGGAAGATTGTCAAATTTAGAACATTATCTGCTTCAACAGCTTTCAGTATAACTAAATCCTTTACATTTACGGTAATATTTCTACTCTGACAGACGAGCGAGACTGAGTGGCAATAACTTTGAATGAGCATTTTGGGTGGATATTGGGAATGCGCCTTAGACACTTGCCAGGGTTGCCCCATGTAGAATACAAAAAAAAAACTCCTAGCTGTTTTTACTGTCAATATCCCAAAGTAAGCCTCAGTCCTGACATTCTTACAACAAGAACATGCAATAACAGATATCTCTAATAGTAGAAATCATGTGCTAGTATGCTGTCATAGACTGTCAAGATAGAATACGGGAAATATTTGTGTGTGGTGTGTGTTTGACAGAATAAGTAGAGGGTAAAGAAGGGGTTAAGAAGAGGGTAAAAAATTACTTATTGGGTAACTAACATTAGAAAAATAATTATATATTATTACATTTATATCTACTTTCCTTCTACAGTTTGAACGTAGTTCAGATCGATAATTATCATATATTTTTATTGTATTTTTTTTTATTCTCTGACACGTCCCAGACTTGTAAGGCATCCAGCTAGTTAGCAGCAATGCTATCTGGATGACCGTCACCT
>JAAUYG010038037.1_pt1 | contig 14603 bp, 7 predicted proteins | sample 7278091 | NCBI WGS metagenome assembly JAAUYG01 (sample SAMN14350201, study PRJNA611818) | marine sediment metagenome | isolation source: surface marine sediment (0.6m) | place: French Polynesia: Moorea | collected 2018-08 | reverse complement strand
GGTAGTAGTAGTAGTAGTAGTAGTAGTAGTAGTAGTAGTAGTAGTAGTAGTAGTAGTAGTAGTAGTAGTAGTAGTAGTAGTAGCGGTGGCAGCAGTAACTAGTGCTGTTCATCGTTGCTGCTGCTGCTGCTCCCCGACGCTGCTACTGCTGCCACTCCTGTTGTTGCTGCTGCTGCTGCTGCCGCTTCTAATAGAGCTACTACTGCTACAAACTACCCCCCTTAACCTTTTTTCAGTAGTACGGCATTACTACGGTTATAGATGCATTCTGACTATCCCCGAGTTCAAGACAGGGATTCCCCAGCCTGCGCTCGGCCTCGTGCTCCTTGCCCGAGCCCTTGTTTACCATTCACCCGCACGCGGCCTAGGACACATCCATTGATCGTTTGGTTCTCCCCATTCATAAAAGCGACGAACATACACAGCCACGATATTGGTGCCATGGCGGATGACGTCAATGTCTCCCCGGGTTACCATAGCTACTCTGCCTAATTTTCTTGAATGAAAGATGCTGTTTCCATATAAGGCAATCCCACTTCCTCCCCATGTACCGTTCACATGGAATGTCTTGGGATTGATTAAATTCTTCCAAAAATAAATTTGCCGCAACAGCTGCCTGACCTGAGAAGGTTGGAGAATCAATGTGCATTGTGCGGAGCAACCACACGCCGTGTTTTTCTTCTTCCCCGAGATTTTCATTACCTATAGGTCTAGCTCATGCCAGCTATATGCGTCAATGAGACTACCGAGGTTATCCCAGGAATAGTAAAATGACTGGTTATCCTTAACGTTATTACATTCGCGAGAAACATGTCTACAGCAACTTCTGCCCTTCAAAGGGTTACTATAAATAGGCCTAGATACAGTGTGCATGCTGTAATCGATCACTGTCTATATGCTGTCGCGGCCATGCACAGTTGTCATTAGTATGGTCACTCGCTAATTATTTTTTTACGATAGCCACTATCTCCTATAACGTTACTACGGGGGATACCGGGACGGGGGATACACTTCGGAATCCACGAAAAAGACCCTGGCCCTATAGGCCTACTATACTCATGTACTAATTCTACGTATAAAATTTGTGATACGGTTAATCCTTTCTCAGTAGCACAGATGTTTGCCCAGCTTAGCTACCCATATCAATGTGAACAGAAAGATTTAAAATACAACCAAAATATTTACTTTCAGTGCAACTAGAAAATCCCACATTGTCGTCGTCTGGGAAATACCACAGTCACAACTGTGGTACAAATTGTGTAATTATTATATCAGTGCTGGCGCAGAATGTTTTGAAAACACAATATAAAATGACGTTAGTCCAATCCAATCCCCGATGTCAGATTCTGTAAGTTTGACCTTTCCTTGATGTCTTGTCCGATATACGCAGGTGCTGGTCTTACTTACATAAGATCTTATCATAATAGTCTTCACTATCAACATGTGAGAATGTCAGTCGTGCCTGGTATAACCGATAACCGCACAAACAACTTTGTGCTGACCAATAGTTCGCGCCATGCATGTCGACTATGTGTAGTTCAGGATGTTCTATGGTCATAAAATCTCACTATCTGTATTGTGATTCGATAGCAAGGGCTTTATTCTAGGCTATTTAAGGCGTTTATTGTTAAATGGGAGGCTTGTCAATACGAGTTTGTGGCGGCTCATGAATAATTCATTCCGGGTGTGTGTGACAGTGCTGACGTAGGTTCTGGTGGCCGGGCGAGTGCCGCTGGGTGACTGACAACAACCGCCGTATATAAGCAGGGATCGACGCGTCTCTCAAAACACAACTGATTTCTAAGTGCCCAGTGCCCACGTACAGTAATGGGTGTATTTACAACGTAAGCTGCCCTCTACAGAATAATAACTGGCTTCCAATCACCATTTTGTTCCTCGGGCGAAATACATCCTCCGCCATCAACGGTTGACCAGATAGTACGTTAGCTGAGGGGATAGTGAAAACCTCTGCGCCGGCGCAAGGCTATAGACCGGGCTATAGACACAAGGGCACTGTCCCCCGCTGCAGACGACGCCAGTACGTGCTCACTGCAGAGTGGCATAATGAGGACTAATTCTGTGTGCGTCCAGGCATAACCCAAGCGCTTTGGAGTTGACCATATGGTGTGAAGCAGGACACTGGCAGAACGCCGACAGAGAGATATCGTGCTTGCTAACCAGTTCTGTTGTCGGTATATGCCACGACGTTACAACAATTTGAGATTTTTTCCCACTGTGTGTATCACAGGACCATTTTGTTTTCGAATTTGAGCCTCCAAGAGAACACTTGCTAACAACGGTCAGCATATTCATTGCATCAACATATAGGTTCCATCATATGTGGATATAGTTGACAGCCATTTGACAAGGTGGGTACCTTCTCCAGAGAATTGTGTTTCTCAAACAGTGACCATGGCATACAAAGAAAGAATTACACCTGTATATTTCACCTTGATATCATTATCAGATATAAATAGGTTCTGTTGTGAATCTTTTTATACCTGTAGTGTGATACAAAGAAATGTATTGTATGCGGATTTTATCGAATATGTGGTAATTGTAATTATGTTTACAATCGTTTAATTGCTTTTATAACTCCATGCAATTGTATAGAAACATATATATCTATATACGCTATGTTATTTCTGTTACTGGTTGAGACGTTTTCTATTACTAGTAAATGCGAACACCTGTTATTAGGTAGGCCTGCACCGCCATACAATCCCGGTTATATATCACACCATGCCGTCACTGCATCGTGAAAAGTCACATCATGTAAAATACTAAAGTACTGAGGGAAATGTACATTGTCATATTGTACGTTATCCATTCTGTTCCTATTTGGTGAATGAGGTTATGGCATATACGCCTAACTCATCTGGCAGGTCAGTTTTTTCGTTTTGTGTTTTACCTTTCTGTGTGAATCTTGAACTGTGAGTCGTGAGGATCGGTTTAAATATCTTTGAGTTTACTGTAACTTGCAGCGCATATATTGGGGGCCCAGGATTGGGGGTATGCAGATTTTTATACACCTTTAAATGGACCCCATATACACTGTGTCACATAACTGGTTAGCTTGGATCTAGCGAGTTTCTTACTAGTTTCGGTTTGAAATCAATACAAAAACGCCCGATATAGCCACCAAAAAAGAACAGCTCAGAGCATATGGTGACGGCCTCGAAGTTTCCCGCGCCTTCTGACGTTCATTGGCTAGCGCGTCTCGGCCAATCGTGTTACAGAACCTAAAAATAGAAAATCAGCTGGAGCCACAGCACGTAGGGTCAATAATATTCCGACTAAAAGATAGATCCACATTTGTTCTGACAATGGGGTCGTTAATATTCAGATATGTACGATTTGATATTAATTATGACTGACAAAATCTAATAGTGCATCAAGAAAACCGACGTTTTGATTTATAGCGAGCTTGTGGAACTCAAGAAAATATACCGGTCTACTTTGTATCCTTTCGCCCAAGTGTGATGCGGTCGTTAGAGGGCACTTACAACCATATGTTTGTGGGGTAACATTAGTTGTGGAACTTCTGGTGTTATTACGGCCATCTATACAAATATATACGCATGAAACGTTGCATCATATGACGTACTGTGTAATGACTTGATAAGATGTACAGGTCTAAATCGAAAACCGCAAACATTTATCTTTTTAACTTATTGACGACTACCCATCTAACGTCAGGCAGGTGGCCTCCCCGGCAGTGAATGAATACACACTGCAACAGCTTGGCCCGTCATTTGTGCAAATCAAGCATTTCGGGCGCAACATATGTCAACATATTGTGAAACAGTGTTAGAAATAAGGGAATTGACAGTATTTCTGTTTCGCGTATTTTGCAGACTGAACGTGTAAGGAATCGTTGTCTACCAGCAAATATGGGGGAAGAAAGCGTAAACCGTTTCCAAGTGCTGTGTTTCGAGCAGGTCTACAGGTTGCATGAAGTGATGGAAGGAACCGTGCCGGTACATGGTCGTGGTAACTTTCCGACCCTGGACATCAGGCTGCAGGATCTTGTCAACGTCGTACGAGATAAGCTGGCTAAAGATGGGATTAAAGTAAACGATGTCAGACTGAATGGAGGGGCTGCCAGCTATATTCTGGGCATGGAAGCCAACCAAGTGTACAATGACCTTGATCTGATATTTGGCGTGGACATTCCAAATCAGAGTGATCTGCAGAAGGTGAAAAATGCTGTGCTCAACTCGCTTCTTGATCTGCTTCCCGAAGGTGTGAACCGAGAGAAGATGAGCAGCTGTAGCCTGAAGGAAGCGTACGTTCAGAAGATGGTGAAGGTCTGTAATGACTCTGATCGCTGGAGTCTAATTTCCTTATCAAACAACCGAGGGAGGAATGTTGACTTAAAGTTCGTCCACAAAATGAGAAGGCAATTTGAGTTCAGTGTGGATTCCTTCCAGATCATATTGGATAGCCTCTTGACCTTCTACGATATATCACAGACTCCAATGAGTGAGCACTTTTATCCCACGGTTGTGGCAGAAAGCATGTATGGTAATTTCAATGTGGCAATGTATCACTTGAATGAGAAACTCATTGCGACACGCAATCCAGAAGAAATTCGTGGTGGTGGACTCCTCAAGTACTGCAACCTCCTGGTCCGAAATTACACACCAGCAAAGGATGTCGACATCAAGTCCCTTGAAAGGTACATGTGTTCACGCTTCTTTATTGACTTCTCTGATATCCTGCAACAACAGAAGAAGCTGGAGAACTATCTGGCCAATCACTTCAATGGAGACGACCACATGAAATATGACTACTTGATGACTCTGTATGGGGTGGTGGATGACAGTACTGTGTGTCTCATGAATGGAGAGCGCAGACAGACTCTGAACCTTATCCAGCAGTTGGCAGCCCAAGTCCTTGTGGAGCAGGAGCAGCGAGCGTACAATAAGCAGCTCTTCCTGCAACAGTTTGATCAGCAAAGTTTCCCGACAGCATTTGACCAGCAGTCAAACCTAATCATTGACCAGGTGTACTATGGACCTTGTGTGGACCCTGGCTATCCCGGTGTGGCCTATACCTCGGATCAGTATTTCACCTACTCCTACAGTCTGCCCAGCAGTGCCTGCCCCAGCCCCTGCAGCAGCAGCAGCAGTAGTGGCGCTTCGTCTCCCCCAAGTGGTGGCTGCCCCTATTGCCCACAGTACCAGCAGTGTTCCTAAGGCAGGATTTGCAGTGACACAAATGGCCAGACCCCAGTTGTACATTGTTCTGGGGGATAGGCTGTTGTGACAAATCCAGGCTGTTATGATGAGAATCTAGCGCTTTGCCAAGGTGCTTTATGATGGATCACCCATGCACACATCGACCCTTCCATGCCACAGTTGGACTTGCTGGAAGTGATTCTGGTAGACTGTTCTGTGTATATATATTTTCTTTCGTAGGAAAATATTACCAAGGAAAATATGACTTTTGTTAGCTTCAACAAGTCCCAAACCTGGGAGATTCAGTGAGGATTCTGGTTCTAAACATGGCATAATGTACTCATCATTATGTATAAAAAAACTTTGATAAGTAGGTCCAGTTACATTAGAATATGTGTGTTTATTAAGCTGTATACTGGTGTGACATATATGGTTCACTTGTATCGGTTTCCCTGGGATGTACACATAGGTATACTAGTACAGGAGAAAGCAAAATTGACGTGTACATGGAGATACAGTACATACAGTTTGTTATAAAAGTATAACCGGCCTTATATCCTGTATATGCCTCATATCCTGTATTGGGGCTGGCAGAGACTTCGGAACCTTATAAATGAGGATGTGCACATGTATATATGTATATGTGGAAGCACTCCAGACAGAAAATTATTAATTTTAAGTTTTCCAAATAAAAATTGTAAGAACATGAATATTGTCAAGCATGCAGAAGTGGGATATGTATCGTATGAAAGGAATGACTATTCTTGTCGGACGGTTCACTCTTTTCATCTATACGTGAACATTTCTGGCACTGTATTTGGAGTTGATTCTTCTATATAGGTGTGTGCAGCTTTTCAGACATGCATTTTTTTCGCTTACATACTACTAGTAGTGGGAGCATGAAGATTGGGGAAGATTATGTAAACAAATATCCCCCCCCCCCCTTTACTGGGTACTTTGTTACTACACTGTTGCTGGCACTACACAGTTATTTTCCCCCATTGCCTCAAAATATGACCTAGTGATATACGATGACTGCGGTGCATTTAATCAACAGTGTACCACAGACATTTATTTGATAAGATGCAAATCTGAAAAAGCACTAGTTCATGTGGTAGTATTGTTCTTTGGACTTTTCCAGCAGGGACCATAGTATTTTGACTTGTATTTCTTTCTGCTAGTCTCTTGTAGGGTATAGTAGCTAGCTGCTAAACTGTCCCAGAAGAAACTTCCTTTCAGCTTATCTGTGATATAGTGTGTTGTGTGAATTTGCATATATATCTCTATACATTGAACGAATCCCTCCAATACTGCCATTGACTTAATCTCATAGATCTGCCATGAAACTTGGTCGGTTATCTTGGTCATGTTGGTTATTTCGATATGTTTTGTTGGACAAGGTAAAATCCCATGAAATGTGCTGAATGACCAGTATAAGTTTATATTCTTTTTCTTTAACATGTTTAAGAGCAAATTGAAAGAGAACTACATTTTGTAAACAGTTTTGCGGAGAACATGAAGAAAAAATACTTTGGCTCAAACGTGTGACAGAGTACGGTTGTTTCAAACACTAAGTATATAGTGAATTGTATAAATTCTATGAAAATTAATAGTATCAAATATTTTATGATTGTATTAATATATATTTAAAAATGTTGAATGCAACTATGTACATATATATTGGTGATATTATGCATAGTTTATATTATTGCTTCTTGTTCTGCTTTGAGACAAATTTAGTTACGGTAGTTAGAATCTGATAAAATCACCAAAGAATTGGCAATCATTTAGTCAAATAATGTAAGATAACCAGTCTTGCGGGGTCCCCCTAATGCAGTACAGTCTTTGGGCATACTGTGCATAATGTTGCCGGTGTTCAACTTGAAACACATTTGAATGGTTAAGTGTATCCTGCTGACTTTATTAATCAAAAATTTGCTCTCAAAAAGAACAAAAAAATACTTGTTATTGCTTGTATTGTGAGTTTTCTGCTGTTACTGTTGCATGTTGTTGTTGATGCTTTTACTCCTGTTGTAACTTGTACATGGTCTCTCTGTGCATATTTATAAAGTGAATGTTCCTGTGGCGTTACGTAGAGCTACAGGTGATGACTGGTTGCCATCTTGGCTGACAAGTATCTGTCCTAAGCAAATTGGGGCGCCATGGACTATAAAAAGCATAGTTCTGTCACCAGTAGTGTTTCAGGCTTGTATCTGTATAGGTCGTACCATGTCTGAAAAGTATGTAGCTGATTGGGTGACCTCATTGAGAACCTGCTGCTATATTTGCATTGCAATACTTACATTCCCAACTGTGTTAACAAAGTATTAGGTTTGCTTAGATTTCCTAATTTATGAATTGGCAAAGATTTTATTTGACTTGGCTTTAAACTTTAAAATTTGAAATAACTTACTGCAACCAAATCACCATTTTACTCTGTAATTGGAGTCAAAATACATGCTGAATTTGAAGGGTTCAATTGTCAGTGTCCGCATGTTGACAAACATTTCAGAAGAACTCATCCGTGTTGACCTAAAGGTTCAGCATGGTTGAATCCAAAGTTTAACCCACATTCGCAAGGTGATTCAGGGTGTTGTTTGGAGATGGGCAAAAGCAGGGGCAAGCGCCAATAACCGAGGTGTCCCCATTGACAAGCCAGTCGTGGGTGACCTGAATGGAACAATGGCCCCTGGGCGTTAACCAGACCCAGCCCATGTTTGTTGGGTGTCTCCTATCAGGTCAACCATGACAGGTTACCCTTACATGGAGGCAAGAAAAAGCATTTGTATTGTGAACTATTGCTGCAGTGCAGGCTTGATAGTACATACCTGATAAACTTGTACAGAGTATGGGTGCTGTAGTTGATCAAGTTCTGTTGGCTTTGCTGGTGCAGTGTGTGTTCAGCCGGTAACAGCCATAAGTTAATGCTGCAAGTACATAATCAGGGTAATTGCTGGGGATAGATTAAACTTTTATTGTTTCCATTTTGGATAAAATGTCCTGCATGACGTTTGAATCAAATGTGTGTGACGAGGTGGAAGGCTGACCTTCAGCTGTCAGATTGTAAATGTGTTTATATGACTGCTATTAGTAACAACTTTCATGCTTGTTCCCTATTAAATTCAAACACTTAAAAAGTCTTAACCAAAAAAAAAGTGAGATTTTGTTGGTGTGACCATTTTTACTCAAATTGCATTTACGCGTGTATTGTGGGTACTGTACATACAATTTGTTCTCTTGTTGCATAGCTGAAGTATTACTCTGGCATTTCATGTGTGTCAATTTAGTCACAAATCGATATAAGGCAAGATTGCTAAATAATGATACTTGCTGCATACATAAGAAGGTAGGCTTTTTAAAATTGAAAGTGCATAGCTGAGGTACAAGTGAAGACAGGGACAAGGTGTGCTCTTGGGTAAGGTGTCATGAACTTCTAGTTGTGACCAGTTCTGCGTTAACTGGACACCGCTCCTGCAGGATGTAACAGTGTTCATGGGAAGTAAGCACAATATTGTGTGACTGTGACCTACGTGGTTTTGTTTCACAGAGCGGGCATTAAGATATCTATTTGACGTTTGAGTGCAATGCGATATCGCAGTATGTGTGTTACTGTAGTGCTATTGCATACACAAATTGATACTGCTCAGTCGTGAAACAGAAGGGACTAGTTACGTTAGATGGCGTTATCATCAAGTGGTATTAATTAGCAGCCAAATAGTTGGGCAGTTGGATATCGACTGATGAGTCATGAAATAGTAATAAAATTATATATTTATCTGTGGCAACTGCATATTTTGTTAAGGCTTCTGAAACTTGTCACTTTATCCACAGTGACCAATAATCACTGAATGACAATCGTAGAGAAAATCCATGCTGTGTTGCAAAAGCCCGGCATCAGTTGATTTGTGTACTTGTGAGGTGTACTTCACAGTTTGAAGTCTTCTTCCAATGCCTGTGGTACTTGATAAAAATGCAACCAGCCAGGATTCAGACAGAGTGGGCTGATGACTTGGTTGCTGGTGGTGTTTACATATTGTGCCATATTATACATGCATCAGCAACCGTAGGCCATACTCAAAGGTTTCTTTCACCTGTATATGTTCTGTGCAAGGTCTTTTCTAATCAAGGCTATCGAATATTAATCTGCAAGCAAATATACTTCTGTGTTCATTATTTGCATGTTATTAATTTTGGTGATTGCTTATGTCTTGTTATAACAGCATCCTACTATGGGTAGCCAGCCTGGTATCCTGTATCCTGTATATATACATACTATCAAATATCTGTTTATTCTAGGCAGTATTTAAGGTAGCCAGTCCAGATACCATTGGCTTACTATGGCTGCTAACCACAGCAGCAAGCAGCTAACACTGATTATCAAGCTCACTTGCCTGTCATAGTTGTGCACTGGATAAGGGTATCCGGCCTTAGGGGGCCAGGTATATAAATATATTTAATTACATGCATATACAAATATTGTCTGTGACATTGTGTGCACTAATTAGAAGGACACTGTTGTTAATGTTGTCATTACATTACCATTCTTGTACATCTCAACTGTAACTTAAGTGAATAATTGATCTGCAAATATACAACATTCCGAGGTCCAATAGCAAAGGTTGAAATGAAAGAAGCCTTTCTAATACTGGGCTAAGCCAGAACTGCTGCCTGATGTGCCATGGATTGGGTCAGCTAGCATGTAGGACCTACCATGCTAAGAGTACACCTCACAAACTTGAATTTAGCCAATTTGTGAAAAATATGATGGGAATGGCTAATAATATATGTACTTATACAATATTGTTAAAGAAAACTTGTCTCTTGTTGATCTCATAAGCAGCAAACTCTGTGTCATTTGGTTCTGGTCAGTTCCGGTGGAATCAGGGGGATTTTTTTTTCATTCTGAAAACTGGAACAAGTTTGGGTTTGTTCACGTTTTACTGCTAGTAATGTAAACTCATCTTTTGCAGCCCAGTGTGTATTGTTAAGACGATTACTCATGTTACTAGTGTTTGAGCTCTGCACGCTTCTTTGCTACCTTAAATTGGTGTAGAATGCTGTATTGGGGATAAGCCGCTTGTGGAACTTTTAGTGTGCTGACGTCCAGTTCACTCAGAATGTGCCAAATCTCAGCTAACAGCCAAGCCCAAACTTCTTGGTCCTGTAATTATACTTTTGTGTTTGGCTTTTAAAAAAGTCTTATTTAATTTTCGGAAGAGATGCACTTCACTTTTGAGCAATTTCTTTTGAATACCTTTTGCGGGTACTTTTGAAAGTTTGGGGCGATGAGGGTCATATATGATTATACCGCCTGAAATATTACTTTGAAGTTTTTGTTGTTCGAATCCCTCTGCGAGTGACGTTTCAAGGCTGAAGTGTTTAAACGCGCCCGCAAATGTATCGCCAACACTTATTGTTGTGGACATTTGCTCATTCCTCGCTTGGGCGTTTTCTGGTAACATACGTACGTAATGGGGTGGGACTTAGCAGCCTTACGTTGCCGCTAGCGGGCCGCCAACAACAATAGCGTTCGTGAATGTTAAAATGGGGTCACAGGGTTGCCTGAGATGGACATCACTCCGTGCTGATGTGTGAAAAAGCAGCCCGCTGCTGGGCGCGAGGAAATGTTACTGGACACACATGCCTTCAGCAGTTAAATTGTAAATTTTGGCAGGAGTCCCAAAGGGCAGTTACACAGGCATGTGTGCAGTGTTTGCTTGAGCCAGTCTATGATAGGCTGGCCAGTGTGTGGTGGTACGTGTAGTAAAGGGTCAAGTTGGACAACTTGTCGACAGCCGCGTTGTTGGCAGGCTGGAAAAAAGTCTGAAACGCCAAGTAATTAAGAATTGTCTTTTGTCAAGCATATACTGTATTAAGTGAAGCAAACTATTAAATGTGAACTGGTTAAATAAAATCTATTTTTCATTTACAAGAATGATCCGTTGTTATAGTACGTCTTTCTCAGCCCTTTCTGGACCTAAATGCCGTGCCCAACTTCTTAACCACCCACTTCGCACATGTCTGTATATTTTCCACAGTATACCGATAGCAGTAGCAGCCTCCTGAACCGGGCTCCTGAAGCGGCATAATGGCCAGGCGATCTGCATGGCAATGGCCAAAGATCTCTTGGCGGATGACACCCATTAGCGACAGAACGGTAGCACACAGACCCAAAGAAATAACCAGAAAGACTGCTGGAACAGCGGAAAACCCCTGCCGCCAACAAACTCCCTTTTGTGACATAAAGATTAATTAAGGCGTTAAGACTACTGCTGGCAAATCATCTATTCCACAAACTACAGATCTGCTACCACTCAAAATCTGAGTGACCTTGACTTTGACCTTTCAATGACAAATTTGGCAGTCTCATTTAACCCAAATATATGGTTTCCTGTTAATGGTTAATTTTAAATACAGGGCCCAACTAGGCTCCTTTACAAATATAGGGCTTCGAAATCTGAGCTTTACTCAAGGTCAAATTTGACATTGCCATTGTACTTGTCGTGTATGGTTTCTTATTGATGTTTGATAGTAAAATACGACCCAACCAGGCTCCTTTACGAGATATAAAGCTTCAAAATTTCAGTGAGTTTGACCTTTCAAGGTCACTGAATGTCAAATGTGATAGTGTCATTCGACTCCCCATATATGATTTCTTACTACTATAGTAATGTTTAATGGTAACATAGGGTGTAACTTGGCTCCTTTGCGAGATATATAAGGCTTCAAAATGTGAGTGACCTTGAATTTGACCTTTCAAGGTTACTCAATCTCAGATCTAATGGTGCAGTTGACTCCCTGTATATAACTTCCTCTTAATGTATAATAGTATCCACATGTCTGTCTCTCAACGTTTAGCTGTTATATGCATTGGAAACAAAATCTCCTATCTCTTATCATTGGGCCCAAATTTAGAACCCCACCCACCCACCCTTGCTCCGGGGCGATTTTGTTCAAAAATGAATGGTTTCCTCCGTGGGTCAGAGGGAAGGCTTACACCAACAATGAAGTTGATCGGAAGTTGATCGAATATTGTTTGAGATATTTAGTTAACGGGCACCCACACACACCCGGGACACACACAAATACACAAACACACAGACAAAACCCAAAGTTAGAAAGCCCATCACGCAAAGCATGAGCGGGGTTTAATGATAACAATTATTTTTTCTGTAAAAAAGTGGCGTTAATCAGGAATACCGTTCCTGACAAAATACATGTTACGCACAAGCGACGCCAGCGATGGGAACTCATGTGACTGTAGGTCTACTGACAGTGTTGAGCAGAACTAATGAGATACTATGACCTACTGCCAAATAAACGTTGACACTCTACTTCGACACGCCACTCAACAGCAAGTTATGGCGTTCTAAAAGAGGTCAGTCGTGCTCCACGAATGTGACCTGGACCAGGTCACATGACCTGGACCACGCCACATAACATTTTGAAAACTGAAAATGTTTTGTTACTATGCTATAGCAATGCAGTATACTCCCCGGGGCTTACTTATGATTTTTTGTTTGTTTGTTTTTTGTTTGTTTGAGGGGGGGGGGGTCACATTTGTCAAACACTACAAACAAAATCTGTCGGATTTAGAGGATTTCGCTCTTACGTTGTACCTGTTTTCGCATTTATGTGGTATTTTTATTATACACATGTACAGTATTCATGCCTCAGAACATAAAGATAGCCCCCAAGGAGTTAAGTGCCCGGTGTCTCATCAAGATTGCCAGTTAAATAAAAAAATCTTTATAAAGAATTGTGGGAAAGTGACATTCTAAGAAACCTCATGTAACGGTATCCTAAACTTTACTAACCTGGCTGTGTATGAATGTCGTTCAAATTATATGAAAACAAAATTTCCGGTGTGGGTTTTAGTCTTTTCGGATTTGGCGGTTAGTTGACACAACTTAGCCGCTCGAAAGTAACAGTCTAACTTTAGCATTGTGACGCTCCATTTAAAATGTAACTAAATGTCACACAATCAAACATCACGGCGAGGTGACGTATTTCAGGCCTTTCCAAATTCATGTGTTTGGTGCGCCCGGTTCACGAGTCGTGGTAACGTGCATCCTCTATATAGCTGCCGCTCGTCACGATTCTAAACCGTCGTGAATTTTTCAGCTTTGATGGACTTTGTCAACAGAGCTACTGTCTTGGTGCAGGCGTCCGTCCGTCCGTTAAAAGAACTAGGGTTTCTCAGAAACCGCTGCATGGATCCAGGCCAAATTTTGTGGAAAGCTGCCTATCCGCCATATCTCCAGAACGTTTTTCTTTTTTTTCTTTTTTTTGTTCGATTTTTTTTATTTTCAAATTTTTATGATTTTTTTTTACGTTTCCGTTAATATGGGACCCTAGGGGAGGCAAAATTCAAAACGCTACTTCTCCCACAGCTTCGGCCCGATTTAAACCAACCTTCATGATAAATATCATAGATATTGGGAAAATAGAGTTCTATATAGGCTATTGATTTTTTGGTGATCTGCCAAAAATGCCACTTTGAAATTTTTGTTAACCCAGGACCATATGGGGCTGGAAATTTCAAAACGCCGCTGCTACGGTTTTCGTCTGATGTCAGCTAAACTTCATGAGGATATTGGCTACCATGGTGAAATACGGGCTATTACTTTTCTTTGCAATAGGCCACGTTTTAAAAACATTGTGCCACTTGGAAATATTAACATGGGAATCAGTGAGAAAACCTAAAATGTAGAATATCTCGAAAACGGCTAATCGTAGAGCGAAATGGACGAAAATTTGGGACTCAGGTTACTACAGTGCATATGTAAGGTACTTTTCATGCCCCATTGCTTCAGTTTGGATTGGGGTCATTCGTTGCACTTTGCTAAATTTCCGATTCTACAATTTTCGAAACGCAGCTCATTCAACAGTTTTCATCACATTTCAACCAAACTTCACACAAAGTGTCATAATCAGGAGCTAATATAGTCTATTACTGTTTTTGGCGATCTGCCAGACATGGCAAAAATTATGGCACTTTGAATTTTTACTTAAGACAGGACCATTATGGAACTGGAAATTTCAAAGCACTACTTTTCCAACCGTTTTCATCCGATCCCATCCAAACTTTATTAGGACATTGCTTACCAGTGGGGAATGCAGGCTATTATTCTTCTTGGCAATCAGCTAAGTTTTTCAAAATTGATGGCACTTTGAAATTTTTACATGGGAGTCAATGGGAAAACCTAAAATGTGAACTATCTCGAAAACGGCAGATCGTAGAGCAAAATGGAAGAAAATCTGGGACTCTGGGTACTACAGTGCACACATGGAGGTTACTTTTGATGCCCGAGTCCTTGAGTTTGGTTTGGGGGTCATTCGGTGCACTTTGCAAAATTTCAACTGAATTCTATAATTTTTAAAACTCTGCTCTGCTCCCAATTTTCATCCGATTTCATC
>JAAUYG010092743.1_pt1 | contig 14604 bp, 8 predicted proteins | sample 7278091 | NCBI WGS metagenome assembly JAAUYG01 (sample SAMN14350201, study PRJNA611818) | marine sediment metagenome | isolation source: surface marine sediment (0.6m) | place: French Polynesia: Moorea | collected 2018-08 | reverse complement strand
CCCCCCCCCCCCCCCCCCCCCCCCCCCCCCCCCCCCCCCCCCCCCCCCCCCCCCCCCCCCCCCCCCCCCCCCCCCCCCCCCCCCCCCCCCCCCCCCCCCAAGCCGGCGGGCCCAGCAGTGTCGTCCTTGCTGTACTGCCAAACGGTAAACCTTTCACTTGAGTCGTACTGGGTCGAGTCTCACTGTCAAGTCTGTTAGGCCTCTCGCTACATTTCTGGCCAAAAAAGGTTTTTGCTCAAGGTAGTCTGAATAGAAAGCTGTGTAATGTGCCAGTGTGAAAGAACTTTGATATAAGTAACATTCTGGTCCGTTCAACACATTGGTTCTTTAAACTGATCAATGCCCTAACTTTATAAGGCAAAGAAACATGCTGATCAACACCAAACTCAATTTATGTAATCACTTTATTCTTATATTGCAAGTACATGTATATTGAGACTACAAACATTTCAACTTTGCATACGGTACAATATACCGCTTTAGTGGACATGTCACATACATTCAAACTCTACTCCCCGACTGGATGGCTCTCAATGTGAAATGTGGTCCACTGCAGAACCTAATCCATTACTAACTCGGCACTTTCTACCTGGTGCAGGGACATTAAGCACAACTGCTAACAAGACTGGCGAGTGACTAACACGTAAAATGGAAAGTGCGAGCTGAAGGACTTTAATTCAAAAAAAAAAAAAAGTTGCCAATGCTCTACACATGCATATAATGATATGTCTCTGACTCAGAAGAGTATCGCAAACTGCCGAAAAAAATTGAACCCAAATTTTCTAGGGTGAAATTTCCTTTTATAATAAACATGATTTCTCTTACAATACTGAATACTGGGCACAGATGTAAAGCATAGACTTCCGACCTATTACTGTCCGCATACATTACATACATTACATTCTGGGTAAGGGCGGCTCAAACTGGCAATTGTATAATTTGCGAATTACCAAAGTAAGGAATCTGATGCAATAACCCATCAACTACAAAAGCAAATGAGAACAGTACATGTAGAATTGACTACGAATATCACTCTGGTCAGCCAAGTATAATCTAGAGTTACTTTTGCAGCTTCATACACAAAAAGTACATGATAAACAGCCAGTGTTTGCTGATATCATGTCTCACTATTATTTAGTGACATGCACATTACAGGGGTCCTTCAATTTTACAACCCTTTATTTTAAGACTACGTGATTATAAGACCACATAATTTAGTCCTAAAGTTTAATACAGTAGTCCCTCTCTAATAAGACCACCCTATTTGCCAAGAAATTGTGGCAACATGAGAGAGGTGGCCTTTGGTGAGAGGGACAAGTAAATGCATTTGATAGTAGTAGTGGCAAAGATTTATGGCCTTGTTAGTGAGTGTGAGTGATATCAAAGTTTAACGGCACATCAACACCAAAAGGGTCATACAGGTGTAAACTACCCTATGAGTCTAAACAGAGTCCACTAGAAGAATGTTATGGTCAAATGGGTGCAAAATCCCTGGCCTTGTTAGAGAGGGTGGTCTCTCTTTTGAGAGTAGCCACTAAGAGAGGGACCACTGTATTGTGTACTATTGACCCTATATTTTAAGACCACCTGCAATATAAGACCACATATTAATGGTGCTTAAAATAGAGGAGACACTGCACATTCAAAACCCCCAATACCTCGTAGGTCTATGAGCAAACAACCACATACTACTATCATGACTATATGTACAGTGAAGTCATGGTAGCTTAATTCATAACAACGGTCCCTCTATTTTAAGACCATAAGTTGGAACCGTGGAAATGTGATCTTATATTGCAGGTGGTCTTACAATAAAGGTTTACTGGCACAAAAAATCACTTTGGGACAAATAATGTGGTCTTATAATCAAGGTGGTCTTAAAACAGGGGTTGCAAAATAGAGGGATTATTGTACACACAGACACATCACTGCCAAATTTTATATAGGCTACTTAATTGTACAGTTTGGTAAGTGCTAAAAGACCACCTAGGTACAAGGATCACTCTATTCGGGTCTCCAGAGGTATATCTTCCATATTATTAAACTACCATAAAAGAGCACCTGTGTATAAGGACCACATTTCCTTGGTCCCACCGTGAACTTCACGTGACCAATCTTGGATTCCACATACATGTAGTACATTCACTTTTAAAAGTTGAGCAATTTTCCTGACACTTGCATTATGCATACATCTACATGTATTATCATTTCATACATCCAGACCCACATATTTCTGCACTAGCAGTACAAATGATGAAAATCATTCGAATATTAACTACTCACAACTCCGTTGTGAGATAAAATCACCAAAGATAATCTTGCACTCTTGCATAATTAGATTACTACAACTGCTAATAACTCATCTAAAATGATTAACTCAAAAAATTAACATAAAGAGCCTTTTGCAAGCGGCAATCTATTACAAACCAATTTGAAGTAAAAGTCCATGAAAATGAAACAAAATTTCAGCCGGGGCTGGCCTCTATGGAAACCTTAAGTCTAGAAATTAGCTTTAGATCATTAATTTCCTGCCTATACCAAGGCAAATACGCCGTAACCAAAGTTGTGGAATGCCGCAAAAGATAACTAATGATTGATGACTGATTGAAATGAACATACTGATAGGTTCATTAATTACCTTGGCAACAACTGTCCTTTCAGTACTTAAGATAAATTTTTCGAGTTTAGATTTTTCTTGAAAGCAGGCCACACACGTATCACAGGTTGTATATGAACTTGCAAGTTCCAGCGAACAGTGTCGATCTACATTGATGTGATATGGCATGCATTATTTTTGAGCAACATTTGTTATGGTAAACTGCCATAAATACGCAACTCACACCCTAAAACTATGACTACCACTAGAGCATTTCTATGGCAACAATAGAAACACTGTCACCAGAATTACATGTCACCAAAACAACAGTAGGATCAATTTAACAATTACTTCCACTAAAAAAAATTAACAACAAGTTCTAAGGGAAACAAAAATTCTCCACGCATGCAACAGGGGCCCTTAAATTACATACAAACCACAAAGAGATCATATCGGTATATTGCAAGGCCCTTGCTAGAACCAGAATTAGGGTCCGTACAACGGATATCTCTAATAACAAAACTAACGACATGGTGGCGCCACTATAACCATAATATTCACAAAGTCACTAAAATATCGATAAGAATATTGACAAACGGCACGTGGATTGTAGTAAAGTTAAACATGGGCAGATTCTGACATGGAATAATGCATGATCCCTAACTATTCCAAGAGCCGACAACTACAATCATAAATATCTACTCAATCAGGGAGCTACATGCCAAGACGAGATCGTCAGTATTAGATACTGCAAGTCAGATCAATCAGAGCCAATCAGAATGCTAACGATGACAGTGAGACAGATGAAAGCCAAGTCATAGTTAGTTAATAGATAAACTAATATTATAATAATAAAATAAATGCATAGTTACCACCTTTATAAGGTGTATTATACATTGTATTATACCATAAACAAGTTGTAAATTACATATATAAGTGTACATATGCATGATCACGAAGTACATAATAATGCAGTTATATATACTGCTCAGAAAGATTTAAGGGAACAAGTTACTGGTACACATGTAGTTTCTTCCCTTAAATATTTGGAGCAGGTGTACTGCTCAAAATATATTTAAGGAAATAAAGCATTTCAGTAACCTGTACTAAGTATTTTGAGCAGTACAGCAGTAAAACTGCTCAAAATATTTAAGGGAACAAGTTATCCCTACTGGGTTCCCTTAAATACCTTGAGCAGGTATACTGCTCCAAAAATATTTAAGGGAATAAAGTGACCCATCCTGGGTTCCCTTATATATTTTGACCAGTACATGTACAGCGTTAAAACTGCTCAAAATATAAAGGAAATCAGTTACTGGTAACTTGTTCCTTAAATCTCTTGAATCATATATATTAAATATATGCAATTATGCATAAACATCGCAGATAATAGGTACACATTGTACACAATGCTACAGATTTTCAGATAACATTCTAGCTGCCCTTGCTTTGGACTCCAATTCCACTCTGGCTTATCCCTGAACAGCATAGGAAGTGACGGATGACACACGATGGTATCAAAGACACTCTTACATCAATGTTCCCTCTGATCATTTATCCTCTTTCAACCATTTCAGGACGGTTGGTGTGTAGTACGATATGATGATATCCGCACCTGGATACAACAATAAAGAAATGCACATAGCCTAATTAGATACAAATACAAAACAAACACAATTAAGATATTTAAATTTTTTAACAGCGGTATTCAAACGCACGCATATATAAATATATATTTGAATTGGTCATAACTTCTAACACAATATACAAGATACACAGGTAATATGTGTGTCAGCTATTTTTTCTTGTCTAATATGCAAATGTCCACGCCTGAACAAAATCTAGCATACATGTATAAGTACGGAGCACTGTTGTCCAATCATCCTGTTTCAAGTGTTGGCTTTTAATTAAGTCAAGATATTCTAAAGCCAATATATCCAACACAAAATACAAGTATCCTACGTATCACGCACACCAAATGTACCAACACAGTACCTTGTACCAACAATTGTACCACAACATTCCAACATAGTACCTGGCTTTCAAAAGTTACATACAAGTTTAAATTTGACAGAGATCCGGAAGAGATATCCAGATCACAGACCTGCTCTTCTCATGCTGGTCAGCGTCTCCATTAGGATTCGGCGCAGCTCGAAGGCTCCCGCCTGTGCTCCGTGCCACAACATGGCATACTCCCCGGATACTTGGTAGATGGCAAGTGGGTGGTGTGGGTACTGGCAAAGTCCATATATAGATAGAAACTTTATTCACAGTTTCACAATATTATTCAGAGTACGTACATATCCAAGATTACATCAAAATGCTTTTAAGTTGAAAGTGTGGGTCATCCAGATAGAACAATTGTCTCTTAACAAGCTGGATGCCTTAAAAATTACAAGTAACAATTGAAATTCTGCTATCTCATGAAGCGAGCAACATCAACTTTCAACTAAAGACCTTTTTAAGAAAGTTTCCTTCATAAGTTTTTTTGAAAAGATTTAACAGTCTTACTATCCATAATATGTGGAGGTAATGAATTATATAGAGTGGCACCGGTGATTCTGCTTATGTGATAGAAACATCACATAGTGTCAAGTGAAGTTACCTTGTCTTTGGTTTGCCTGACAATATCCAGGTACGCCATGCCGGGTTTGACCATCAACATGTCTGCCCCCTCACCTATGTCTCGATCCTGGTGATAGAACAGATATTGACATGGCTGTAATGGAAGTACAGTCAAACCTGCTCTAAAGACCACCTGTATATAAAGACCAGCTGCTTATAAAGACGACATTTTATTGGTCCCCCAAAATACTTTCCATGTTGTTGAACCTGTGTATAACGACCACCTGTGTATAATAACCGCGTTGCTTCCTAGTCCTTGGGTGGTATATAATAAAAATTAACTCTACAGTAGTCCCTGCATTTTAAGACAATCACTTTTGCCAGAAAAATGCAAGCTAAAATGGGGGGATATTTACACTGAAATTGAACGGTGTTGCTGATAGATGGTCTTAAAATAGACAGAAGTCTTAAAACGGAGGGTGGTCTTAAATTCCAGGGACCACTGTATGCTACAAATACCCTCCTTTTGCCCAATCCAGAATGGTGTGCTACTAGTACTACTACACAGTGCATATGAAATACTAGCTGGTATTGCTTCAGGATGATCTCTTAAACTTCATCTAGTCATTATATAAACATAAATGTATATGTCGTTCTCCTGTAGAAGCAAAATCACTTCAGTTACTTGTGAATTATTATAATAATACTAATCATGCTATGTTAATACCGGTATAGTAATGTTAGTACTGATATAGTACTGTTAATACTGGTAGAGCAATATTAGTACTAAAATAGTAATGTTAGTACTGATATAGTAACATTAGCACTGGTATAGTAATACCTGAACCGGTAGAGCAATATTACCGGTAGTACTGGTACAGTAATATTAGTACTGGTACAGTAATGTTAGTACCAGTAGAGTAATGTTAGTACCGGTAGAGTAATGTTAGTACTGGTATAGCAATGTTACTACTGATATAGAAATGTTAATACCGGCATAGCAATGTCAGTACTGACATAATAATAGTACCGGTATAGTAATATTAGTACTGATATAGTAATGTTAGTACTGTTATAGTACTGTTAATACTGTAATAGTACTGTTAGTACTGGCAATCCTGGTATAGTACTTGTAGCACTGCCTATAATACTGGTACAGCAGTGATAACAGTACGGTAGTGGTATAGTACTGGTTATAGTATTGTGAGTACTGGTAGTATACCTACCACAGCTCTCATAGCCAAGCCTGCTGACCCGGCTGGTAGCTGGTAACAACGGCGATCACCAAACGCTGGGGCAGACTTTGCGGCATCCCTAACAGACAACAAACCATAAGTCAGGAAACTTGCAAGGGAGGGAGGGTCATTACCTATCAAATCAATTGGGTAGAGCTTGCACGGTTTGGTTTGAACTTGGCTAAAGTTCACAAAATATAATATATAGTGAAACTTGTTTATATACATTGTAGACCATCCTAGGGGCCAACAAAGGTGTGGTCCTTATACACAGGTGGTCTTTATATGCAGGCACATGGGTTTCTTTTTTCATAAAATATCTATTAAATAAAAAATATTTTAAATGATTGTAGCATTGCAATTGCAATTTTTGGCAGCTACAGTAGACTCACACGATCACAGTAGACTCACACGATCTCACACGATCACCCTAGCTATTTGCAAAGATATTGTGACAACATCAGAAAGGTCGCCTTGGCAAGAGTGAGAATTACACGCATTCATAGGAGTAGCGGCAAAAGATTTTTGGCCACATTAGTGGAGGTGGCCTCTGTACAGAGTGGCCACCAATAGAAGATCCGCTGTACCTGAACGGGCCGTAGAATCCGGAGGCAAACTTAGCACTGTAGCTGAGGACGGCTGTCTTGCTTCCTAGGTTATTCTCTATGAGAATCTTCTTGATGGCACCCACACGCCCGTCCATCATATCGGAAGGGGCTATCACCTGACAACCTGGAGGGTACAGTGGGAATAATTAAATATACAGTGGTCCCTGCGATTTAAAACCCCTATATATTAATACCTTACTCTATTTAAGACTGCCTATCAGGGTCAACACTTACATTTTCAATATAAATATCCCTCTATTTTAAGACCTTCAATTTCAGACCATATTTTTTACTGTTTTTTCTGACTGAATGGTCTTAAAATATAGGGACAGCTGCATAGCAAAACCTGTCTTGAGAGACCAATGCAATAAGAGTCCACCTTCCTCGAAACACCATATTTTTGTCCGGCAAGAAGAACTATTTTTAATACAATTACAAATACCTGTTTTGAGAGACCATCACATTATTCTGGGCAAAGAGCGGTCTTTCAAGAGAATTTCCACTGCATGAAGTACAGTAAGTCACATTCACCTTTATACTAACAAAGTCAGATAGTGTAAGTAACCAACTGCGATGTAACATACAAGAATGATTATCTATTTGATTTTAATAGATGAAATATCTGGCTGTCAACCCCATTTCTGTACAAGTGATAGCTGGATGCAGTGGCCGAAGCAGCACACAGACAAATGACAATGGAAACGTGATGTGCCCCAGCTTCATTTGAACCCGTGTACATGTATACCCTAAATACAAATACATTGTATTGAGACAACACACATGTATTACAGAATCAATTAAAGGTATGTGTAAACTCTTTTTCACAAGATGCAACCCAAAAAATTCTACCATTGCCTACACTGTGGGTACTAATTTTTAGAATTCTTCTACAATCTCAATGGCATGCAAGCAAACAAGTGATTCAATCTTTACGTTGGGAATTCAAACTTAGCAGATCATAGACCTGAGAGAAACTGGCCGATTTAGCCCCTGTGCTTTTGCCCCACCGTGGATCAAACTCTAACCTCCCACACACCAAGCGGGACATCTTAGCTAGTAGCGTAACGAGACTAGTTAACAAAACACTACAGTGAACTGGTGAAACCTGTCTTGAGAGTCCACTGCCATGAGAGACCACCTGTCTTGAAGGACCACATACTTCTTGCAGAAGCCTTCTGCAAACTGCACCACTACACCAGGTAAATTGTTCCCTGCCAGAAGGTCACGTATTTCAAACACAATTGCACCTGTCAGCAAACACAATGGTCCTGCCTTGAGAGACCACAATTTTACGCCCAATGGGTAGGGATGGTCTTTCAAGACAGGTTCTAATGTATGGGGGAAGGAAAACTGCAATAAGTATGTTGCAGCTAATAAGACCAGGGTTGGCATTTTATGCCACTACCGGTTTATGCCACGGTTTATAAACCATGGCATAAACCGGCCGGCATAAAATGATTAAAAGCCACCAAGTGGCATAAAGTGACATAAATTCATTTTTTTGTCAAATAGACATCAGATGTGACCTAAAGTGTTGTGATCCGCGTAACACCATAATTATGTTCTAAATCACTATAATAAAGTAAAACATGATAAATATGCATTGAAAGCTAAAAGAAAATCATGTACAGTGTAATTTCTTAGCACCAAGTGAATTAACAGCATAAATAGTCCTCACATACAAGGTTAATGAATTTCTGCCACTTTACGTCATTATATACCGCCATAAAGTGGCATAATTGGTTTTATGCCACTTTATGCCAGTCGGTATGGCATAAATTATTTAAGCCGGCTTAAATGCCAACCCTGAATAAGACCCTCCCCTCCGACAAATTACCTGCTTTGGCGTAAGCCAGGGCGACCTCTGCCAGACGTTTGATACTCTCCTCATTATTGATAGTGCCATCTTCAAACAGAATACCTGGAAAAAGAAAAACGGATACAACAGCTCACCGTGAAATCAAATCCTTTGTATTGACAGTGATACCAATAACTTATTTTCTTCAATAAAAATGTGCGGCAAGCCAGTAGTTCTTCACATCTGCAGCCCTTATTCCTTCTGGTCCACTCTATCTGGTGTCCTTCAAACAACTTTTTTATACATGTATTGAAGCGCTGGGCTAAATCATTAAGAAGTTTGTGAACAAAGCAGTTTTGTGATGTTTCTTTATTTCTAGTCTTTATCTTGATATTTATTTAGCTTACAAATAGTATAGAATATCAACAAAGGTCACATTTAGATTTCTTGACGACATACTAGAGTAACCCTGGAAACATGCAACATGCATGTATTTAAAACAGACACTGCTGTGCTACCCATATTAGTATTTTTATTATTGCCCAGTTTTCGTTCCACACATGTGAAACAAAATGGTACACCCTCCCCCCATACTAACCGCAGTGTCCGTGGCTGGTGTATGGACAAAGACATAGGTCACATACAACCAGTAGATCTGGAAATGCTGCACGGATCTTCTGGATTGCCTGGATTACCGGCGTCTCTGGAGTGTCGGCGTTGGTACCTCTGTCATCCTAGAACAGAAACAGTGGTACAAGCAGGGCATGGCAGGTGTCCCAAAACATGTAACTTAAGCAAATAAATATGATCTTAGTCAATTGAATCACTATTGTAGCTTCAGTTATATGGTTGTTAACAGCTGCATATCGCTTATAAATACAGTAGTCCCCCTTTAATATTGACACACTTTCTGCCAAGCAATTCTGTCCTTATTAGAGAAGTGTTCTCTGGCGATAGGGAGCATTACACATGTTACATACATTCACAGTACTTGCTGCCAAAATTTTGTGTCCTTTGATGGGCGTCCTTTCCAGAGAGAGTCCTTTAAAAGAGGGACCACTGTACAGATTGAACTAATTACTGATATATAGGTTTACAAGGTTCAAGAAATGCATAAATTCCTAAAACATTATGTGCAAGCTTGCTGGAGGAACATTTCAGGTACGTTAGTTCTCAGCATGCTCAGAACCTTTAAATTACAGATGAGTTTGTTTCCCCAACCAATCACCAGTTAATAGTTCTTAAAAGCGTTAATCCTCTGAAAATTGTGTGGCAAGTATACCTTTGTTAGTTTAGATGGTACCCCGAACAGAAGGACCGACTGGAGTCCATCCTGCACTACAGGTTTCAGGGCCTCCACGATGCGGTTGACCCCATAACGGGCCTGGCCCGGTAGACTGGGGATCTCCTCGACAGCCTCAGGTTCATCCCTGTGACAGGCAACACATGATAGGATGTCATTGGATAGAACTGACACAGTCATATTACCAAGATTGATGACAGTCACACAGGTGAACAAAAAAGCTGTAAACTATGAAGCAATTATGAATATACGCAAGGGCAAGTGGTTGTGAAAAACAGACCAGAATAAAAAGTACATTTCGTTTTTAAATTCTTGGCAGAAAAATGAAAGAAAAAAAAGTCTCAAAAATGTTTGAATCTGTGTCAACTCATGATTGACTGAAGCTACTACTAATATGAAAGGGTAAAGCTGCTACAAAAGGGACAGTAGTTCGGCTTCCAAATGGAACCGTCTGTTCATGCAGTGATTCTGTGGTAGTATAGCCATAAATCTCCGATTCACTTCTGGGGATTTAGTTAATTAAGGGACATGTAAACAGTGAGATGGCCATCTGGGATGACTGGCTCTCAAACAGAGCAGAAATACCGGCCTTCCAAGACAGGTGGGATGGGGGATCACAGATATCAATAGGAGCATTTCGCACTACAAAATTGCAAGATGAATATCGGTAGTTGGTTCGATCTTGTTTCCGACAGGGTATATTTTATCATTTCCCTGCCACGTCTTGCTGTGCAGCCAGATCACACATCACACTGTTCCACTCGCCAACCATACCCAATAATTTTCATAAATCTCAGCAATAAAATGTCCCTTTAACATAAATCACCCGAAAATAGTTATAAGTAGGATTTTTCAACACCTTCGATGTGAAAGAAGTCCCGTCTACAATGCTCTATACAAGGCAGCCTTTAACTAGCGCCCGCGTGGATGTTTACAAAACAATGAATTGTTTGGCTTTTGAAAATACAACAAGGCCTGGATTTTTACTGCCGTCTCGAATTCCTTAATGATGTTTGAGTTTCCAGCTTGGTTACCAAGGGACTCTCTTGTTGTGTTATCTCTATTAAACTGATTCAATTCTTTGTTTTGGCCTTAAATTCTACATATGTACACTACAGGTGTATAAAATTTGTATACCGGTATGCAAGCATATGGGTCATTTTCCTTAATATTGAGGGGGTACATGAGAGCAGCCTCCACGTGGCGCCCCTGGGTATCAGGTCTTGTCGGACATTTTGTTCAGACTTAGCCTGATAGCGAATTGCTCTCACACAGTGCAGTACTTACACTGTAGCGACTTGATTTGACGTTGCAATCATTATCACCTGTTTTGGCACTGTATGACCCTTTTCTTGTTGATGTGCCATTAAACTGTGATACCACTACCACTACCACTGTTTAGACCCATAGGGTACTTATAAGCCTGATTCATCCATCCCATAGGGTACTTTACACCTGTTTTGGCACTGTATGACCCTTTTGGTGTTGATGTGCCAGTATAGTGTGGTACGATCGCACGAAAGTTGCCGTGCACTGCGTTCGTTCTGCATTCTCAGCACACTTTCCAGCTGGAATGGTTCCTCTAATCTTCTTCCACGAATTGTCAACTCAACTGAAATGCCAGTCTAAGAATCGTCGAGTTTATATAGGCGGCTAGGACCTTACATCATCATCCCCTTGTAAGGAGTGTCTACTTCCCTGCTGCCATGCCGTCATCCAGAAACTTGGTCCTAATAATTATAATTGAAACTTGGAACTAATAATTATAATTGTTCCCAATCGTTAAGAGCTATTTCAAGAGGTTAGATGCTAAGAATCAATATCTGAACACTGAAAAAATAAACCCCCAAACGTGTGCTGAACCGGGGGCGATAATTGGGCAGGATGTTGTAGTATTATGGGATGGCGACTCATCCAAAGCCTCGCCATTGGCGAGATATGCTTCCCAACATGGTGGACCCCGCTATAAACAATCGCACAATACGTGTTAAAATATCAGAATAACCATGGATTGGACTATAATTACGTGATACAACAACAGCAGAATGAATTCGTAGCAGGTAAAGAGATCGGCAAACCATGTCCAAAGCATGTATACTGATGAAATCTATGATAGTAACATGAATTTATACCACGGTAAACGATCAGCAACCCATCCTATGGTCGTGGTCGTCTCAATACGTTTAGCTTCACATTCAAGATAGGCTTGCTTCAGGGAGTGATGTTCAGGAGTGTCGTTGACTTAAATTTCCCCTGTTCGTTGACTTCAACGTCCCCTGCCATGCCTCACCAATGCGGATTAAGATATAGCCTCTTGCCAGAAGAGCCTCTCTGACTTCCTCGGTGACATGCATGGAGTAATTGTCCAACACATAAATGGCATAGTCTTTCTGGCTGAACCCGTTGCATCGATTTGATAGATGTTTTGTCCACTTCACATGCGGTCTGGGTTAGGACATCACTGCTTACCCGTGGGGTGATGTTTCAGTGGGCTAGCACTATAAAGACTGGCCGCAGGTCGGACTAGTACAAGACGGGTCCAGCACATACACGCCAACTTGCAGTCAGTGGTATGACCATGAGTGGTTGAAAGCCGACTATAAGCCTGATTCATCCATCCATCCATCCACTTCACATGCATGTCTTGTGGCTTTTTTAGATGGAAGCGTGTGCCTTTCCCTTTAAAAACTATTAAACTATTTCTGGACTGGATGGAATACTGTGTATCGGACAATACCTGAGTGAACACTGTAACGCGTTCTTACAACAGCATGTATTTTACTTTTGCAAATGTAGGCTCCCTTTTGATTGATATAGTTTTCTGTGAATAATTCTCATTGCGATGACGGGGCATTTGGTCCCCATTTATTGCTGCATGTCCTTTCTTGTATCTGTGGACAGGACCTCACTCGCCACATTTTTTGGGAGGAACTCTTGGCTTCATATTACGTGCGCAGCCCGGGCAATGGCAAACCTTTTGTTTGGTTTGAGCAAGTTGATGTGATATTCTTCCATCTGTGACTGTATCCAATGGTCAAAAAATTCTAACTTCTGAGTTGTAGGCTCTTTTCTTCTCAAGGTCACTAACTCCCGTGCAAATGACAACAGTTACACCTTCAACAATCCTACTGTACGTTAAAGCTATTGGACTTTTTTCACATTTAAATGTGACTTGAAATCTCACCTTGGACTTTGCACCCATTTGACCATAACATTCTTCTAGTGGACTCTGTTTAGACTCATAGGGTAGTTTACACCTGTTTTGGCAATGTATGACCCTTTTGGTGTTGATGTGCTGTTAAACTTTGATATCACTCACACTTTATGATGTCGACTGGGTGGTCAACCAAGAGACTGTCCACGTCGTTCTCCCCCAAGTGCAAAAGAAGGTCCAACGTCTTTTATCAAACCCAACTCATTGGAAATGTTCGTGTGTGTTATGCAGCAGTCCCCAATGTTGTGGAAAGTCACTCAGCGGTCGCACAGGTGGATGTTTAAGTTCCGATTATCTGGTTGAAATCCAGCTTGATAAGAGTCAAAAAGGCTCTGACATAATCTACGCACAAAGGAGTGGCCGAATATCATGGCAACGGGAAGTATCGGCCCGATGAGGCAGCAAGAATAATAACTTGATGAAAGTTTTAGTTTCTGCTGGCATGGAAACAAACTTATGCTATCGAAAGGGATTATAGAAAGGAACTAAACACCAAATGTAGTAACTGGGAGACGATGTACTATGGGAAGTGGTATACTTGGGTGGTATAAACCTGGTTTATTGGTGCGAAACCATGTATTTCCCCTTACTAGATATTTTTTTGTGTAAATAAAATAGTTGCAACGAATCATTCATTGATATTCATTGATTCATGCTTTACGAGCACAACACACATTTTTATTTTATATTGATCTCACCCTCCTGCAACGTTTTTGGCTCCTGCCGTTCATGTTGCCTGTGCACCTGTTTATGCTACGTTTCCGCGTATCACTGTATAACTAGGTCATGTTCTGGGGTCTTCAAGTTGTTGTCAGCGCTCGGTAGGTCACTCTGATGAGTTCTTCCAAAGAAGAAGAAGGCCAGTAGTGCTTGGTTTATGTCCTGACCCTCTTGCTTTGGGGAGTACTGATTTAACGATCCGTACATCACACTCTGCAAAGCCATTAGACTGAGCATGCATTGGTGGTGGTGGTGGTATCACAGTTTAATGCCACATCAACACGAAAAGGGTCATACAGTGCCAAAACAGGTGATAATGATTGCAACGTCAATTCAAGTCACTACAGTCTTAAGTACTGCACGGTGTGAGAGCAATTCGCTATCAGGCCAAGTCTGAACAAAATGTTGGTATTGTGAAGTATATGATATATCTTTCAGAGGGCTTGGAAGGGCGCACCAATGTAGCAGGGTTCATTGTCGGTTAGGATTTCTGCTGGTACGCGAAACTTGCCAATGATAGCATTGACGATCTCAACAATGGTTGTACTGGTCTGGTCATTTAACT
>JAAUYG010139360.1_pt1 | contig 14608 bp, 6 predicted proteins | sample 7278091 | NCBI WGS metagenome assembly JAAUYG01 (sample SAMN14350201, study PRJNA611818) | marine sediment metagenome | isolation source: surface marine sediment (0.6m) | place: French Polynesia: Moorea | collected 2018-08 | reverse complement strand
ATTTTCACGAATGAAGAGCCTGCTTTTCCTGAGCGGTGCATGATTGTCCAGTAGCTTGGAAAACACATCGTTGTAAGTGCAACACAGTTCTGCGATATCATAATTATGTGCCGATGAGCAGATAGCAGTCTGCCGTACGTCTTGCTTGAAGTCCAGGGTGTTGATCTTCCTGGTTTTACGGCAGAGTATGTCTTTCCTGTCTGAATGCCTCTTGTTGAAAATAAGATTCCAGAAGATGGAGAAATGGTCATAGTTAGCACTTTGTAAGACCAATCAATACATATATTTAGAACAAAATACAGAATAGGCTGTCTTTTCAAAGTGTAAAAAACGTGTTCACACTCCCTTCATCAAACTTTGAAACAGGACAAATGCAAGTGGCTATAGCAGCTTATCCCCAAGTATTTCTTTCTTTCTCTGCTTGTTCTAATTTCATTTCCAATTTGTGCAGCTTAACCTCTCAGTCCATGTGCTTTCCTGTAAAGAAATTGTTTATTTTGAGCCTTCAAGCATTAGTTGTGCCTATTTACAGCACATGCTACATCTGGGTCGTGTATACACACCATTGCTTGTTATGGTACTGGCTGTGTTCTGATAAAGCCTTGCAAGACTGCACATAAGTCATCAATGACATCACAATCAAGAAGTGAAGTTGAGCTGACGCTAGGAAGTCGCTGAAGTGTATAGTCATGCCAATGGAAGCCAGGACGCCAGAGGCAGTGCCAGGCAGACAACTGTGAAAATACCGAGGAAATTACCACCCCTGGGACAAGACAGGGCAGCAGTAGCTATGCGGGAGAAGTGGTGGTGGCGGCGATTGTTTTTGGTTGCAGCTCTAGGCCTTTGGCGAAACACGGTAAAGAAATCACGGTAAAGTACATACACAACTAGCTGCTATCACCTGCTTTGCTATTGCACAAATGCCAACGTTAAAAGCAAAGCAACATTACCACGAAATACAGAACTCTACATAAATCTTGGTTTAGGATGTCCAAGATCTGTTTTGTCTCAAAATCAACGCTTGCAGTTTCTGACCCAAATTGCACCATTGTCACGTCACCCATTCAGTGACCCCCTTGAGTCAATACAAACTTTAGAGTGCTTTACAACATTCAACATTTTTACAACACTTTTCACATCATCATGGTATTTCTGACCTTTACAGGCTGCTGGATGTCTGCCTCTGTTAGCAACTGGGCGAGGTACCCTTATCACAGAACATTGCATCCAAATAGCACTAATAAATAAATAGTCATTTGAATTCTATATAACAAACGGCCACTGCAAATATGAACTGTCACAATATAAAGACCCCAAAGACTTTGGACTTGCAGATAGATAGCGCATAGACCTTGTACCGTTATGTTTTGAGTGGTACTTCCTTGTATAAGTGGATTCTTTGTCCTGTAATGATGACTCTGCTCTCCTGACTGGACCACAACACAATCTAGATGACGTTCAAAGTTCAACCTTCTATGCGCGCCCAAAACTAGATTAGCGATTCTGTCAGATATAGATGCATCATTACAGTAATAAATGGTATGTACAGTGTAAAGAGTGAATTACACAGGGCGCCATTTATATAGATTCCACAGGCGATCAGTTTGTATGAAATAAGTTAAAGCAAGACTATAGCACTGCAAAGGTTGCTCCTTGAACGTCCATCAGCTTGTAAACTACACAGACTCTCTAAACATGCAAAACTAAATATCAATGATAATCGCTGTTTTGCAGTAGATGTCCTGCATGCAAAATACAGACAGATATTTTACTGCTGCGTGTGGTACATGTGATTTGTGAAGTATTTTACTTTGATTTTATTACTGAGTTAAACCTGCAAAGTAGAGACACTCAAAGGGTCGTTAAAATGCTGAGACACTGAAACGTCCGTTAAGAGAGTTTTGGAATCTCTCTCACTGGTAAAAGCCTTGCCGTTGATATCTCCGAAACTGACCCGCTACATTAGTGGAATAGTTGCTTGCTTGTATGTGGACAAATTCAGATATAAGCCATTTGTTATAGTTTTTTGAATGTATGGGAGAAATTTTATTGAATAGTTCCATGGACTGTTCGCTCCACAAGAGTCTTGGAAGAAAGCTCAAACAAGTCTCCAAGGACCATTCTGTTTTATAGCGTAGATAGGTTTCGTGTTGGTATGTAACTAAAACCAACGTATTAATCTTGTTGTTGTGCACAACTAAATTTCTTGCCTTCTGACCGCTCTGTAACTGCTCAGACTGTACTAGCATCGTCGTCTACATCTATTTGAAGACAACCAGAAACTGTAAATCTCTACGTCTATAACCGGTCTGGACACAAGCCGCGTGTTTAGTAATTTAGGGCGGTAAGCCACGTTCTCTCGTAACTCAATGTCAGTGTAAGGCTTCATGCCGAGTATGTGCATGCTTGTGACTGTTATTTCATGTCTGTTGTAATCATGTCTTTGTCTACTGTGATCACTGTGGTGTTTCTACCTCCCGAGGTAGAGCTGAAGATGTATTAATAAAGCCGTCTCGCATGAGAATGGTCTCGTTGTATGTTGGTTGTCTCTCAGGTTGGTGGTCCGGATGAGTCTAAGCTTAGGCTTGCCACCAGGTGCTTGTTCCCCAAGTCCCTCAGGGTAATTCGGCAATGACTACTCAAACAAGTGCTGGCCCCTTGGCTAACACTGTAAAGGCAGGTGCTGCAGGATTGGTGACAGGTCCGAGCTGGACTCTAATCCTACTCGCCCCAGTAAAGGGCAACATTTGGTTCCATTCAAGTAAGTCGTAGCACGGCAGAAATAGTAAAACGAGCTCCATGGTGCTGTGGACTATCCCTCAAGGAATACCCTAGACCCTTATAGCAGTAATGAGCGCGGACACCATCGTGCACAACACCACAACGTTCGTTTTGGGGAGCTTGTCTGGGATTCAAAGCGTTTGCACTTCCTGCAAGTTACCACCATTTAATTTTTCAGTGCCGCACGCTGTCACAAGCAAAAAGGCCTTCACCAGTGGTATGGTGTAAACTAGAGGTCAGCAGGTTGGAGAGCAATCTCATATTAATATCAATGGGGTCGCTCTCAGGGGCATCACAGCTGAAGGTGACACTGCATATTCAGGACATGCCCTGAAGAATGCAGGGGCCAGGACCTAGTTCGGGAACCAGCATAAATGCCCCCAGGTAGAGTGTGGCATCCTGGGCTGGCACTGGCTCTATCACCTCCCTCGGTATTGCTCAGAGTGATCACATGGACGGCACAAACCATCCTCGGAATATGAGCGCCCATTGCCTCAGTGCTACTCCACATGATGGGGTCAGCGCTGAGGTAACATCTGGATGCAGCGTGAGTGCCCCGTGGTGTGTGTGCGATAATGGGGGGATTGTATTGCTCCAAAGTTGGTGCTGGTTCCTCCACCCACAGTGCTAGCTCTAATGATGTTGATCGTGATCGTGTTGATAATGCAAACATCCTGCGGGATGTGAGTGTTCATCGTCTCAGTGCCCCTGCATTATGGGGTTCCTGCTGAAGTGGGGAGGACAGTTGGCCGAGTGGTTAAGGCATTGAACTCTCAACCACGAGATCGTGGGTTCGAATCCCACCGTATGCTTAGATTTGTACCCGAAATGTGCTCCGGTTCACTCAGCCGTAAGTGAGAACCTGGCAATACACAGAGAAAGCTATTGTACATTGATCACCCGCGGCACCTTGTAGCGCGTATCCAGGTTGTATGCTCCGTTGAGGAGTTGAGAAGGTGTTGGTATGTACTGGTGTGCTGGGATAATAATATGTGTGGCGCCTTTGATAACTGTATGGTTGTAATTTGCGCCATATCAAGTAGCAAATTGTTATTATTATTATTATTATTATTCTTATTATTAGTAGTAGTAGTAGTAGTAGTAGTAGTAGTAGTAGTAGTAGTAGTAGTAGTAGTAGTAGTAGTAGTAGTAGTAGTAGTAGTAGTAGTAATTAGTAGGCCTACGCGTATGAGACTGATTGTTGAATGCTGGGTAATGCGAACACAAACATTGGCGATTTTATCATGTACGAAGTCCCAAGTTGAAAGTAAATGGTGTGGATTGCCGTTAAATAAACTTCATCTGCCTACAAATAGGACTATGTCAATAGAATGTATTAGCAAACTATCACTTAGGTCGATGAATGAATCGTCTAGGTTTATTCTTGCAGTTTCATCTGTGATAAACCGCCAATGTTTGCAGACACCATGTCCCACTATTCAGCAGTGGACATGCGCATTGCATTCAAAAGACCAAACCCCTGAGACGTCTATTCCAATGACCCAGTTTGAAGCCAAGAGCCTATATGATATACTTTTATTTAATTCTACCACTTTAATACGGGATGATACATGGCCTTGTAATACACAGATTTATTAGCTGTTATTACATTACTCGACCGATTTGCATGCCGGAATTTCAGCAAGGGTCCTCTGCTCTGCCTTATTGTCATAATAGCACCGTTCGGTAAGTGCACATGTACAGCCTACATTACATCACACCCCTCACCCCACCCCCAACATGACAACCTCCCCAGTGCAGCCATTTTGTTGTTTACGCATGCCCGGCCTGTTTAACAGGCAAAGGAAATCCAATTTAAAACATATATATCAAGGAAAAATAATCCTGTACACAGGTTCTCTCATACGCAGAAAGCGCCACAGGTGGCGCTGCATTAATACTTCCGGCTTACACGATTGGTCTTTCACATAGATATATTACGCTCATATATTAACAACAGCTTGCCGGGTATTTGGATTAAAGCAGGAAATAATCTACACGGTGCGCGGTTCGTTTCCAGTGATTGGGAATGAGTAATGTGATGTGAGCCAGTGATGATGCTGGTCTGACTGCTCAGGCGTGTGATAGAATGTCTAACCCGGACTCACTAAGCAGCTCCAGTGGCATATGCCTCTAATCCCAGTCTAGTGCAGACAATACACCAACCATCAACTTTATATTAGCCAGAAGCTTTTGCCTCTAACGCTTCTACCCCATGACAGAGGTTGGTGTTGCTGTGACAGACCCCCCTCCCCCCACTCCCGAAAATTTCCCTGGCACAAATGCGTGGTTGGGGCTGTGTGCTATCGACGTTTTGACCTCCCCTTCGAATCTGTACATGACAGCTAAGCAAGAGTAATTGAGCCAAGATCCCTTCAAAGTGCCTGTTTCGGGAGACAGAAACCGAACGCGAATGGCCAAGACCACCTACTTTCCTCTCTGCCTAAGACCCGCTTGGGGACTGCATTATGTTACTACGCACGTGTCCAGTTATGTTGGGTTTTGGCTTCTGTCAGAATTAATGCCTTGTCCATAAAAGTAGGGCTTCTACCATGCCATGCACATAATGCAGACAGTGAGAGGCGCGATTTGCAGCTAACCATCTCAGATTATGGACCTAAGGTACTCAAAGAATTCATCAAGGCAATCTGACATGTATCTGATGCAACGTTACTTTGGATTTCCGCGGTCCCTGACAACCACTAAGTGTAGTGCTTGCCCCTCAGGACATATCCACCGTCTGGAGGTTCTAATCACCGAGCTCTCCGCTTCTGTTTTCAGGAGGTAATGGACTAGCGGGGGCCCACTCTTCGGTAATCAATGGTCCTACAGCGCTAATGCTGCCCGGGCCTGGCCGGTCTGGCTTTGAGGACACAAGAGACTCTAAAGTCGAATTTATTTGTCTTAGACAGTGACCAGATTTGCTGCTGCTCCCCCAAGGCTCTGCAATCCCCAAGCGGAATTCCCCCACCGCCTTGCTCTATTCATTAGGCGGTGGGCGAGGATGTGGCGGTAAGCACGGTCGAGTGCGTGAGGTGGGTCTTCTATCCCCCGGAACCAAATCTCCCTGAAAGGCCGGCCCTAACGCTCCACGGCGAGGAGACAATGTCGAGGCATCAGTCACCTAATCCAGGTGTCTTTGTACGGGGGTGTCCGCCTGGATGTTAGGCAGAGCACAGCTATGCTATATGAATGCGGGGCTTAATGCTTAAATTGACAGAACTGACTGAGAGCAATGCATCTTCGGCCTACATGCACATGCACATACTGGGTGATATAGGAATTCTCTCGTGAAGGGAGTTTCTCTTATAGACCTATGTCATCAATCTTGAGATTTTCAGAAGGTCTCTTACTGTGGGTGAGACGCCATCGGATGTTTTCCCATTAACCCTGCGACATACATAATCTTTCAGATATCAGAAAAACAGCCGGTATCACAGCTGGAGGTTTCATTGTTTCAATTATTAATAACTGTGGCGGGTGTAGTGATGACTGTAGTGGGCGCACAGACATAGCAAGAACACCACCAGGCGATTCAGTATTAGATTTGCAGAAAGAGATTTCTATATATGGCACTTTATCTAATTCCTCATGTTGTCTGTCCCTACCTCCCCAGATAACGACTTGAGAGCAATACCTCAACCATAAATCATCCATGGTGCCGCGGAACGTAAAATGATGAATGTTCAACTGACAAGCATCACTTTGTATATATAGTAAAAGTCCGTGGTATTGTAAAAGTTGTGGAACCAACAGATGTGTCCAGGTTTGTCTGCGACGGACTCCTTCTCGTGCGAGAGCTCATTTTTACCAGATTACACTGATTAACCTCATCATAGACGATCCGGTGACCGGCATAAAGCGCTTCGGGAAGAGCCGTGGCATGTCGTGTCCCGGTCTAACTTCCGTACCTCGGCGCACCTGGTTATGGCAGAGCGACAGTCGCCCCCAGCTATCAGAGGACTTTTAACGACTAGAAAGTCACCACAATAAACGCAGCTGAGTGGCATGGTCTCCACACGGAATTCCTCTGACCTTGCTCAGGGAGGGCCGAGTTTTGAGAGCCAAGGCTGCACTCTATTTAGAACGAGACCCCGCGATTCCCTCTGCGCTTTGATCAATCGATGTAATGCCACAGGTATGTCTTTAATTGAGGACCCATTGGCCATGGCCCAGCATGATCTCTCCTACTTCTTATCTAAATTTAACGACATGGAACTTCTTTCATTTCGGATACAGTATGCGAAAAAAAGTTGACGTTAATTAACCCTTATTTCCAGAGATATCAATGTTCTTACGTCAGTAATTTTAGCAAGTAAAAACTGTATCTTTACATCAGAGATTTGGTCAAACAAAACTGTAGGAATTGAGGCTATTGATATTTCAGACGAACAGAAGTAAACTATATCAATCTGATAATCATAATAGTCCCTTTCGTTTTTTTAAGTTTATATAAATATTGTATATCTTATGCGGCAGAGCAAATGTAGTGACAGGGCTGCATCAAACCATTACTCTGCCGATAGCATCAGCAAAATAGGTGTCGTTATCAAACAAGTATACCAATAATCGTGTATAATACTAATATATCAAACCGTAATGATGATTAATCAGTATAGAGTTAATTATAAAACAAGCATGCGCAGCGTTCTGGAGATGTGTGGAAAATCGAAACTTTGGGTTGATAATTATATTCTTTCAGTCTCCTGCGAGATGATCCACATAAAAGCTCACTTTTGTTTTTTAAATATTATTAATTTTAAATTGCCGGGCCATATTGAATTTTCAAATCAGTGCCACCGGGAAAGTTCAGTTGTACCCCCAATGCCGCTAACAGCTTAGTTAACAAATTTGTCACACGGGATAAGTGTGTTTTCTGCTTGCCAATGGTGTCTGCCTGATTTGTTTTTTTTTTTATCTGAATGGAAGTTGCTTTGAAGTCGGCATTATACCACTAATATTGGACTATGCCACTGCTTGGAGGGGTTGTGACAACACACTTTCTTTATGGATAACATTGGTAAGATGAATCTTATATTGGAATCTTTAATCTGTCACGGTTTAAAATACTAATAGGTTTCTTCTTCCACTTCAGTTTTCGCTTTGCCGACATTGCCGTGTGGAATCAATCATGCATAGCCGGTGCAAAGAGTTAGCAAAATGGTTTAAAGATTTTTTGAAATTGGTGTTTCGCAAAACAAAATAAGGAAATGTGTTCACGTATGTTAGTATGGGAACAGGTTCCCCGTCAATGAAGTGTGAAATAGGTCCATGCCAGTTGTGTTTTCAGATATTGGCAAGGCCCTCCAGCCCCTTCTGTTTACCCTATTTCTGGCATGTCTGGTGCTTAGTAAAAACAGCCGTTCCACTTACTTAGCCATCGCCAGCACTCTCCCTTGGACGATGTTTGATGGAAGAGACATGCTTCAGCCCTCTCAGGACCGGGAACGAGCAGTTAAATATGCAATGTTTGGCCCATTAATGCGTTGGACCTGACGGGGAACAGTAATGGAGTCACAAGGGAAGTCCTTATCGTGACATTGCCGGGTGGGACGGTCACTCCAGCAGAGGTTTTACCATCTGGGTTAACCTGTGCTTCAATGCAAATGTAGGTGTAAATCGGCGCAAATAGTGCCTGTTTGTTCCACGGCTTGCAGGGACGTGTGTCCCGTGATTGATGAGCGAGCAATCAGGGTCGGAGTTGTGGTGAGCTTCTAGTATTTTACACAGGATGGCCTGACTGCCAAGGCTTCGATGGTACATGAACGCTGGACCAACAAACAAACAACAGCCGTCATCTCTGGCTCTACCGAGTTATGGGAGTTGCCTGTGATGCATTGAGCTATTTTCATCAGGAAAGTTAAAGGTCGTGCGCCTAAAGCCACCGGGCTGAGAGCTAGTGATCGCCATTATTGGTCTTGACACAATCAAGGGGTGTACCGTACTTCCCGGCAACATCGACGAGGGCAAGTGAAGGATTAGATAAATAGATGTAAGAACTTCTAGCTACAATGTAGCTCATATCACGGCTGGTAAACTGTGCCTGCTTCGACAGCACATCTTATTCACAACGTACACTTATTTCTGCGGACCACTTGACATCTTACCTTGGACTTTGCGCTAATTTGCCCATAGCATTCTTTTCTAGTGGACTCCGTTTGGACTCATAGGGCAGTTTACACCTATTTTGGCACTGTATGACCCTTTTGGTGTTGATGCGCCGTTAAACTTTAATATCACTCACTCACTCACTCATTCACCACCAAGTTAGTCTTACGTAGTTTAAACATTTAATTTATTTATTTTTATCTCGACGTGCCACAGTAAGGAGGCACAGCGAGGCAGTCGGATCCGGATTTGTTGACAGTGTTAAAAGCCCCCTAACCAGCCAACAGTATGAACAGTAAAGTCACAATTTCACGACAGATTTTATTCGTTTTGTAAATAATCAGTACCGCATGAACAGATGAGAGCATTCAACATGACAACTGCCTCGACGGCGTAATGCTACCAAGTGTTGGCCTTCTATGGTATGCACAGTCATGAGAATTTTTGCTCAGGAGAGGGGCACACGGGTTAGAAACGCACCCACACCACCTTCCAAAAATAAAATTAAAGTCAGTTATTTTTTTTACGAGATCTATCTTATATGGAAAATGGACCAGAACTGTGTGGTTTGGCTTGTACTCTGGCTGAACAAAAAGACATTGGGGTACTGGTAGGGTCCATGGGCTTGCATAGTTACTATTTGCAATATATTTACCTATTTCGCACTGGATATGCACACAACTTACTGATTATAGTTCGTCAGTTGATATGTCACTATACGTTTTAGATGGTTTATCGCTCGGGAATCTCAAAAGGCCATTGATTTCCCACACATCTTCTGGAGAATATTCCCAGATTTTAGATCGAACTTTAACTTTTTTCATGTTCTAATTGTCCACAAAGAAACGTATAACTTTTTCCTCTAACCGTGCCGTTTATTGCACAGGTATTATGGAGATTATAAGCGAGGGCGCCACCCATCGGCTAGTCCGGCCACCGCCTGGCGTCTACTATTCACGTACCGCAGGAAAATCAATACACAAGGTATCACAAAAAAGAAGAACAAAACTAGCCTTTCCTTTTGCTACCGTGCGTGTATATTTTTTTTAGGGTCAGTAACACTGAATGTTATGTGTCTTGTGTTTTAAATTTCCATTTAAAATGTCTAAAACTTATACAATTATATCTATTTGAGAGACATTAAAGATAACTAGCACCACGGCCGGGTAGTAGTGGTTGAGCGTTCGCCTGGCATGCGGGAGGAGGGTGGTTCGATCCCCGGCCGCGTCAAACAAAAGACGTTAACATTTGAGGTTCCTTTATGCTGAGCGCTCTGCTTAGCGCTCAGCATAAAGGAACCGCTCAGCATAGGAGTTAGAGACCGACTGGCCGACTCGGAGTCACGATAATGGTTTGGTTTGGACATCACTGCTTACCCGTGGCGTGGTGTTTCAGTGGGCTAGCACCATAAAGACTGGTCACGGGTCGGACTAGCACAAGACGGGTCTAGGACATAAACATCACATACAAACACGACCTTGTTCAGAGACCAAGCCATTGAGCTTGGTAAAGACAAGACTGCAAAATTGTCAACTGCGACTTAAACCCCTGATCACTCACTCACTTAAAAATAAGTAGAGCATGGAGGGACGCCATTTGAACCAGTGTTACATGTATGACTTCACCGTGGGGTATCCCCGGGGGTATCAGCGTGACGAAATCATTTCCCAGGGCAGCAGCCAAATCCAGCAGATATATTTCTTTCCCCAGGCACAGCCATTGCATTCTTCCTCAAACTACGTCACTTGGTCTCAAGGTCCCGAGGTCTTGGGGCAGCCTTTTATTAAAGCGCTCTGTCTCCGTCTTCTTCCCTCGTTCATTGTCGCCGGATCTCTGGCATTCTCTGACACCTGTGTACCGTGTCGTCTCCAAACTGGGTTGATCCATGAAGGGCGTTTTTTTTTTCTCTCTCCCCCCTAGCTCCAATCTCCGTGTCCCGTTGCTACCACCACTGCGAGCTGCGGGCTGATGGATGACCTGGCACTATGACAGCCCATGGATTATATTGCGCAAGGTACAGAGGGGGGCTCTGGGGAAGGTGATCACGCCTGACGCACCTGCTAATGACATTTTTTTTCTACAGAGCCACTGGTGCAATCCGCCGGAGACGGCTGATGGGGGAACAAGGACCATCGATATCTCTCTTTTTATCACCTTCGGGCATTTAATCTATACACCCCGTGTTTAAAAAAAGTGGCATTAAATAAGAACAGGCATTAGACACTGGAAAGCCACCTCATGTGTTGGACAAGCTGCAGCAATTTATTATCCCATCATTTATACCTTGAAACATCACTTTTTTCCTGGTCAGTTTTTCTTTCCTGTCCTTTTTTTTCTTCTGGCTCATTATATATATTTCCTTCGTTGGTATTTTATTTTCCGTTTTCCAGATTCAATTTATTTGCTATTTCCTTTCTCTGTCAATTATAATTTATTACATTTAACAAATTTATTGATAGATGTTTTTAGTCTAGTATGCGGACGGCAATCCCAGCCTGGCAATCAATTTGAGCAGCGCAGGGAAAGGTTCTTTCACAGTTTCATGATACAGAAAAAAATATATGAAATAGGAAAGTCAAGTACGACAACTTGCGTGAATCGATATGAATCATATTTTTGCCGCAGGTCATGGGTGCACGACTCTTATCATCTCCGCATGGCTCAGCCTAAAGCGGCTAGAGTTTGTGCACTGAAATTAATGGTGCGTGCAATAATGTTCTGCTGAAGTATCTTCTTAGCATCCGCTGCTAATACCTGTTATTGTTTTGGTACATGAGACAGTTAACTATATGCAAACTAAAAATAAAAAAAACACCACTGCTTCCAATTGCAAACGGGGCATTGCATAAAACCAACTCTTAATCGTAATTCCACGAATTTGGAAGCTCAAACGAGTTCTGGCACATGTTGTCTGTGATTTTATGGGTCATAGATTCGTAAGAAAAAAATGCTCCCAGGTCCATTTTTCTTCGCTTTTGGGCACAGTGCAAATAGGTTTGGCGTTCTTCATCTGTCCCATCAATATCAATCCGGGCATTTAAGGCTGGCACACGTGGGTCACCATGCGTGGTAAATACAATGTCCCAGTGCCCAGCACTCGCCTCCAGGCACCGGTGTCCTCAAAGCAGCTTAGAGGATTTAGGGTCGCTGGAAGACTTTAAGCGACTTACAGCCAGTAATTTTGTCCATAACGAATGCCGAAAAAGATTGTGTTTCGTTACATGTTGTTGACGATATTTCTATAGTTAGTGTCCTGTTCTTTGGTGAAACATTGTTTACAAAGTTTTAGCTTGTTGTTCGTGTGCGGCTTTCTTTCCGACCACAATCCTTCAGCTGCCGCATCAACGATTTGACAGCCGATTTTAGATTTTTTTCCTCTTGCATTTACATGTATATGTCAGAAGTTTGATGGTTACTAGCCAGTGCTGGCTTATATACTAGTTTAATTCGCACGATTCTCCAACACTACACTCTTCGTCATATTGATGGAACATTTAAGGGAAAAAAGTAGATTTATATTTCTAATGTCTTTATATTCAAACATTTGAGTGCTGTAACCGTTAAACATTTGAGTATAAACATTTAAGTTATAGTTGAATAAAATGGGCTTGTCGATTAATTGATATCTGGACACTGTTCACGTTTTCCTTCATCATTGTGTGCAAACTCGATCCTGCTATTATTTCTCCAAATATTCCATCACTATGACGAGGGGTGTCTAATTTTTGGAGCTGTCCGACAACAAATTATAATTTTATCTTGTTTTGACTGGTATGGGCGGAGTTTTCTTAAGGCAGCTTGTAATACATGCAGGCAAAAAATCCTGACCACCTCCCAAAAATAAAAAGAAAGGAAATAAAATACTGCTCTTTGGCCTATGCGCCTGCTACGGCAATAAAAAGAAAACATTTTGCTTTACCCGGACAGGACGTGATATATGCAAATAAAGTCACGTGAAGTTCAGATGACCAAGTTTTTGCAGTATCAATACTATCCCCAGCTGAACTGCTTATTTACTCCGTTTCAAGCATCTGTTTCATGGTTAATCAAAAGATAAGATAAGATAAAATTTTATTTAACGTCGGTACTACAATAAACCAAGTAACATTAGCACAAACGTGCTACTTACCGACGCGACAATGTAGGAAATGTTGATATATGAAGTTATGTACAAGATGAGACGAATGATGAGACCAAATAAAGGTCTATTCTAGCCGAATGGTAGAAGACATTCTCACACCAATTCAGTAAGTTCAACTTTTTTGTCTGTCTCGCCAGCATTCATGTTTTAAACACTGGCTGGAAAAGGCAACAAAACAAAGTCATAAAGCATGCCCCGACCTGCACGATAACGCCAAACACAATCACTGCTGGGGAAGACAACGGACTGAATACTCAATTCTGTAGGTAGATAATTAATCTATACGCCCAGTGCCGCTGTTAAAAGGCACGGGCAAATAAAAAGGCAATGAAAAGCCTGACGGAGACACCAGAATAATAACTCACACGAGAAATGTCTGCAGCGATAGATTTTCCCTTTATAATCTGGATACTGTTCAAGCAGTTGCTAGCAGAAAACAAAGTATTCATTGCAAAATCGTAATTAAGGCGGCAAAAAAACAAAACAAAACAAAAAAAAAAACGACTGCTACTTGCATGTGCTGATAAAATGTAGACCGAAGTTGTAAATATTATTTAATTTTAATTTTAGATTGCATATTGCATTTATACCTACCTAATATTCGGTACTCAGGATCAGCTCAATCATAAATGAAATACTAAATCTAATTTGACCTCATGCTTCCAAGAGACATGGAAGTCTCTGAGAGAGAGAGAGAGAGAGAGAGAGAGAGAGAGAGAGAGATTAAACAGCCTGCCAAAGTAACACTTTCAATACAACGGCGCATGCAATGTTCAAAGTGATTTATTTTACTGATATATTATCAATTGCGGCAAAGTTCGTGCCAGGGGTCTTAATTACACAGATTTCGGTCAGATTCTCATGAAGATGTCGCAGCGAAGAGAGCAACGCCAGGCGACTTCCGCTTTGTGGGCCAACCACGTGACGGGGTTCTATGAGGTCACCCAAACCAATCCTTCAAAAAGCGCTTTGTGGATAATTCAATGGGACTAATTCAAGGTCGTCTCCTTAATCAGTTTTTCAACATCCTTCATTGTGTTGGCTTGGATTAACGCAATAGACTGGACCCGTCAAGGGCTCGGATTGGAAGGGACTACAGCGGAGCAAGTAAACAATGCAGTCGTCGGGAAAACCGAGGATAAATCAAATTGTGTCTCTTGTCTTGCCCCGGGCTCCGTGCTCAGTGGGCGAAAATAGGTGGCTGTTGTAGATGGACACTGTGTTAATGTACTCACCGGCAAATTTGAATGGGTATGAGGTGACCTGTGTGTATCATTGCTGTCCACCCTCCAGGGGAAATAAAACATCATTTGCTTCTGACGTCAGTTCGGGAACCAACAGATGGCGGGTACTGAGGGCATGGTAGGGTAGATATACCCACAGGCAGACTGAGTAATGGCCACACGACTGGCTGTTTAGGCTCTGATATTCCTGCGGCTTGATCACCATTCACCCACACAAGTTAGATACTGTGTCGACAAGCTTTGATACCGGCGCTTCATTGCGGTGACGGATTCTCTCTCTCTCTCTCTCTCTCTCTCTCTCTCTCTCTCTCTCTCTCTCTCTCTCTCTCTCGCT
>JAAUYG010286670.1_pt1 | contig 14615 bp, 6 predicted proteins | sample 7278091 | NCBI WGS metagenome assembly JAAUYG01 (sample SAMN14350201, study PRJNA611818) | marine sediment metagenome | isolation source: surface marine sediment (0.6m) | place: French Polynesia: Moorea | collected 2018-08 | reverse complement strand
CTGTTGGACAAGCCTTCACAGCGATTATTAATGTATCCGCTTACAATACATTCTAACTTCGTTACCCTGGCTCGGCACTCAGTGCTTCACTTTATGTGACATTTATTGGTGGTTAAAATGAAAACTCCCTTTAAGTGAAGAACCTTTCCAACAAACATGTACTTATTTAGCAAGTGTGTAGCGCAATTTATTGAAACTTAAGATTCCACATCTTAAACTAAAGTATAATGTAGAAAGAAGTTTGAACCCATTCCAACCAATAATTAAACATTGATTTGTTTGCAGTTAATCTAGCCATTTATTGATGGATAGGCGGGGGGGGGGGGTACTCTTTGTACAGGATATAGGCATTGCCCTTCCCAAGATTTTGGCTAAAATGCTATAATACTAATGTCACTGTGTGTGTTCTAACAGAAAACGACAAAATTTGATTAAACGTCGGTCGTAGACATCAATAGAAGGAGGAAAAAACAAGAGGCCCAGGGACTTTGACGAGTTGCTACAGCATTAATCCGCTTCTGTTTACAAACATGAGAAGTACACCAACTGACTCCAAAATGATATCAAATAATGAAACATGAAAAATGCCCCAGGTATGTAGTTCTTAATTTCCCATGGATCAAGTTAGTATTCATTTTACTCCACCACTAGCCAATTCTCGAGATAATCCGACTGACTCCCAGCTTTCAATGTGACACATATTTGTACAAAAATGGGTAATTGACAAGAAAAGTAACCAGGTAATAGCTTGTATTCCGTTGAGTGGCCGGGAGGACCGATAAGCAGTGCAGATGGGATGCCATTGCTTTGGATGTTTTGTGCATGCACGTGAGAATTTAACTCCCTGGCTAGGTGTTTGCGCGAGAGCGAGAGAGAGAGAGAGAGAGAGAGAGAGAGAGAGAGAGAGAGAGAGAGAGAGACTCTTCTGGTTAGGTTTTTCTACATCGGGCCACCGTGATTAGAGGCTAAACTCAATGAAACTGGCCTGACTGTGCATGGGTGTTGGCTAAAATGGGGTGAGTAAAAGTATTAGTTAATATTGGTTACATTAGCCCAAGTGTAGTTATTATGTATGCCGGGCAAAACTGGCTCAAATATGATTACTAGTCAGGTGGCTAAACTGGGACGAATATGGCTACTGATGATGGTGGGCTAAAGTGGGCCGAGTTAGACTATCGGCTATGTTTGGTTAAAATTTGTCCAGAAGAGAACAGGTCAGGGTGGGCTAAAATGGGCCGAGTATTAGTATTGGATGAACTGGGCCAAGTACGGAGCCTTGGCTAAAGTGGGCTGATTACTAAGTGTTTTGAAAAGTGTCACTACTTAAGCCAGACTAAAGTGGGACGAATAATATTATGCGTGATCAGCTAAACTCGGAGGACTACTAGTCAGCGTGTACTAATTTGTGTGCGCGTTTATGCCACGAATCATCGTGGGCTATAGTTGGACCAGTTTTGTCAACCAATCCGGGTGGGCTATATTGGGGCGAGAAACACAACTGAAGAGGAATGGCTATACTGGACCGATTATGACTATTATTCAGGTGGGGTAAACTGGGCCGAATATGATTACTAGTCAGGTGGCTAAACTGGGCCGAATATGACTACTGATTATGGTGGGCTAAAGTGGGCCGAGTTAGACTATCGGCCATTTTTTGCTAAATTTTCCCCATAAGAACTACTGGCCAGGATGGGCTAAAAGTGTCCGAGTATGACTGTTGGCTAAACTGGGCCAAGGATGGAAGATTGGCTAACATGCGACAACTGCTGAGTGCAAATGCTTCAGCCCAGTTGCTACTTTAGCCCATATTAACCAATATTTATACTTGGCCCAGTTTAGCCAATACTCACAGTCGGACCAGCTGAGCTTATCCTTACGACCTTTGCCCAAGTTAGACAACCAAGACAGGTAGTCTATAACTCTGCCAACTTTAGCCAACTATCATTACAGCACCGCCACGTATTCTCACAAATTCAGCCCGCCTTGCTTTAAGCACCAAAACTAACGGGAAAAGATTGCAAACAAAAACTAGAAAGACCGCTAGGACAGCGATAAAGCCCGTATCCCAGAAATTCTCTTATTTGCTATCCAGATTAATGCTACCAGCAAATATATATGTAGTGTAAGATCCCTTACCACTCAATATGTAAGTGACCTTGAATTTGTCCTTCACGGTCACAAAATGGCAAAGGTGATGATCTCATTGGACACCTCATATAGGATTCCCGATTGGTGTTTAATGAATGTAACTCTGCTCCTTTTACGAAACGCAAGACCTCTAAATCTGAGTGACCTTGACTCTGAACTATCAAGATCATTCAGGATCAAAAGTGACGGTGACATGCTGACTCACCCTATATAGTTTCCTATAAATTTTAATAGTAACGTATGTCCTAATTCAGCTCCTTTAAGGAAATATCACACTTCGAAATGTGAGTGACCCTCATGTGACATTTCAAGGTCACTCAAGATCAAATACAATAGTGTCATTGGACTCCTTTATATAGCTTGATCTGCCAGGGCGGTTTCTGAAAAAAAAAACAGGTTTTACGGACAGACGGGTGACAAAGAGGGTAACGTCATGACATCAGCGATGGTGACAGAGTCAAATGGAACTAAAAGTCAAAATTTTTCAAAGACAACCGGTCCGGAGATATGATGGAAAGCTGCCTTTGCACAAATTTGGCGTTAGTCTGTCCAACGGTTTTTCATAAAACTTATTTTAAGGATTGGCGGATGACAACAAACTCATGTGATATGCAATTATCCACGATGGCAGAGTCGATAAGAGCTGAAACCTACAACGGTATAAAGACCGCGATACACATGATTGTATGATGTAATGAATATGGGTGAATAACATGTTTGGGTGAGTGAAATCAGGGACAAAGCAACAGCGTGTAAAGTTTGTGGAAAAATACCTGTCCACCATATCGTCGTTTATACATAAAGTTTCCTTGTACTATATTGGACCACGAGGCACTTGCCATCGGGACATGCCAAGAAATCTTTAACCTTTGCTTTACATAGAGTTTGCTTTACGCAGAGAAGTTAAATAAACGGCCACCGGTAAACTCATATTCCAGACAAGACTTTTCCATGCATTAAATATATAATATAAGATAAACCGATTAGTGACAGTTTATGAGCTACACCCTCATGAAATATTGCATAAGGACGAACTCCGTAGATATCACTACGACCCAAAGCACTTTCGTAGGGCTTAGGCGCAATAATTTTATTCCTAGTTTGATTATTGTTTTCCACCAAAAAGATGAGAGGTCAATTTTTTTTCATAGAAACAAGTTGCAAAGTTTTTTACACACAACGTTGGATGGGATAAGACAAGACAACCGCACAAGGAATGAATTTATAATATATCTGAGAATATTAACAACATGGGAATTTTTTAGCAAGACATAAGTGCACTTTCATATTCAAGTTTCACATATGCTGTCCATGTCGAATTCCTCTTGCAAACGCAAAAATACATTGCTTCAAGTAAATATGTGCTCCCTAATTACATAAAAAATAATGAACCCACGTCCTCACATGTAAAAGTATGCTTGCAACTCAAAGGCACTATGAGCGAAATCCTATGAGCGCCTGGTAAAATTCATCCAACCTGATGCAACATCACAGTCTGGCAGATACCCCCCTCATTTTATTCCATGTTATATGCACAGCAGAAACGCTGAAATAAGTTGCTTATACTGAACGTGCTATGCTGAAGGCCATCGGTTATTCAAGGCCAGACTGCTGTTAAAGGACGTACGGCAGGTGCTTTATTCAGAAATGCTTGATGTACGCAGCTATCGAATCCTGCTGTGGACCCAGACCGGGGTATCCGGACCAAACACGTTCTTGGCAAACCTGGAGAAGACCGCCTGGATGCGGTGTACCAACATGCCGACCAGCTGGACCAGCAGTGCCAGCCCGTACACACCCCCGGCTATCAATCCGTACATGTTGAGGTTGTCGGCATTCCCCGGGTTGTAATAGTACAGCAGGCTCAGTAACACCAACCAGACACCGTTAAACAGCAACAATCCAGCCAAACACCAGTTCCTGAGGCGTCTCAGACGCATGGAGAGTTCGTCTCCGGCCAGACCCACGTGGACGTCACGACCGAGGACGGCATTGCGCAGGCGCGTCCAGAACAAGTGTTCCTCGTGTCGTTCGCTGTCCTCTAAGTTCCGGTAGATGGGGAAGGCGCTCGGTTGAGTTGCTTTCATGGCCTGAGTGTCTCCGGCATCGTCCTCAACTGGAAATACGAGATATGCGATATATGGAGTATACTTTGTTTAATAGTTCATTTAGTCTTAATTTTTGTACCGTCATTCCTGTGCATGTGTTATATACTTGTACATCATATTGTGACATTACCCTGCATATACATGTAGGCTCTAGAATAAAATATGGATATTTCTCTCTTCATATATATACTGATACTGTTACCAAAGACCCTATATACCTTTTGTAAGGTCTTTGGTGTTACCTTCAAGTTGAATTTCTGGCGTCAGATTTGTATCTCGTTGTGCCTGTTTTCGATTCTTCCATGAAAAACAAGCGCTGCCCGAACCCTGAACAGTCTGAAACAAATGTAAGATATCGGATGACATTACTAAAATAAGATGGTACGAATAACAGTAAAACAGCAATACTAATTATCGACTTAAAGATTAGAGCAATGTTGAATAGCAGTATGATAATTATTTTAAGATGGTGATATTATGATGGAAGATTTCAGGTCCAAAATCCAAGACGATCATCTTTGCCCAAACTACGTTTCATATTTTGTAACACGAGTCATGCATAACATACTGCGATTCAAACAAGGTGCACTACAAGAATAAACTTGCCTAGTTGCCGAGTGCATGATAAATTCCTCACCTTATCCCTGGTACCCCAGCTCTGGTCCACTATGTTACAGATGGCGTAGATAGGCAGTAAAATCTGCATGGCAGGGAAGCCCAGTAGGTAGGAGAAACCGTGAACTATCAGCCAGGTCTCCTTTGGGTGGATTAGTGCTGCCAGCAGCAAGGCAACGATCAGCGTCAGGATCAGGTAGTACTCTTGGAGCGTTATTGCCTGTTCTTCGGTACCTTATTAATAAAATTATTATTACTATCACACCTGAATAATTTCTCTATACTTTATGGTTCATAGTTTAATTACTTCGCACATGAAACCTGCGTGTTGAATTCTGAGTAAGGGGTGATTGCCTTCTTATTATTGATAAATAAACATGCCGCAGTCACTGATGTTCAGAAGGTGTTTTTTCAATTAGCAATCTTCTATAAGCAAATTTTGACAATGCTGAAATATAGCCTGAGATGTACAATATATACACTGTCAGGGGTCAAAGTCTAGACAACTAGCAAGGGGTCTGCCTGAGGCATCGGAGAGAAAAATGCTCATTTTCAGACAAAGGTACTGTAGCATAAATGAAAAACTCCTGCGATTTTAGTATTACTGTGGCTGAATCATATTGGCAAGTTATTGGGCGGCGTGAATTGTGCAAAATACTACAGTCCGCTGCTGGTCAGTAATAGTTAAATGCTTTCTTCATGGAACAATTGAGGGAAAACTAGAACAATTATATAATTTGTGTCACATTGATATTCAGGAGCGCAACTAGGAATACAATATATGCTGAATTTCCCCGCCCTACACCTAAATTAACTATTTACAGTTATTTAGAACATTTACAATGAGCAGTGACCTATTTTATTAATAATATTTTAATAACATTTTAGTGTAAAAAAAGCAACTGGAGGTCACACGACAATATTGACAAAAGCTCAGTAAACCAGGGCTGCATTCAGTGTCACAGCAGTTTGCAAAGTTTCGCAACAGCCCGTTCGCAACAAAACGTTTGCAACCGTTCGATAGTGAACCCAGACCTGCCACTTTGGTGGGGTCGATCAACAAGGGTACCGAAGTTACCTAACCGTCTCCTATATGAGACCCACAACACACAGTTTTGTGAACAATAATAATAAAAAAAGCATTGAGTAGATCACTTGTTTTTTCGCCGATTACTAAGTGGCAGAAGAAAATGAATCAATGGGGGAACTAAGTGTCCAGGTGCCAGTAAGTTGCCAATGGGGCGGGGATGGGGGGGTTGGGGTGGGTCGGGACTCTCATTTGGCCATCATAGATTTGTTTCTGGTAAACACCCACTGAGCGAAGTGCTGTGATAGGCTTAATATTTAGATTGAGAGCATTTGCTTGCTGTAAATTTTGGAACAAAATGCGAAAACATAAATGCGGAACGTAACCATTTTTGACTTGGGTAGGGGCATTTCAATACCAAAAGGAAAAACAATCTTCATAACATTTCTTTAAACTGCATGCATTGTGACCATGGACACATTTCAAAGCTAAAATTAAAACTAGACAAAGAGGTCTGCAGAGGGAGTCAAATGTTTGAGGGCAAATAATAACCTTAACAGATTTTCTGACACATTTAGCAAACTTTGCTGAATATGTGGAATTGTCTAGAAACTGCGATGGTATATCATATAGATATATTTACCTCTGGTCATGTTCTGTATCACAAACATGGTGCCGCCGACGACAATGACTAACATCACAGCTACCAGGAAGAAAGTGAGGACACTAGTGAGACGTGTCTGGACTGTGTCACTGGCGAACAGGCAGGATAAGGTAAACACCAGAAGCATGACACCCAGAACGGCGACAGAGATCACATATGGCAGTCCATACAGAACACTCAGGGCCCCGGCCAAAATAAACTAAAGGAGAATAAGAATAAGGAATAAGAATCCTGATTGTCAAGCACACATGGCATCCACTTGTGTATTTTAGCGTCTATTGAAAAAGTGAGTATATGTGTAAGAGAGTAAGAAAGTTGAAATGTCGGTGGTCTAGTTAAACTACGTTCCAATATTTCTTCATTTATGTCTATTGTGTCATCTGTCCTTCATTGTACTCTGACCTACGTAATCCTACTATATATACATACTATACTTTCTAGTCCTGTTTAGTTGCCTCGAGTTTAATCTGTACTCGTGGTCACCGCAGAGACGAACGTTCATAAGTTTCAGTTACAAGGTGTCACAATCCGTATAAAGTACGATGTCCGCGGCACCAACTAAGATCTAAGATTTGGGGGTTCTTAACACATAGGAGTTGCCTTGGTCGGATGGCTAGTTCACCCCTTGTACAAGACACAACTCCAAGCTATCCTGAGTATCTCAGAGACACTTCCTGTCAAACAGGGGGCACCCATGGGAGTACTGCTCTCGTGGGAGTCCCAGGGGACCTAGAGAACGACCCCCTCATTACAGTACACACAAGAGAGACGTCAGAAAGTTCTTGGTCCTAACACCGTGTACTGAGCCCCCGAGAGGCTGGTATTCTAGGCTTCAAGAGGCCAAGAGCCAGAAGGCTTCCTTTCAGTGAAGTATAGGGCAAACTATAAAAAGAAACAAGAAGCGTTGTCTTGCTGTTGACGGGCTTGATTAGCATTCATTCACTGCACGCAAACACGAACACAGGCAATTACACGAGATATAAACAGTCACTGTACACGGTGACTAAGATACGCAGACTAGCTAGTCTAGTTAGTCTGTGAGGTTCAAAGCCTTAACTTTATTAATAAGCCAACAGCTAGATACATTCATGCGTGTGTGGGCGAATGTGAGTGTAGTTGTGATATGAGTTTAATTGGACCTGTATTTTATTGGACCAAAAGATAGGCACCTAGCAGCTTCTGGGCACCAACCCTTACCATGGCTGTGGCAGGTGACAACAGGGAAATGACAAACATCTGGAGCAGGTAGAGGATGAAGAGCAGAGAGAAGCTGTCATTCCTCCTTGCCAGTGTGAACACGTTCCTGAACACCACCAGAGTGTTAGCAAACTCCGATAGCACCCAGCGTCGTCTCTGCTTCATGAACTCCTGGAATGTGTCCGGACAGAATGTCGTGTTGTCACAGAACGCCGAGTACTTCAGCTTCCAGCCCCGCATCATCATTAGTGTGCACATCCAGCGGTCCTCGCCTGGGCACAGCAAGAAGAATATTTCATCATATATCCCTTCATACAACAGATGATACAGTTGATATCCCTTTTCCATGATTTATATGATGATGGGGCTATATTCAAATTGAAGAAACGCTTATTGAAGTGTATGCTCTTCCTAAATCATAAGTTGTAACTGACGTCTACACAAGTGTTGGTTGCAAATAAAAAAGCAGTGCTTGCATTCGACATTGTCATTTTAGTATTTCACCTGTATCTTTGGTGAAGACATCGAATGGTCGTTTGATGGGGGAGGAGTACGTTTTTATAACATCTTTAACTGCCTCCGCCCGGTACAGACTGAAGCAACCCGGACAGCACATCACTGAACCTATCACATTCTGGCCACTCTTGATCATCCAAAAATCTGCAAAATCAAAGTAATTTAATTGCTACAATGATTTTTTGTTCGTTTCATGCCTGTTACATTATGCTAAAAATCAAGAGCAATAGGATATTAGCGACGAACAATATACAGCGTCGATATTTAATATCGAATACTTGGATTCTGCCTTTTAAAACTTTGATATCCTATCTCTTTGATATATTTCAACATGGAACACCTGAGCTCAACACATCCCATAAATCAGCACCATAGCTATGATAGATATGCAGAAATGACGCACTTTGTTAATCATACCACCACCAAATCCAAATCCAGATAGTCCATATTAAATATCAACCCACATGTAGCTCCTGCTTTCATTCTTGATGACAGGACAGGCTGTGTCGTCTATTCGTCACAACAGTTTTATATTGCGTTGCAGATCTACCTGTCAAGTGTGAAAAATTGTCTGCTGAAGTGTATTTTAACTCTTGGGTAAGAGCAGAAAAAACAGAAATAACTTTAGAAATAATCTACGTTAAAGAACAAACGTTAAGCAAAACATAGCTAAGACAGTTGATCTCCTTACATACCGAATCCGCATGTATTATTACAGACCTTTTGCGTATTCAAATTTCTGATAGGAAACGAGCGGTCCTGTTTTCTTCCCAGCCGGGTGGGTTCTACCACAGGCTCCCCCAATACGATGATCATGGTTACATAGGTTAAGCAGGTCTACTACACTGTCTGCCGAAAATTTCATGTCAGCATCAGTGGCTAGGATATACGTGTTGTCTCCTAATTCGTGCCCACCCATCAGAACACGCTCCAGCTCTGATGAAGTAGAATATTCCCCTGATGACATGGGGGATTCCGTAATAGATTCCACTGGGTTTAGATTCGCTCTTGGGTGACATGGATCAGAGGCGGGAGTTGTATAACCCTCATTTAACATGACGTAACTATGACCTACATTGCTGACAGGAATAGCTAGGAATGGCACACCGCCATTACTACACTCAGAGCCCTTAATGTTGTGGACCTCAGCAATGATAGTAGACTCGGTGCTACAGGAGGACAAGCTGGATGTCTCCAGGTTGCTGGGCATGGCCTCCGTGGTCTCTGTGGTACATGAGAAGTGTGTGGTCGCCATGCTCCATTCCGAGGGATAGGTCATACTGGTTCTCTGCAAGGTGCTGTCACAGTAACTTGTCGCATGTCTGCATCCTCCCTCATCTAAGTGGGATCTAGGTTTGGAGCAAACTCTTTCTTCATCTTCTGGCATGTAGTGGTGATGAGTCTTCTCTACTCCTGCCCTCTGGTTGAGGATATAGGAAATGTACATCACCTGACTCCAGCGCTTCTTCGGCTTGAACTTTGTGCTGTCTTTTAGATGAATGAATAATGGTAATCCAGTAGGCAGGCGACAACTGAACTGGACTCCGTATGGTGTGGCATAGGTGGTCAAATCGGGGTATTCAACTCTCACAGTGTCCTTTAACAATGACAGCAACAGCGTAGCGAACTCGGTAACATCCACGTCTTTAACCCCGTTGTCCAGAAAGATGTGAGCTTCCATATAAATTGACATGAGGCGTTTGGATTTGGAGATCTTTGACAGGCTTGTGAGGAGTCGCTTCATTTCAAAGTCTGCTTCCCTATACATGGTGGTACAGATGAAGACCTTGCTGTCTGAGCCAATGCCGGTATGAGTTGCAGTGTGTCTAGAGTCTGCTCCAAAGCCCAAGATTTCTGACTTCACCTCGGCGGCCCTGTAGCTGAGAAACAGATGCTGCTCTAAGAATATAGAGTTCCAAGATGGCTGCAGAAAGAGGTCATTGAGCGGTTTTAGCAAGGACTTGGTGTTTTGGTTGACGTTGTTCCCATATGTGAAGTAAGGTGCCAACCAGGCTATAACAGCCAGAGCCCAAATAGCCCAGACTGTTGTCTCCATACTCATACACACCGTGGGAATGGTGGTTGGGGAAGTCGGGATGCAGAAAAAGATGATGGCCGCTGTGGCTAGAGGCGTGCTGAACACAGATGGCAATGTAAGGCTGCTCTTGGCAAGGCAAAGCGCTGCCCCAATGTACGCTACAGTGTGCACGACAAAACTCGCACCAAATAGTGACACGAGGGGGTAAAGCGTGTCTGGCTCCCCACACATCATTAACCCTAACCACACAGCAGAGAAGAAGCTAGAGTCCAGAAATCCGATGTCCCCAAATCGTAGCCACAGTACTAAGTTCAGTCCCACCATCACAGACACCGCTCTGAGGAGCGTGTATAGAAACATGGCCTTCCAGTGTCCGTGAAACCGTCCATCTGACGACCTGACCACATAGACTTGAAGTTTTGGATGCCAGCACAGAGATAGCACACACAAGGATGCTGGCAGGGACATAGCGTCAACCCACCACACCCCCATCCACAGAGCCAGGAGGATGGCGATAGCACACGACCCCCAGATACCGCTCAGGGACAGGATCACACGAAGCACGCATTTCAGTCTCCGTACGTGGGAACGGCTGGAGGCTCCTGAGCAAGCACACCTGTTACTGCAGTCAGGATCTAGCTGTTCTCCAGGAATGGGATCAGTCGGGCCATCAGGAGACACTGATGTCATTGAGGGTTGTGATAATTGTTTAGAACCCTTGAAAAAAACAGAGAACGCATGCTGGTATAGTAGTATGTGGTACAATCTGGTGGCTGTACACAGCCAGTTCTAAAGCAGCTAAAGCTAACGAAGCTCAGTTTACTGGAGTTATTGTAGAAAGGTACTTTCCAGAATGTTTTGACCCCAGGAAATGCTGATCAGACACTCTATATCCCTGCCCCTGTTCTTAACATGCAAAGGGTTCATAAAAGTCTCATAAAAATGATAAATCTTGTAATGATTATTAATTAAAGCTAATAATTTTAAGTAGGATTAGTACATTTCCGAGTATAAATATGAATATTATCCCTGGCCCAGAACCCCTACCCTGTTGATGCACTGATCATGTGTAAATCCTATGGCGAACACTGCACTCAAGAGTGGCAGTAGAACTGGTGGAGGAATCAATGGAGTGACTTCCGTGGCAAAGAAAAGACAGCTTCCACCTTCTAAAAGGCTCAAAACTGATCCCTGTTGGAGAAAAAGAAAGCACAATATAAAGTCTACACTTGCTATATCTTTGGGCACTAGACAATATAAAGTAGACAGCAAATATGACAGTAATGAGTAAAATTAGTAAATGAGTAAAATTAGTAAAATGAGTAAATTAAAGAGGTATCTAAATTCACATGGATAGAAAAGGCGCATCTCCTTATCATTTTAGGTGTTACATGTGCTACGTAATGGCAACATGCCGGCAACGGGATGCACGTAAAACCACCAAACGTTGCTGTTTAAGCACCTGAACTTGAGAATCAGCTGGAAACACGTAGCATTTATCCACCGAATCAATTTGAAGCAATCTAATCCTCTCTCATTAAGATCAGGTTAGCAGCTCGCCTGAATAAATTATTGTCATCCCTGACCTTGTGTTTATTTGTTAGCAAGATAGGGTCATTTGTAATTCTCATTGTCCTGTTCATTGTAATTATCATGGCCATTGTCGCTTCACGTAACATTTAGTCATGTCTGTAAACGAATTACCATTTGTGTCCTCTTTTTTCAACAATTGCCCTGGTATAGATTAAGGACATCACAATGCTGAATTAGGTCAGGTCAGAGCAGAGATCCGGAAGGCTACACAATGGGTAGAATCTGATACTGATGATCAGGGGTAGCTTTTCTGGTGGTCCTGCAGACAGTGGGGCACTTTAATCTAGTTCTTGTGCTGGTCTAGTTCAGAGGCAAGCTGCCCTGCCAAATGCCTATGTCCCTAAAACAGCTACGTTCGAGTATTTAATGCTGTCTATGAAGGGTTAGGAATGAACCACAGAACAGAGACTTGAAATGAAGCAGAAACAGACACCCTGGAAGAGAGAATGGCCGCTCAGCTCCATGAAGAGAGAGAGAGAGAGAGAGAGAGAGAGAGAGAGAGAGAGAGGGGGGGGGGGAGAGAAAGAGACGGAGGGAGAGAGAGAGAGAGAGAGACTCACAGTCGCCATATTAAGCGATGGTGACACCATACACATTTGAGGACGAGTTTCTTCATCTGCGATACATGTCACGGAAGTTTCTCTCGAACCTTAGGTCAAGAGTTAATATTTCAGCATTTTAGCAAGGGGGTTCTTGCAGAACTGTGAGTTAAATGTCTAGCATTCCACGAAAACAGACTGAGGTGGGATGCACAGAGGTAGAAACGGCAGGGTCCTTAACTAAATAGAGACTAATAAAGGCCCCGTCGAGTGGCCTAAGACCTGGAGGATATGGGCATCCCATCACCACATCAACCCACCACAATCGCCATCGATCTTTTAGCATATGCGACCTTCACTCTGGCTACAAGCAAATGGAAAGGGGTCCAGTCTACACAGACAAAGCGGCATGTTACAAGGCAAGACCTGCATGGTAATGCTGTTCAGTTTATGCAATGCTCCTGCAACATTCGAGCGTCTCATGGAACTGGTTCTAAAGGATTTTAATTGGAAACTGTGCCTAAAATACCATGATGACATCATTGCACAATAATCAGTTACAAATAACTAGCCCATAAGAAGATTTTTTGGTCAAAAAATCTGTGATGTTGAAGTAAATTTGAAACTATCAGAGTTCTTCTGTATGAGGGCATAGATACCATTCTTGGGCCATATCGTGATGCGTGATGCATGACTTTCTTTTCAGGGTAGTTAAAGTAATGAGTACCAGTCACTTCTAGAGGTTGAGGTTAAAGTCTCATTGGTTGAGGCCCTGTGTTTGATTGTTTTAATCTGAATGTTCAGATTCTGTGCCGGATCTCCACCTCAAGAGACTGTGTGTGTTCAGATCAGGCTGTGTTGAAGGAAGTCCAGACCCCACCCACATATGATTACATATATTTGAATACTTTTGAGAGCAAGAGGAAGGTTGAAACTGTATGGATATTGCGAATCATGAAGTGTCGGTCATTTCCATTCCATTACAGCACGATCCCAGCACTTATACACATCCAGAGCCGAGCCTACCCAGGGTCTTGCAGCTCTTTGGTGACTTGCTCTAGCTGTAATACTCTATTCATTACTCGCTACCTTGTCGGATGTGCTGTTCGTTTACAGAGTGACAACTATAGCCGACACAGCCATATTTAGATTGATTTGTAGACACTTACATTTCCCCCATAGGACTTGGCCTGACAAAGCTTTTGACTCAGTCTGTGTGAGGCAGATTGGCGTCATTTCAGGTCGGAAGACTTGCATGGAGAGGCCCACAGCTTGATAAAAAGTCATGCATGGGTGGGTTTCGAATTGCCCTTTAGCGTTTTTGATAAGGTGGTCACCTGGTTTCAAAGTGCCACAGACCAAAGTAAAAGGGCCAGATGTTCATCACGTGATCGCTGCATGCGGATTAATGGCTTGCAAAGTAGTGTGCGAAGTATCTGGCACAAAAGCGTCTGGAAGTAGGCTCTATCCCCTACCTATTTTGTTTTTAGGTACCAGTTTCAGCTTTGCCGCGGTCTAATTTTACAGGTTTACTGTCTGTAGTAAATGTAACCAGATAAGGATGAGACATTGGGGTGTGGTGTACTAAACATGGTATAAATTCCAGAAAAACAGGCGACCGCTGGATTATAGGTTCAGCACCCCTCTGTGTGGGCAGTCATTGGTAGTGTACGGGATTTTTATGTAACTGGTTAGTGAACAGAGTGGGTATAACTGCAGCCACCCTGCCAGGTGACAGTGTAGTATTAAAAGTCAAACATTCAGTCAAAACAATTGTAGTTGCAGTTATGGTCAAACTAATGGTCGCACAGTTGACATTATTTCCCCTGGATTACGTTCAGTATGGATGTTGCCCAGTAGCAGTGTGTGTACATTTAAACACTCACCCGTCCTCGGTTCCGCAGTAATAATTTGCGGGTTGTTGGGCGTTGGCTACACAAGTGTGCTTGTTTTACACCGACACATTAGTCTCAGGGCCTCAGCACAGCTCAATGGAGCAGAGGATGGGGTGTAGATTTACAACGAGGTGCTGTACATGTAATACTATATATATATATATATATATATGTCTAACATACCCTAGGGGTGCATGAGAGCAGCCTCCACGTGGCGCCCCTGGGTATCAGATCTTGTCGGACATTTTGTTCAGACTTGGCCTGATAGCGAATTG
>JAAUYG010176124.1_pt1 | contig 14619 bp, 18 predicted proteins | sample 7278091 | NCBI WGS metagenome assembly JAAUYG01 (sample SAMN14350201, study PRJNA611818) | marine sediment metagenome | isolation source: surface marine sediment (0.6m) | place: French Polynesia: Moorea | collected 2018-08 | reverse complement strand
CTTTTTTTTGCAAATTGAAACATTTCAATTTTTTGTGCGTCATGGCACAAAGTCTACAGAGGAACAACATGCTGACAACATTGTAAAGTTGCATTACAATGCACTCTTGGTGTGCATACAAGTTTGCTGCGTTGTGACGCATCTGTTGTCTTGTTGGAAATTACTTGGATGCATCGCAACGCGTCTGGTGTGTCACGGCCCTTAATCGCTGACCTGCTGGAATGGAATTTTGGTTCTTGTCTTGCAGGAAACGAGAATCTTTCCTTGGAGGGATTTCAATCGGAGACATGTTGTCGAAGGGATGACAGGAGTCCGCAGAAGAGAATGAGCCACTTTTGGCAGAGTTCATTTTCAGGGGCTTCACAGACAGCATGCGTTGTTTCACGAAGCTTTTTGCTCTTCTGTTTGCACTGACGTCCTGAACTCCTGAGTTGCCAAAAGCCTGAAAACAGGTTGACATTGCCAAAAGTGAAGATGATGCCTTGTTCAGGGTGTGGGATTGGGTCAGAATTGTGTTTCTGGTTGACACCATGCCAAGACGACTGCTTGGTATCATTCTTTCATTCATGAGCGTAAAATGACAAAGCAACTGAAAGTGATACAGAAACATGCGCAATAAAATCTGATATTCTGCATCTGCGCTGAATGAAAGGGTGTGTTTCACACATTGAGCGTGAGTGAAGTAATGCTGATCTGTTTTTCACGTGTGGCGTGAAGCAACACAGTACGAACAGCAATGCTTGGCACCTTTGTACCGTAAGATGTGTCAGAAGTCGATCAATACAAATGGCCCTTCTGCTTGGAGTTCTGATAGCTACGTTCAGGTACAGTCTTCAAGGGTGGAGACATTGGCCACATCAGCGTCAGTTATAGTATGGAGAGACAAAAGCTTTTCAATTTAAATTTTTTGTCCCTTTCTTTCTGTTTTATCTCGCAAGTTTGTATTTCTGTGTTGTTCCTTTTTGTTTGCGTGTTTTGATTTTGATGCTCACAACTGAGTTCATGAGGGAAGGAAAACTTCCTTGCACCACAAGATTGTGAGCAAAAGTTTTCAGCCTTTGCGCAAACAAATCGCCTGAACACACTTGCCTTTTGTCACCCAAAACTGGAGCTTTTCTTACTTGTGAAATGGAAGGACTTTGAGCGCAAAAAGCGCTCTCACTCATCCATAAGTTATTCCCTTCTCGACCACTCTGGTTAGTGTACCCAGCTGAAAGCATTCCATCCTCTCTCAGTGAGATTTGCAGCATCGTGGGTGAATATGTTTCCTGCAATCAAGGGCGTGTACTGAAATAATCTGGCCAGATGTCACGGACAGATGTATCATTCACCGTTGATCCGCGGTGGCCAATCAGTCACTGGGTCCGTAGTCAATCTGACAAACCGCAAGCAAAAGATGGAAATTCGGAAAAGTGCAACCCAGAATGCACCTTCGCTGAAAAAGGACTTTGAAATCAGCAGATGATTTTTTTGTTTTTCTTTTCGGTTCATGTGGGCGGAATGAAACAGATTGGGTTCTCAATAAGACGATCCGAGCACGTTTTGCGTAACGACAGGTACGGGAACGAAAACGCATTCGTTGAGCTTCAGAGGGATCAGGTTGCAAGAAATGTACGAACGCATACGTGCAAAAGCAGTTGTTCTATCCAGCTTGTCTGATGGAGAAAACATTTTTGCATTTCAGGGACACCTCTGTGACAGACATCTATGGTGAAAAGCTTTGCACTCTGATGCGTTCAATAGTGGTTTCATGTTATTGTCCTCTGTGTAAGAGATCAACATCACAGGAAAATGTAATAACAAAACATTCCATGTCACGCAGGTTTCTGTTTGACTGTTTTCATTTCACATTTATAAGTTTGAGTCAAAGGCACAGGTGCTCCTTTGACAAGAGTTGTGGTCGCCAAACATTCTGAACCCAATGGCGAATGCTGGGTCTGAGGTTGGGCAATAAACGTCCAAAAGGGAAATTTTTTTGAAACTCTAAAGGGATTCAAACTATACAAACCTGGCTCTGCTCCAATTGTCACCGCAATCTGGATGAATTCGAAAAAGAATCTTAAGATTTGGGTGGGCTCTCTCTTTGAAGTTGCCAATTTGAGGATACATTTTAAATCCGCAGTAAACATGTTTGTTTGACCCAATTTGGAAAACACCATGCAGGAAATTCCGGCTGAGAATGAAGTGCAAGAGATCCGAATCCAATAACATGACACTAACTCGGATTGATATGTCATCGTAATGCACTTGGATAAACCTCACGTGACACGTTTCAATCTTCGGTTTTGTTCAGCTTCCTTTCACAGCATGACGTGAAATTGACAGGGAGAGCCTTGAGCGGGTGGAGGTGGAGAAGGATATGTTTCCAGTGTGTAGGCGTGCCACAATGACAGAGCATTGAACTTTACTGGTTGTGCAGATGTTTTGGTGAGAATAGAAGACAGTAGTTGCAGACGGATTTTAAACCTGAATGTCATGGTTCATCGTCCTGTGCTCTCTGGGCAGAATTGTCAATGCAACAAAATGTTGACAAATGTGTGTGACCAGAACAAGAACAAGGCTGTTCTGGAGACGAGTCTTCACACATGCTCTGTCCGCACATGAACCTAAAAATGCAAAGAAGCGCTTGCGTTTTCCTTGTCCCGATATTGTTTTCGCATTGTTCTGAGGATCTAACATACATAAATGCAGAGACAATTGCAATTCTTTGTGATTTTGTTGTGACGGAGATTCACCGACTGCTTTGGATCAGTGAGCGGCTCCTACACAAGAGGTCACTGACTTGGAATCGACCAGGCCTTCGTTTTGATGACACCCAAGGACAAAAATCATTAAGAACTAGAGCCAAACACATCTCTTATGGTGCAAGATTTCCTTCAAGATTGAGCATACTTAAACAATGCAAATTAGAAACGTTTGTCTCAAAGGTACATGTTGTTGCGAGTCTGGTTGGCAGCATTTGATGAAACGCTGTGGTCTGTTTTTGTTCTTGTTCTTTGAAACCAAAAATCACCATTTTCTGATTCAAGTTACTTTGTTGTTCTTTCCTGTCAGAGTTTGTTGCTGCACATCATTCTTTGTTTGTGACCCTCAGCACATTGGTGTTCACGCACAAATGTCATGTTTTCCATTTGTGTTTCCGGCACCAAGTGCGTTTGCTGAAGGCAACTGGAGATGAATCTCAATACCAAACCCACATCAACAGGAGAAACACTCTTCAATCTGACGCGAATCTATTTTTCCTTGCTATGTGTTTCTTAAATAAGTTATCAATAACTATTGCGCAGGGAATTGCAGCCCCTGCAGAAGGGAACACAATGGGGCGAGGTTGGCCCTGATCTGACACCGGACCTCGAGAAGCCTGTGGTCGCTTGCTGCAATTCTTCTCTGTACTCTGTCAACTGCTTCTTTCAATCCGATGTCTTTGCCTTCATTGTTAAGTGCAAAGTAATGCTGGATGATGGAGTGGATTTCTTCGTGTGAGACGACAGCATGTTTTTCAGGTTCTTCGTTTTTGTTGAACACACATTTTGCCACCTTCATGTTTTCTCGAGGAAGAAACCGAGAAAGCAGACTTCTTGACCTCGGCGCGCAAATAGGTCGTGTTTGATTTCCATCCAGGTAATTGCTTCGTGCACCGTCGACTGTTGAATCTGGTGGAACTACAGTAGCGGTTGTCAATGTGTAGCTATGATTATGACTTCTGGTTCTTCAGTGAAAATTGATTTATGCGGATTTTGTGTCATCTAGCTATTGAGAAAATGATTCGCGTCAAATCTGGCAAAGAAGTAACGCACACTTGTCATGTAAAATACACATCAGGGTCAATGAAAATTTGACTTAGCAACAGCAATATCAAGGTTGAGTTTGTGTGAAAAAAACATGAACTTCATTGATCATAGTACAAAGCCTGGGCACTTTTTGTGTATTTTGTCGTTCAAGCACAGACTCTGATCTGGGTGCCATTCCGGATCTCTCTGACTGTTTCCGGCAACCTTGGTGTGTGGACGCTCTGTAGCAGATACGGAAAAACAGCTGAGTGCAGCTGTATCACATCCTTCGTTGTGGGGTTTGTCACACACCAAAAAGGGGGCAAAAGTCTGCCTGACAAATGGAAGCAAGGGATTCTGGAAGTGTTTGAGATTCCTGGATGAAGTGGAAAGGTTCAGTGGTACGGACGATTTCTTCATGCTACGTGCTGCCAATTCAAAAATGGCTGCCGCACTTCCTTTGAGAGAGGAATAAATCCACCATACATGAGGAGATTAAAGAGGACATTCACTTCATAAGCCAGAAAGCATGATGAAATGTGGTCCAGACATGCATTCGCTAATGCACTTCGTGAACAGTTAACACATGGTTAATTGCCCTCAAAGAGAATGATACTTGCAATCCTATACTTACCTGACCGCAAAGGTTTTACGTTTGGGTTACGCAGGCACAACAAAACAGAAAAGAAAACCCGTTGGTGTTTTTGCATCATGCATGATTCTGATGGTGCAAGACTATTTGCATGGGATGGGTGGACACGGGGAAGATTGATATCCACTATTTATCAGCTGCAAAAAGTGAAGAACAAAGAGCCCATGTTTGCACAGGAATGTGGTGTTAATTACAATTTGTCGTGTGTAACTCGATCATTCTGGAAGTTTGGCACCATCGAGGGAGTTTCGCTTTGATAATTCTTTTTTAGGAATCCATATCAGCAGACTTGTTGAAACATAGACAAACTGGACGTCAGTGGAAGATACCCAGAATGGCAGAATGCGCCAAATTGCACGTGTCACAAATGGTCTTGGTTTCGTGTCCGACTGGCTCCTGTCATGTTGTTCAGCCGTGTTTTTCAAGGATTTGGTCCAGGGAAACGACGGATTTACGGGGGTTCCTGGGAAATGTTAATCTCGAGAACATCCCAAATGATGCAAATATTTTCGCGTGTCATATTGGCACGGATGACTGGATGACTGGCAGTGGAGGATGTAGCATGTGAACTGTCCTTGTTAGGACAACTGGGAAATGTCCGTGAAGACTACCACGCAGAAAACATGATTTCAACCCCCAACCGCCAACACACAAAAAAACAGGTTGGCAGTGGACAGGTTTGTCTCAGTCTCAGAATAAGGCAGCCGTCATCCTGGCGTGATAGTTTGTCCTACATTGTCTGTGTGGTTCCAGATCTTATCCAGTTTGCTTCTCTGACATGCTTGCACACGTCAGGCAGCAGACAAGACTGGTAGGATTCTGTTTCTTGACGATCACGTACAGTTGAAGCCATTTTTTCTGCAAAAGAAAACACAACCCTTCAACATGTCAGTACGTGCTGCTGCTGTTAAGCAGTGAAGATTGCAACAATGTCATGTGAATTAGTCACATAAAGATAAACCAAACCCGAAGACACTTGAGATTGAGAAGTCACATCCTTAAAAGCATCAGTCTAATTAAGTTGCAGTCACCTGGATGTGTCTTGCGCGGGACACTAAGCTGAGAGATCCACTCGGGATTACTTGATAAAGCCTAATGTACGTATCGTTTTCCTGCCGGGATCCCTCGCTTAGCCAGTGAGTGAAGTTGCACAACGCAGCCCCAGGCTTCTCTGCCAGACACATTGCGGACTCGCAGACAGTGGCCTGTTCTCTTCTGCATGTAGAAACAAGGCTTTGTCTGCAGCTCTGCGATCTGTGGTCAATTAATCTTTCTCACATCTTGGGGAAGACAAGAGCATTAGAAGATTCCTGTTGCGCCTGTGAACTCGGTGGGCCTAAGGATATATATATATATATATATATATATATATATATAGATATACATTTGTGGACATGGGAACAATTCACTGCAGCAAAATGGTGAATTTTACCTGCAGTATTCATGGCGACCCGAAACTGGACTTCATTGCCCCAGAACTGTGTCCCTGGACACAGCGATGTCTCTGACTGTGACTGTTTGACAGATATTTGATGTGTAGTGGACATTGACCATCCCGCGGGATGTCACAACTTGACAATCGCAAACACTGTTGACACCCTGGAGCTTCCTGAGCAAACTTATTGGCAGACAGCGCCCATGGTCAAACTGCCGCTTTTGGGTTTGGGTCTCTCGAGGAGAATCCTAGGTCTGTGCCTGTGGAACACCAAACATGGCACGGGATGTGAATCGCTCAAACCTGTCAAAACACTTGAAATTTCGTCACCAGGGCGGACTGCAAACTTGAATCTGTCCCACCACGAGACCAGCAGGAACTGAATGGGTGTTGGATGCAAAAGGACAACAATGTCCAAAAGTCGTCGCAGTCAGGAAAGACACAAATTTTCAATGAAAAAAGGGCATTTTTATGAAAAGTTTCGTGGCTGAAATATGCATGATTTTCTTGATGTTCATGTCCAGGCCCCGAATTTTCTGGAGAATTTCGGATCTAGACCTAAACCTTCTCTTCCTCAGCAATAGAATTTCATTGTGAATTCCTGCAGACAATATTGAGGTCTGAACCTGTTGAATTGATATTTTATTGTGATGTATGAGTGTCTGGATTACTTTTCGTCACTGGAATAAGAAACATGGGATGTGCCGACCCATCTCTGCAATCCCAACATACATCAAATCAGTTTCAGTGTGGATTTTTTGGTTGCATTTCAGATTTCACGATATGAATTTGAAATGGTGCATAATGGGGTCCCGCGGCGCTAGTTCGGAGAAGCAACACGAACTCCCCTCTTCGCCTGGATCTTTGTATATTTTTGGATCAGTTTAGTGTTATCTTGTGTTATCCTTGGCATAAAAAAGGTATGTAAAATATTGGAGAACAGCTAGATTTGTTTGTTTGGTCAGTACATTGCACTTATTTCTTGTTTTTGCTGGATTTCTTGGTTGCTGAGCAATAATACATGAGTGTTGATCTCAAGATGGTGGCCAGAAGTCTTGCTACTTCAAAACCAAAAAATGCTTCAGGCTTACATCAGACCATTACCTCTTACCTGTATAAGCCCAAAACTGATGAAGTTTCTCAAGTATCTCAACAATCTCCAGTGAATTTGCATGGATGGAGTGATCAAAAGGAATTGTCTCAACAATGTGACATGTGTGATGTGATGCAAGATATGTCTAAATCCACTCTTCCCTTGAGTTCAGACTCTCCAGATTCAGATTTGTGACAGGTGACACTGCCCAATGTGGAAAGCTCCCCCTTGCTTGACAATGAGATTTCAAATGTAGATGCTGACATTGATATGGAGTCATTTACTGCATCCATGGGCACAGACTGGGCTGATACAGTTGATGACTCTGCAGACAAGACCTCTGATTTGGTTTCAGATTCAGAGTCAAGCTTGACTGATGCCTTGTGGACAACTATTATGAGCAGACAGTCCAACAATTTGGCTGCTGCTAATGCTAGAGGCAGTAGTGGGGCTGCTGACTTTGTTATCCTGTACAGTAGGAGTCAGATACAGAAGCTTCAGTCAAAGACTAATGCGCCTATACATGGTGGAAGGTCCTTTCATGGTGGTTTGTTATCCTCTTTCAGTGGCCCTGAGTTGCAGCATAAATCTGTGGTTGAGCCCATATTCCTTGCATATAATCATGTATCCACAGAGACAAGACACATGCTGATGCAGGTTGCAACTGCCATTGCTCAGTCCCTAGGTGATGATACAGCTGTGGATGTGGTTCAGCCAATGAGGACAGGCTGGTGGTTATATTTGTGTACTCATGCTGATAGAGCTCGACTAGTTGCACAGGGTATAAACCTTGTAGGAAAACATATCCCACTGCATTCAGAGTTTAGGTTGGCTCAGAGAAGGTCAGTCAAGGTCACCATTTGGGATTTACTACTTCATGAAGTTGACAATGAGCAAGTGCTGGAACACATGAATACTCTGTGCACAGTAAATTCAGAAATCTTTTACAGCACTGTGTGGCATGGCAGTTAACTGACCTCTATCAGAAATGGTGATCATTACATGTATGTGTCTGAAGAAGTGGCACTGACTTTGCCTGAGGTGATTGAGATTGCAGGTTGTCAGGGTAGAATTTTCAAACCAGCAGCCATGATGAAGTGCTGTCTGTGTCAGGAAACAGGTCATAAGGCTGCAGACATGAAATGTCCAGCAAGAGCCCCAGATGGATTTCAGGGGAACCTTGAGATTGTACATGGAGGTAAGAACCTACTTTCTAATCTCCACAACTGTGAGGATAGCTGTCTAATTAAAGATGGTCAACATGACTTCAGTTCATCTGAACAGCACTACCAGTTTAATCACCTGTGATTCCATGGTAAGATTGATGATTTGTATTGGGTCTTGGAGGTTAACTCTGGTTTTCAAGCAATGAAAATTGCTGAGTCTGCTTTATCCAAGGACGAGGAGAAACCAGAGTGGAAAATGGTGGCATTGAGGGAAATGGAAACCTCAAATAGTTTGAAGTTTGACAACTATTGTCATGCTAAAGAAGTGTTGATGGAGATGAAGAGACACATTGTGGAGGCAACCAGTAATATTTACTGGGGCTCAGGTCTCCCTCCAGATCTTATAAAGTCAATGCTGTCTGACTACTGGCCAGGAGAAAACCAGTTTGGTAAGGTTCTGATGAAGCTCAGAGATTGCTATAAAGAGAGTGTGGAGGAGAGCAAATGTAAAGCTTCTAGTCCTCTTGCCAATGCAAGGCTCTATTCACAAGTGTTTCTTGCAAAACATTTCTTCTTATGTGCAGGATAACATGATTCTTTTGGGAGATTTCAATTCAGTTACAAGTTCAGAGGATCATTTGTCTGGACAACTTGATTAGACTTCAGAACTTTTGTCTAATCTTCTGGTACAATGGAAAATAGTAGAAATTCCTGGAGTACATCAAAAGATGTTTACCTATCATCATCCCTCTCTAGAGACCCACAAAAGTCACATAGACAGGATTTATACAAATATGTCAACTCAAACACTTTTTGGTTATGTGATGCCTTGTACCATTTCTGATCATTATCTGGTTGGCCTTTTTTCTATCTCTGAAACAGCTCTAGGTCAAAAACAGTGGAAGTTTCCATCAGATTTGCTGCTTGAGAATAATGTTGTGCAGCAAATAAAATTAATTTTAGAAAACTTTGACAAGAATAACCCTATCAATTCATGGGAACTTATTAAACTCAAAATATAAACTATTTCACAACATGCCACTAGATATTGTCAAAAACAGGCCAGATGTGAAATAAATAGCTTGCAGCAGACTCTAAAAGAGATTAATAGTAAAATCTATGACAGGGATAACCTTGATAAAGACCTCAAACTAATTGAAATGCACCTTGACCATTGTCTAGATAGGCATAAATTCTTCCTGGAGGCTGAAAATAAAACTGATTGGGTATGTATTGAAGGTAAACCAAATAAAAAATGTCTATACTTGGAAGATACAAAACCTCTTGACAATATGTCATGTCTTAAAGACAAAGAGGGTGTGGAGGTTAGGAGCACTGAGGGTATCTTGAAGATTCTTTTTGAGTTTTATCATGAGTTGTACTTGGTTAATGACTTAGCACCCACTGAATCAGAAATGGAAGACTTTCTAAAAAATATACCTTCTCTGCCAAGGATAACATTTGATCTGAGTGCTCATACAGGGCCAATCACCTCAAAAGAAGTTGGGAATGCAATAAAAATATTGTGTTTGGGCAAAACACCAGGATGTGATGGGTTAACTGCTGATTTCTATAAGTTTTTTGTAGATGATTTAGATGATGTTTTGGCACATCTCTTAATCAAATCTATGAAGACCGCCAGTTATCTGCATCACAGAAACTTGCAATATTAATTCTTATTTTCAAAAAGGGGGATGCCACTCAGACAACAAACTATTGTCCTATCTCATTGACCAACTGCAATTACAAAATCTTGGCATACATTCTAGTTGCTTGCTTAGAAGATATTTTGCCTCATCCAATTCATCCTAATCAAACAGCCTACATGAAAAATTGTTTTATTGGAACAAATGTTTGCTCTGTTCAGGATGTCATTACTCATTCACCTACATCAGGGAATGTGGTATTGTTTTTAGATTTCCAGAAGGCTTTTGAGAGTGTGAATCATCTCTTTCTCATGACACTTCTGGCCTATATAGGCCTGCCATCAGAATTTATACTTTGGATTTCAATTATCTATCATCAATCTGAATCTGTAGTGTGCTATAAGAATTGGCTTTCTGCTCCTTTTACTTTAGGGAGAGGGGTTTGACAAGGTTGCCCCTTATCATGTCATCTTTTCAATTTGGTTGGACAGGTGCTTATCTATTCCTTGTGGGATTGTGGGTACTTTGAATGGTGGACATTTACAAATGATCCTTGCTTGCTCTATGCTAATGACATGGCAATTTTTCTTCCTGATCTTGACCAGTTGGCCAGTTGGCCAGGGTTTTAGCATATATTCAATGGGTTGGGACTTTTACAGGGTTAGAGTTGAATCTAGCAAAGACCATTGCTTTTAACCCATATGAGGTTGGTCTAACTGTACAGAATAGAGTATCAGTGAGATGTGCTCCAGTAAAATATTTGGGTTCTTCTCTCATGAGATTAGACCCATTTTATGCTGCTATGATATGTTCATATGCTTTGGTGAATGACCTTTTCTATTGGAAAAATAAATTTCTTTCTTTACCAATTAATCTGTGGGGGCATCCCCTATCATGACATATAAATAAGCAGTTTGCTACTTCTGGTTTCTCCACTATTGCAGACCTGCTGTTGGTTCAGAATAAGATTGATTTTAGACAGATTCAACAGTCTTTCTCTAAAGATTCAAAATCTGCAAAAACAAATTTTCCAAATATTTTGGGAATAAAATAGAAGGATCTCATCTGATTGTGGAAGAACTGGTAAATCAATCCAAACTTTTGCTTTGTGAAGTGCACTCTGAAATGTTATCCCTTACATGTTGGGAAATCTTTTTTGGTATAATGCCTTTATCTAAGGCTGAGAAGGAAATGGTGTTTGTTAGAATGTTGAAAAGGTGTTCCTTCTCTAAATTTCATGAAATAAATTTTAAGATTTTAGCATGAATACTAATCTCACCAAAAATATTGGCAGCAGTTTTGAAAAAACCAAAACTAAATACATGTCCCTAGTGTTGTAGTAGTGGTAATTTGGAACACTTTTTGTTTGACTGTAGAGAAGTCAAAAATATTTACAACCACATTCTAGCCAAGAATTCCAAACTAATGCTACTATGGTCAGATTGTGTCTGGTGTTTTGGTGCACTAAATACCAAATTAAATCTGATTGTGTGAGTAGTAAATTTTGCTGTGTATAAAGCCATGATAAATGCCTGTGAAGGTAATGGTTTGGGATTGCTCAAAGATGTGGTCTGTTCGGAGTGTTGTAAATATGAGCATCTTTTTTCCTGTGCTTGCTGAACTTGTGTGGTGACATTTTTGGTTCTTATGGTATTTTTGCTTTCTTTTCAATGATGATGTCTTGGATAGTTTTTCCTCTATTTGTGACAGAAGCTGAACTGCTACTGCATGACTACACTCTGCAATGGGTAAGCAAGAACCTTCCCCAAGAGCCTGAATTCTTCAAAGATTTGATGCCAGTGATGTGTCATACCTTCCAAAGAAAGGAAAGTGAACTTCAATTGCTTGTGAGAGAAAAATTCATGGACAAGGACAATTTTACATGGGACAGCTTCCAGATGGGTGGATTGTTGCAACCTATTGGCTTCACAGTTTTTGTCAGCTCTTTCAACCATGGGAGCCTTGGTTGATGGCCTTTTTATCTGGTTGGCCTCAGTTGCTCTTCACATTCATTGTCCACAAAGATGCTGTGTGGACCTCACACTTGTCAGAGAATGTGGATCTCATGGATGCCAGTATTGTGTATACTGACAGAGGCTTTTTGGCCTTTACATCAAGATATTCAGGTGTTGACAAGGCTGAGGCTGACATGTTCTCAGACCCCCTTGATACTTTGCCTTTTTTGTTGATTATCCACAAGTTCTTCGATGCAAAGTTTGGGATATTGCAGTAAGGTATAATGAGGTGGATGTGGAAGTAATGGGTCATGCTTACCCATTACATCACCTGTTAGTGGAGTTGTGCTCTTTGAGTCCTGGGAACTATAGAGCACAGTTATCTTCATGGCTGCAATGACATATCCTGCATTTGAAACTTGTGTCATCTTGATGTTGAGCCCATGGACAGGATATGGAGGACTATCATGACCACCTGCTTAGAGATGGTCCAGCAGATGGTTTGGAGGTCTTGTTGACATCACTCGCCTTGAATATGAACATTAACATTGTCATAGATGACTTAGTATGGGCAACATCTCATACTGGAATTGATTTCAAGTGTGCCACAGTGCTGCTGGCAACAACTAGTGCCTTTGCATGCCTGACTGTTGACTCTCTGGCTGGCAATCTTGCAGATGTGGACACATTGAGGACATGTTCCTCTGATCAAGACCATGTGTCAGAAAATGTACAGCAAGTTGATGCTGATGCCTTGGATCAGACAAAGGGTGGCCATCCTTTGACTGTGGAGAAGGACACAACCTCAGACTCTGGTTCAACAACTGACACAAACCCAGACAATGAATTTGTGACCTTGTCTGTACCATGCAAAAAGCATGTCATGATGAAGAAATCATGTCAATTGTGTCCAGTGTGTAGTATTGGGTTATCAACAAAAGGTGCTCTTTGTTTTCACCTGAAAAATATTCACCCTGACAGTCATCTCTTTGCTTGTCTGCAATGTGACAGTTCATTTAACAATAGGTCAGACCTGGCAGCACATATCTGGAGCATACACTCTGTTAAGAAGGTCAAATGCAAGCATTGTGTGTACTCAATGACTTCAGGAGCACAAATGCAGATTCATGTGAGAACCCATACCTCTGGACTCAAGTGTAAGAAATGTGGAAAGTCCTATCCAAATGCAAGGTTGTTGAAAGAGCACTTGAGGGGGATCAGCCAGCAGGTTTTGGAGAAATGACATCTCTCCCTTCTTGCTGTGATCAAATTCTCTTTTCTTTGGTTTTCTCTCAGAATTTTGAGTATCCATTGCTGTATGGTGGAAGATAAGAACATCAGGATTTACCAGGTATATATCTTTTGTATGTTAACTCACTCAAGTCAGTATATTTCCTGTCAATTTCAAATGAATGAGCAATAATAGGGATTTTGACAAAATGGTGGGCAGGCAGCTCAAGCCAGCTGCTAAGGCACCTGTGAAAGGAATGAAACTTGTTAACACAAACAAGATGGGCAAAAGGTCTAATACCTCAGTGAGTGTTACTGGTCTGTTGCAGAGTACCACTTCACATAACATCATGGCAGGATTCTTGACCAGAGGAACAGAACCAATTACACAATCTCAGTCTGCATCTCTGAATGAAATGAATGAACTAGGTACTGTGTCCCAAGCTCAGGTCCAGCCTTCAAATGAGGGTGATGTAGAGGCTGTGGATGTAGATGTAGATGTAGATGTGGATTTGGAGATGCCAGTGATGCTGGATGGAATGGAATGGGCTGACCATGAGTCTAAAATAGCTGAGATGGCTGACATGGCTAAGGATGCTTCTGCTATGGAATCAGAGGTAAGAGTTGGTGCTGATGAGAACTTAGGTCATAGTCAACCAACTTGGGCTGAGAGAGTTAATCAGAATACAGCACAATTGTGCAAGAAAGTGCCTCAGCAGGTACAGGATCTTGATGTTTCTGGTCAATGATCTGACCTTTCTCAGTCACCAGGTTCTACAGGTCTCTCTCTTGCAAAGACACCACAGACTGTTCAGCACAAGGCTGAAGTTCCACCCATCTTCTTGGCATATAGATGTGTTACAGCTGATGGTGAGCATATTACCCTCATTCAGGTTGCTATGGCAATCATTCAATCAATGCAATCTGAGGATTCTCTGGATGCAGTCCAGCCTATGAAGACTGGTTGGTACATATATGAGAACTTTGGTGGACAGAGAGGCACTCATGGCCAGAGGTGTCATGGTAGCAGGTAGGTTTGTGATGTTACAATCAGAATCACAACCTGAAGCTCAAAGGTCTGTCAAGGTGACATTGAAAGACCTGCCCCTCCACAATGTTGATAATGTGGCAGTCTTAGCTGAGATCAAGAAATTTTGTCCCATGGCCTCAATTGTCCAGTATGCTAACATCTAGAACAATGGACAAGCTACTGGGATCAGGAATAGTGATAGATACATCTATATCAATATCACTCAAGTGAGCAAACTTCCTGAGAAAATTCAAGTACTTTCTCACCAAGCAAGAGTCTTCAAACCAGCTGGTATGACACAGTGTAAGCACTGTGGACAAGAGGGCCATTGTCCCCCTGATGTTGCATGTCCTGCCAGGGCAGATGAAGCCATGATGGATACAGTGGAAACCTTTCAAGGTGGGTGCTGTGAGCTGTCAAACTTACACCAATGTCCACATAGTTGTGAGATTCAAGATGCAGGTACTACTTTCTCCTCTAGTGAGCAGCACTATCAGTTTAAGAAACTGAAATTCCATGACAAGATGGAAGATGCTTTCAGAGTTGTCATGACTGAAGATTCTTTTCAAGCAATGAAACTGGCAAAAGAGATTCTTCCAGACCAAGATGTCACACCTGAATGGATTGCAGCTGAACAGGATG
>JAAUYG010063902.1_pt1 | contig 14620 bp, 10 predicted proteins | sample 7278091 | NCBI WGS metagenome assembly JAAUYG01 (sample SAMN14350201, study PRJNA611818) | marine sediment metagenome | isolation source: surface marine sediment (0.6m) | place: French Polynesia: Moorea | collected 2018-08 | reverse complement strand
CTAGGCGAAATTAAACCTAGCTATTTCGCCGCAGAATCAACCAGTCAATACCATGATACGGTCAGTGATGTAATACAATAAGGATTCACGACATCAAAAACGAAAGCAACTAGAAAATGCCAATTTTTAACTTCTTTTTGCAATAAGGACCCTGTTTTAGAAGATAAACATACAGATGGTTACTGCTTAAATGATTAGATAGTTTATAGTACAAAACACCCCGAAAAAATGAATTTTTAAGTTTCGTTTCTCGTATCTCGTTTCTCATATCTCGTATCATGTTTTATCACATGCCCTCCCATTGTGCAAAACTAAATCTATATACATGTAGTTGCCCACTTTTTGAAGCTCCTGCAAAAATTGTGTTAGACTATATATATTTTTTACTCACATGCAGTACTGAGTAATTCCCGGTGGTTATGCAGTAACGCTCAGAAACGGCCATTTACGCTTGGCAATGGGTAATTAGTATACTAGTAGGACCCGTCCAGGACCTTGGTAATGCAACCGAAGTAAACAATAGAATTATGTAAACATAGACCACATGTGCCTCATTTATTGGCTGAAAATCCGGGCGGGGGTCACAGTATAATATAGCAAAGTCCATCGTGCAATATCGCTATATATTTGCACAATCACCCCTATGGTAAAGTACAATGTATAGAAAATTTTTCCGGTAATGATCATAATTACTAGTATATGGCATGGTAGAAGAGGGATTGTGAAAATAGGCCATTTCGGCATTCCATGATGTGACCATTGAAGATGATGCAAATGTCGACCAAAGTAAGACTGTGTTCAGACCAAAGCAATTACTAGTACGCAAGCAATTCTAAATTGTTGTTGCATGATCATCAGGGATGGACGTTAAGGATTGTCCGACTGCCTGGGACAACTGAAAGTACCTGTCAGACAACTGAACTTCCCACCCCACTTGTCCTACAGGACAAGGTGTATATATCTGAACAAGTAAAATTTGAACCCTCTTTTATGCTAAAAGCAGTTGTAGGAACAGAAAGTCCTGCCAGAGTACCAGACAAAAAATGTGGGCAGGTGAATTTTCAGTTCAGACAAGAGAAAATTATCCTCACTTGTCCGACAAGACTAGTCTCAAAATAAGTTAATGTCCAACCCTGATCATCAGTCATATCATGGTGAAATTGCACATATAAGGTCACAATTTGCAAATGCCTAAAGGTTGCCCTGGTCTCAGTATTTTGTCGGCATGCATGATGCATTGTGACATTGCCAAGTAAATATTGGATTTACAGGTTATTGTTTAAAATCTAACAAATTGCTGCAACTTGCAAAACGCTTAGTCACCCTGTGATCATGCAGTTTTAGCAATAGTATACAAACCATTATCAGAAGTTAATTGAAATAGGTGTCAAGTTGTAAATATGCATTTTAGCATACACTAAACTGAATCGGACTCCTACGATAACAACAGTGGGATATGTTAAGTCCATGTCACTTTTCGTTTGTGAATCACTTTAAGTTGAAATAGGTGAAGCTGGCTTGGAATACCGGTAGACCAAAACGGCCCGGAGTCACTTTAAATTCACAAAACCAGCCTGTCTGGTTTCTGTCCAACAACTATATAAAAACTAAACCGATACTCTTCATTGAACCATGCTGATTTTTCTGAAATTTGTTTTTTCATCTCTGTGTTTCTCCGAGTATTATTTCTTCAGTTGGGATCCAACCCTCAACCCCCATTTCATCATTCTGTAAGAGGCCGTCTTTGTTCAGCATCTTTGCTAAGTCATTCTACATTGCTAAGTCATGCTACACTGTCAGTGCCTGTAAATGATGCCAAGATTTGTTGATTTCAGTGGGACCCGATGATCACAACCCTGCCCGGCCTGTATGTAGTAACGGTCGGCATCCTGAAACCAATCAGTTTTGTGTTGGGCATACCACTGAGCGAGATCTGCAATCCCTTTTACATGAGAAGCATCAACGTTGGCCTGGCAGTCGGCTGCTTCTATTTGATATGGGAGATACTGTGTCAGCTACACAAACATGACAAGGTAAAATACTTTCCTCCATATTGTTCAACCTGTTCAAGGTCTGTTAAAATCTGTGGATAACTGTTGCTGTCTGGTTTGCTACCACAGTTGTGTAGGTAAACGGATACTAGTATATTTTGCAAACAAGATTTTGTCTTTTTTTCCGTGCGCATGTTTTCAGTATTGATTGATAGTGCAGTGACATAATTTTGTATACAGTTGTTTAATGGTATGCATCAAGCCCGCTGTAAATTTTAACGCAGTGGGGTTTACACTAGCATTTGGGTCCTTTAATCATGTTAATTGCATTTGTAAGCTGTCTATAATATGTACCATAATGTATACTTTGTCAGACTGTCATTGGAGCTCCTCCAAAGGTTTGACCCTGTGTATAGTACATGTACTGACAATATGCAAGTCTGCATAGTGCTAACATGAATACCGGTAATGTAGTACCGGTATTGTGCTGAGGTGATTTCATGCTTTGCTGATAATAAAGAAGTCCTCATTCTTTCCTTTACAGATGTATGATCCTCATCGCTGCCTAGTGACTGCATTCACCTTGGGCCTACTCCCAGTGTTCTATTTCCATTCCGTGCTCTTTTACACTGACGTGGGCTCAACCTTCTGCGTGTTGCTCATGTATTGTCTCAGTCTCCATCGCAGACACCTGATGTCTGCGGTGATTGGAGCGGTGGCGGTCATGTTCAGACAGACCAACATCATCTGGGTCCTGTTTGCCATTGGAGAAACAAAAGGTCGCATCTTACTAAAGACCGTGCATCACGACAAAAAGGAACTGGACGAAAGCATTACCAAGGATGTTCGATTCTTCCCCTACTTAATCAGACATCTGACGAACATGCTCAGAACCAACACCAGGGCTTTTGGATACTTAACGCTGGAGATTCTAGGGGAAATATGGGGTTACCTGACAGTGGTGGCTCTATTTGTTACGTTTGTCGTGTGGAACGGCAGTATTGTTGTTGGAGCAAAACAGGATCACCAAGCTGCCCTCAACTTTCCCCAGTTGTTTTATTTCGCAGCATTTGCCCTTGCCTTCTCTTGGATGCATAGTCTCTCTCTCGCAAATATTAGAGGCTTTTTCAAGTTTCTGTGGAAAAGAGCGGGTTTCGTTCTGTGCTTTGTTGCCGTTGCAGCATTCCTAATATGGAAGTTCACCTACGTCCATCGCTATACATTAGCAGATAACAGGCACTACACCTTTTACGTGTGGTCGAAAATCTTCCGAAGACACGAACTTGCGAAGTATGCTTTGATACCAGGGTATCTTATAGCCGTTTGGTCACTGTTTACAGCATTGCAGGCCAAAGACGTTCTGTGGAAAGCATCGTTCGCTATATGCGTGATTCTAAAACTTGTTCCAGCTTCCCTTTTGGAGTTCAGGTATTTCATTATGCCGTATTTTATTTACCGACTCAACATGCCGTTGGCCTCCTACCCTCGTCTAGCAGCAGAACTATGTCTCTACGTAGCTGTTAATGCTGTGACATTCTATATGTTTCTCGAGAAGCCATTTTACTGGGAGAACAGTTCAGAAAAACAAAGGTTTGTGTGGTAATCATGGAAGAAGTGGATTTAACACACCAGATTCTGTGAATACGTGAAACTAACCCTTTTGCCTGGGTGACTGTAAGTGTTCAGTGTTGGTGGTTGTTCTGTAAGCATGTCAAAAATAAAATATATCAAGAAATTGCATTTGGTGCATTCCATTCCTTGTACATGCATATGTGTCAATAAAAAATTCACCTACATAAACTTCAGGAGTGAACACGTACCAGTTTTAGCCCATGTAGGACTACAGATTTTATTATAGATAGGAGAAAATTCTATTCATAAAAAGATTCAGTGCTGGACACATGTATATCAAAGATGACAAATCTGTGAAATATCAGAAAGCACACTAGTCAAGATTAGTAATTTATAACGTCTAGACAATCGAATAAACTAAAACCTGTAATACAAATACACTAAAATAAGATAAATCACAACTGGTGCCAAATGCCACAATATAGTTCTGGACGTTTCAACATAATCACTGGAATACCCTGCGGTAGAATGTTTTTCAATAAGTTACCAAGGGATGATCACGAAGGATGGCATCCAAAAATCTTGCAGTGAAACCTGTTCAGTAGTACAGTGAAACCTGTCTTGAGAGACCACCTGTCTTGAAGGACCACCAGTTTTTGGCAGAAAGTCCTACATCCCAGTGTATATGAACCTGTCACCAAAGACCACCCGTCTTGAGAGACCATATTTTTATGGCCAATGGGGTGGTCTTTCAAGACAGGTTCTACTGTATTCAAAACCGCATGGAGGATATTGTTTGTATAGAACAAACTGTTCAGTGGTATACAATTGACATTTATTCCTGGGGCATGGAAGGCTGATTTTACACTACAGATAAAGCAGAAATTGGTAGGCTATACAATAGATATTAGGAAGTGAGAACTTGTTCTTGGTATCAAATACAATTATAAAACAACTATGGTCGGCTCTCACAACGGGCCTGCCTGAGTTCACACCAAATCGTCAGCCTGTATATTAAGAGTAGGAATGGAAAGTACGTTTAATATCGTGACAAATCTGGTATATATTTACTGGTGAACAGGTTTTATTTTTCTAACATGCACCGTAACAATCAAATCTTGTAACAAGAATTTATAACAGATGGGTATACAAGTAACAACCTTTTCTCGGCAACAGCTGCGTATACAGACTTTATGATGGAATTAACAGTGTGTGTATATGTGTCATTAACAATGAACAATAAAACAATCTCCTGGGGCAGTAGCATGAATATCCACAACTGAAGCTTCCGCTTGAACTCCCCAGACTCCACAAAGCAAGGTCTATATAATCCTGTTTTCAAAGTAAGGTACAATGAGCATTCATGTTGCTGCATTTTTCTTCAGCTTTCTTTGGAAAAATGATGCCAGAATATAGAGCAGTACCCCCTTAATTCTGCCCACATTAAAAAGGTGCGCTTTGGTGACGGGGTCGGCCGACATTTCAGTTGTAAATTGGTTGGCCAACTCTTCTGTCCCGTCCGTACTTGGAGAAAAGCAATAACGAAGTACAGAACGTTCGTAAGATACATGATGTTCACAGTAACCGCTGCAAAGATTTTGCCCATTCTTGAAAGGGTGGCTTCTCTTACGGTGTCCTTTATTAAGCAACAGTACTGTACATAGATATGTCTTTTAAGAGACAGCACCACTGTACAGAGAGAGAAAGTGATAATGTAAAATTAAATTATTTGGGCCGTGGCTGCATTTACATATAGGGTGACTGTAGATAACTCTGTTGTCACAAAAGATGACTAAAACCCCCAGTGCCTAAAGCATGGCACTTGCAACTAACTCTTTTAATGTACTTAAAATTCGTGTAAATATAATATTTATATAATTATTCTAGACTACATGTCTTACATGTGCATGTACAACAGTCCCACAGATGTCTGTGCATTAATGTACATGTATTATATGTAGACCGACTAGGCAAAGGGTGTTGACTACAACAATGAAGCAGTACTTGGACAGGAATCCTTGCAAGTTCTAATGGCATCTAAAATTGCTAAATTCAGAGAGTTCATGGGAACTGGGTCATAATTCTTGAAAATACTTACATCTGTTAAAGTATGAATTAAGTTATTAATCGTGATGTGATTCGCCCACATTAGATTCGCCCACTATGTGATTCGCTAAAAATCTGACCTAAGTCAGAACGTCAGTATTTCAAGAAATCCAGCCAGGGTGTGTCAGTATTATTCAGCTGTAGTCTTTTCACGTAATATGTGGAAGCAAATACAAAAAGACTTCAATATGTACGACAGCAATTATTTGAATAGTATTTTCCAGGTAGAAAGAACACAGGTTTGCTACTTAAGAAATAAGCATATTATTACACGTCTGCTTCTGCCTCTGGTTCTTCTTATATAAACAATACCCTAATGCACACTTCTACTCCTACATGTGTTACTATATACTTAGCCACTATTTCCCTGATGGTGACCCTCCGTATATCAAGAATTAGTTTCTGTTTCTAAATCTTACATTCTTCTATTGCTTCCCCTAAAATACAAATCATATAGCTACGGTATATATATAATATATATTATGTAAATCTGGGTAAATCATAATACAAATTCAATACTTACATTTTTGAACAACATACATTAACTGTATGCCCCAATATTACAAGTTAAAAAAAAAAAAAAAAAAACACAAGTGGAAAGTGTCACCACAAATTTCATACATAATTCTACAAACATGCTGACATTCGTTCCACCTAAAGAAGGCTTCCATTTCTAAGATTGGGGTAAACCTACCTATCCACCACAATAACGCAAATTACCGGTGGCAGCAGTTTTGATTTCAACATCGTAAACGACTCGGAGTATTATACAAGAGGAAACATGTTTAACAGGTGACTTGGGCTCCTAAAGTTTCCAATTTCTAAAATAAGTTCTAAACTCATCACAAGCAAACTCCATAAGGTAACTTGTTGTAACAAGTCCTTGCTCATTCATCGCAACTCATTACAGTGTCTAAAAGCACAGAAGTACAGTCATGGTATACTGTCAAAAGCATCCATATAAATGCAACTACACGATTATAAAAGAAGTACTGAACAGAACTTCCCACTATCTCATTTATTTATCTATTGAATAGGAATAATTTGGCAGTACACGAAATCCTACAAGGCTATAATCATGATAATTAACACTAATTTATTCAGCTCTATCAATATACAAAAAGAATCTACACAATTCTCAGCCAGGAAACATTTTCACACGTAAGAAGACTTTATAACTCTTCATTGAATATCACAGGTTGCATGTCATTCTAAGCCGTAACAGATTTCCACATACTAGCCTACAATACTATAAAGGCCATGGTGTTATTCATCAGCCTTGGTGTATATGATAAAAGAAACATGACTCCATGACTCAAACCAGGTGAGTAAAATAAATGGTGGAAACACCAAAGCAATTACCCTGATTACAGGTATATATATTCACACATTACAAGAAAGTAGTAAGGCATGTTCTAAGAGTTAACAATAGTATTATTTCATGTGTTGCAACATTAACTTTACTTCAAGTAAAATCACCATAACAAGCGCAATAACAAGGTTACAATCTAAGTCAACAAATATACACTGATCTTGAATAGCACATGTACCGTCATTGAAACATAGCAAATCAGCACCCTGTTTTTGCAGAAATCGCTGTCCAGGTACTTTCTCTTGTCATCACATCGCAACAGTTTATGTTTGCTACAAAAATACTTGATTTTACACGCGATATTCTAGGGATTTTAAAAAGTACAACGAGTACCCATGCCTTTGAGCACTCCCCATAACAGTCAATTTTCTCTTTCCTTTTTTTTTTTTTGGCATCAACCAGGAAGACGTTTCTGTATATACATGACATTGTAAACATCAGAATTTAAAGGAATTTATTGCAACTGTTCATCTTAAGTTTGTTACTACGCCGGCAGGCCCATGGTCTCAGGACCCGGGAGCGGTGGGGAGGGTGGGTTGTCGCTGCAGTGCCGGCTTAGGCTTGATGTTGTGTTTCTTCATGTACGAGATGAACTGTTCTGGAATCTCGGCGAGCACTTCCTTCGCCAGAACAGCCTGGCTGCGAGTCAAGTCTGCTCCGTACTGTCCTCCGATGAAGTCACGGAACGGAACAAACTGTGGATGGAAAAACACAACATGCACGTACAAAAAAATTCCTCGTGTTTTAAAAATTGCCCTGGAACAATACCAGCCAGTGGTAATGATCTTCTTAAAAAGTAAAGAGTTTAACTTAATAATATAATTTTTTAGTACAAAACTAATTTTAAGTATGGAAAATACAATAATTATTGCTGCCAAGGTGCTTTGGTGGACTTTGATTTATTGATTTCTCCAGAAATTAGACCCAGATCAATTGTCTTTTGAAAAGTGGACTTTATGCCACAGTTTGTGACTTTGAGACCATATGGCCGTAATATTTGTATGATTAGGTATGAAAAGTTTGATTTTTTTTTTCAAGCCTGGCAGAAATGATAAACTACCCACTAAAAATCATTAAAATATTTTACTCTATCTGAAACAAAGAAACGACTGCCACCTGCATGTATGCCAAGTGGACGAATTTTAGAAGGATGTTTATTTTCGTTTAAAGAGAAAATTGCCACAGTCAAATTTTGTTCATAACATATTATCTGGTAGATCTACCAGTACATGTATATGTAAAGGAATATCTTTACCTGAACAATGTCTCGTTCTGCATATCTCCCTCGGGAAGACAGCCTGACATCATCCCCGTCCAGCACATTCATGGCTATCATAAGACACAGAACCAACATTATAAACAAACACATAAACATTTGTTCCTCTACCTCAAGCCCATATGTTATAGCTGACACCTAAATATCGTTACATATGTACCTCAAAATCTGTTTTGTAGCATTCTCAAGATTACGAAAAATTCACGTGTCCAAAGGGCTAAGCAGACCTTATATTGTCACAAAGGTGACACACAAAGGTTAAATCACCTGGGATCTAGTCACATTCGATACTTCAACCATAAAGAAGATCTTTGCAGTATCTTCTCTCATTTCTGCATATTGCAGTTATATACAGAATTCTTGAATGTATATAATGTATTTTTTTCTATCTAAAATAATGTATTTTTTCTATCTAAACATGCCCACGTACCTTCAAAGTCTGCATCACCAATGCCCACAATGATGATGGATAGTGGAAGCGATGAAGCCTGGGAATAGAAAGGTACACAGATTAGGCATATATTTTTTTTGTAAAACAGTAGCAACTAAGTCATAACATTTAGTCAAACCATATCAGCATTTTATTACCTATATGTATATACCTACATATATGTATATGCATTTTATTTCTTACCTCAAACAACAGAGTTTACTATGGTAATAACATCACTACTGGGAACCTATAGCCGAACTTCCTAAATTACCCCAACATACAATTAGTGTATTGATTGGTGTCAAGCATGCGTTTTTCTTACTTTTGCTGTTTGTACTTTGTTGGTACACATTATTACTACAATCGCACAATCTAAGGCTTCACTCTCCATTATTCAACCCATATGTGTATTTACACATATTTTCAATATAAACATTATACCGTTTAAAGGACACAAGCAATTTCAAGCCCCATCATTTTCCGTCTGAATGAGTGGTTTTAAAATCCAGAGATCGTTGTATAGTGAAACTTGTACATAAAGACCACCTTCGGGACCAACAAAATGTAGTCCTTATACACAGGTGGTCTTTATATGCAGGTTCAATAAAATGGCAAGTATACCCCTGGGACCTGTGAAATGTGGTCTTTATAAGCAGGTGGTCTTTATAAGCAGGTGGTCTTTATACACAGGTGGTCTTTAGAGCAGATTTGACTGTGATTACCTGGACAATAGCCTCGCATGTCTGTGGCATATCTGTAATCACACCGTCCGTTAGTATGAGCAGAATATAATACTGCTCCCCGCCTTGGTTCTGTCTGGCAATGCTGAAAACGAACATATCACAGAATATTGAAATATTGTTCCATAGCCTCTTGTTATATACAGGGCTTGCTATTGGCGACAAAATATTGATGATACAGTGAAACTGCACTCTAGACCCATGCTGGAAAAATTAAGACTACCTCAGAATTAAGACTAGTGGTTGTAGGACAGCCAGTTCCAGAATTAAGACCACATCAGAATTAAGACCACTGTGGTTTACACACTGGGTGGTCTTCATTCCCTGCTTCCACTGTTTTTCTTTTTTTTTTTTGTATTTTTTTTTTTTTTTTTTTGATTTGAAGAACGATGACTGAATTCTAAAAGTAGAGAATTATGGCAATAAATGAGCAGTTTTAACATGCTTAAAGTGACTCATCAATATGACACACACTGAAGGGTCTTAAAATATCAGAGCTTTTCAAGGACACGTGTTTGTTAATAAGATTATTCATTGTACCTGCGTTACATTCAGCATATACCTACTTGCCAACATGGTTGATACACGGAGCGAAGTTTGTAGGCCCGTAAAGCTGTACACTGTTTAGCGTCCTTTGATAGGCCGTCATGACTCCATCAATCCCTTCACAGTATGGGTTGGTAGGGTGACCATTCTGTTATAGAAATGATTATATCCGATGATAAACAATTGAATCATCAATAATTATTTTTTTCCTAATGCTACTGAATGCACCAAGAGTGCAATTTTTGTAACATATTTTAAAGTAGCAGTCATTTTTGATGTGCTTGAACATTTGTATTAAACTGTGCTTATCCTGTTTTCTTTCTAAACTTGCAGCAAATACTTAATTGCAGTACATTGTATTCCATCACTTCAAAGACGGGTATTATGACAGACATGCTGTGTCATAAGTGAAAGGTCCAACGTAGATGCCTGATCTGATCCACACATCACTGAAATGATTGATTGATATATTACCAAGAAGAACTCATGGGAAACTCGTCCATCCGGTGGCAAGCGTGCTCCAAACCCTAGTGCTGGAAACAGTTTATCCCTGAAAGCAGAAGGGATGGCCGACTAGTTTTTATTCAAAGCCCTTACATAAATAAAATGCAGTTAAATATATACACTAATTCATTTACCTGTTCTTTATTACTTGCTGTCTAAAGGTTGTTAGGTGCATCTTATCTAAAAGCTCACTCTTTGCCAAGCAGTTGTAACGTATCACAAACAAGGTTCGTAAAAACTACATTAAACTCATGTGTGCATATATGACACTGAGGAAAAGTTTTATACCACAGAAGTTACATGTACACGTGAACTTTTACAACAAAATAGCAAAGCGAACCAAGCAATGTTTCATCATATGATACAATAGCATCATGTTTTTGAGCTCAAGATCTTACGTGTCATAATCCTGCACGATCTCCCCGACAGCTCGCAACGCCCTCTGGTAGAGGTTGGGTTGATACGGCGTGTTGTAATGTAAGGAGCCTGCCGTCCGTGGGTCGCCATTGGAGGCCGTGAAATCAACCGCAATTGTGACGTTAATCTCAGTTCTGCAATGGATGACATTATCATATACAACAATGCAGATTTGCAGCTGTACATTTTATGATTTTAAATTGTACATGATCTTTTGCTTTATATTATATTTACCTTACTAACCATTACTTATATTATTGTTGCATGTTTTTGTGATACAGCTGTCCCTATATCATTGACACTCTTTGACATTACCATGATTATTTATGCATAAAATACATTATTTTTATCATATGCAAATTAATATACCACAAAAAACGAAACAGATACAAGCGGACTTACCCTCCTTTAATGTAGTCAATGAACGTGTGGCAAGTTCTGACTTTTACATCGATGAATTCGATCTAATAACAGAGAAGATCGACAAGATATTATACATTGTAAGGTTTCGGTGACAAGACTCTGCACAACGTCTGACTTAATATCAAACCTCGGTAGCCATGAACAAGCACCTCCTATGTAGATGCAGCTTACCATACAAGACAAAGTATTATTGATCAGTGTTCATGTGCGCAACATGCACATTGGGCTGATACATACTCATGATTGTCAATATAGTGGTCCTTTCATTTTACAACCCTTTATTTTAAGACCACACTTGATTTTAAGACCACCTGACTTGCTCCCAAATTGTCCTTCCTTGTCTTAAAGAAAGATCACTTGCAATATAAGATCTTTTTTCTTGGTTAAAAAGGTGGTCTCACAAAAATAGAGGGACCACCGTATACCGCAGCAATTTTGCCTTCCGCAACACTACATGACGACAAACATTATTAGCTGATTGGTAAAATTTAAGGTACTAACAGCGATATCATTTAAGGTACTAACAGCGATATCATAGTTAACAGAGAAATGGCTGGAGCCATGTAGTACCACCTACCATTCCAGAATTCTTATACTTCTTCTTCTTTGCCTGCTTCTTGGGATTTATAACCTGAAACAAACAGTTCATGCAGTTTGCTTAAAGATGCCATGGGGTGCACAGTTTGTGAAGGGATTTATGTAAAGCTGCAACAAACAGTATAAACCTTACCGTCCAGCATGTGCATGACCAGTACAATGTAATACGTACTATTCATACATAGACAGCATTTGCATCTAACACGTACTTGTTTGCACATGGCTGCATAATTTTCTGTGGGGCAGAAAGAATTTGATATTTGCACATGTTGCATCCTGGCAAATCCTTTCCAATGCAGTTTAAAACATATTTCATATGTCTAGACTCTTTAACCAAATTTCCTGCATGAATTGCAGTCAATTTGGCATGCTCTACTTTACCTATACACTAAGCTAAACTATCGTAGGTCCACAAATGTCATGTGTACATGTATGTCTGTAGTTTACCTCAAATTCTGTCACTGCCCTTTGCTGTAACTCTCGCACGGTGGTGGTGAAGGTGCCAATTAAGTCGTGGCTGAAAAACAGACAAAACAGTGCAAATTTTACAAAGCTTCTTTCAGTCCTAGAGAAAATACAAGAATTTGCCAAGAAATACAGAACCCCAAAGATCTAAATCAAATCTAGATTTAGTTCCCAGGGACATGCTAGTACTCAATTCGACTTCACAGTATATGATGCAACAGTTATTACCCTCTCTTGCTAAACTGGCTCTTACAGCAGATAATCATTCGATTTGGATGAGAGAACGACTTCCTAGATCAATATGAACATTATCTGCCTCCCACCCACCACCCCCACTCCAAAAATATCTTACTACATGTATTTAAAATTTTGTACAAGGCCTTTTGCAATATTATGCACATGGAAGATATATTTGTGAAAAACAAAGACTTTTACCTGTACATACATTTTTAAATCACCCATTTCACTCAGGTATAATTTGGAACTTGCTACCTTTTTTATTGTAATCTCATTAAGATACATTTATAGTACATACATCACCAAAGCACTACCCAGATGGCTTGCAACTTTGAATCCAGAAATTCCAAAGACAATATACCAAAGGAGAGAATGTACTCGAGCTTTTCTGGCCACATCGGCTTTGTGGACATTTTTTGCTAGCCTTCAGCATTTTGGAAATTCTTTACTATTTCCACAGAACACAAATGCCCACTTAGAATATTTAAAAGTGCACATGTATTAACATGATTAACACCCAGACATAAGATAAATGTGTAGGCATGCAATGTAATGTTTTACACACGAGGTCCTAAAGCCGTATTAGGTACATGGTGTCCTAACTGCAAGGAGCCACACTATGTGTATTTATTTATCATGTTTATTGTGCCATTTATGACATGTTTCAAACAACAACAATTTTGATTTTGTAACTGATGCACTATGTTGTAATCCGAAAGCAACCGACAAGTTGTAATACAGAAGTACATTGTCCTTACCCGCCATCTTTGTCCCAGTCGTAACACTCAACTTTCAGAGATCTGGAAAGATGTGCAAAAACTATCTCAATTGACATGGCACTTAACACGTAGGTATTGATTCACTTGCGACATCCAACTGACCATTTCTTTTGATCACTGTTGATAGGCTATATACTTTCCAACTATGCAGATCATGATGAATTAGTATCAGAGGGCCTGTTCATGGACAAGATGCACATTTGGAACAGACCAGTGAGAAAAAGGTACAGGAATATATGGTCCTAAATATGCCACTCCCATTTAGTGTGGTTTTATCAATCAATTATCTACACAGCTTAAATTTCATGATTTAATACTAATTTTTAATATTTAGGAAGATGCAAAGTTCAGTGAAGCCTTCTACAGTGGTTCCTCTCTTAACTGACACTCTCTAGAGAGGACATCCCTCTAGAAAGGACACAAATTCTTGGCAGTAAGTACTAAGTACCATGAATGCATGTGATACTCTCTCTCACCAAAGGACACCTTTCTAAGAAGGACAGAATTGTTTGGCAGAAGTTGTAGCCTTATTAGATGGGTACTACTGTATTCGTCTTATCCTATTTGTGACTGACCTGTCAAAGTCCCCATTGCACAGAGCCCTAGCTGGGACTGTGAACGGTTGCCAGGTGGGGTTCAGAGTCCGTTTGATGGCCTCCGTTTTGTGCACAACGGTATAGCTTGAAAAAAAACCCACATACCGGTTATACTAATCATGTTTACCATATACATGTAGGTACAAACTATGCTAAAACGAGGAATGAAACTTGTATGTATCGTGGCCATTTGCGGGATCTTGTGTGTCATCAAGGCATTAAATGCTTCAACCTACTCAGTTTTAGAAAATCGAATCGAAGAGAATTGAATATATACGTTTTTGCTATTATACTGAATAGAAGTGAATTACTTTGACTTAAATTTATTATCATTGTATCCTTAACATACCTAGTACCTACACATTCTGAAAAAAAGTTAATAGTAAGTTTTACATGTAGTTTTCTTCACAAGAAAGAATGCCTTACATATACCATGTATACACCTATACAACTCCCATTTGCAATGCTTTATTTTACTACATTGAATTTTGTGTAAAATTGTTTCTTGGTTTCCTATTGGATATATTTGTACTTTCTCTGTAAGAAGTCACAAACTTCTTACAGTG
>JAAUYG010276207.1_pt1 | contig 14621 bp, 14 predicted proteins | sample 7278091 | NCBI WGS metagenome assembly JAAUYG01 (sample SAMN14350201, study PRJNA611818) | marine sediment metagenome | isolation source: surface marine sediment (0.6m) | place: French Polynesia: Moorea | collected 2018-08 | reverse complement strand
CACCCATACTCACCCCAACCCACGACCGCCCCCACCCGCCCCCCCGCGGGGGGGTACCCCCCCAGGCGCGGTCCTCCATGACAACGATGCAGATGTGACTCCATAAGGCCGATTCGACTTACAGTCGCGCTCGGCCTAAAAACACTCTGTGGGTCCATTCCAGCTTCATTCCCACTGACCTGTCACAATATATATCTGTTCCGAAAGGATCATTTGTGGACAAGAAATTCACAATGGGAATGCGTCTTCCTGCTGACCAGAAAGGAAATCCAGAAAAGAAACAACCTCAAGCGTCCCCGACAAGGCTCCAATAAAGGCCAAACATGTGGTTCACAAGGAGGACTCTGATTACGATTTTCCTGTCGTGTTCCTTGTATACTTTGAAGAATCATGTTCGGCTTGAACTCCTGGCACAGAGGTGTCTCCAAAGCAGTGCGCCGAGGTACAGCTTCAGGAGGACAACAAACGCAACAGACAAGACTTTCTCTGAGGCTGCGGTGATTCACCGTTGGCATGCAACTGTTAGGGGAACATCACAGGTAAATGCCACCGAAACTGCTGACAAAGAATTCCCCAAAAACTTGCTGAATAATCCCCCACAAAGACCTCATCACGGACACAGGGTTGTGCCGAGACATCCTCTTTCGTCAGTGCTGACCTACTTTTTGCATAACAACCATGATTCTGCTGCAGCTGTTTCTTTTTTGTTTCCTGCACATGTTTTGAAAGGTGACCAGCAGGTGACCAAACAACATCAACAGGCCACAATGCAATTGTGCAAAAACAATTGCAAAGCACCAACCATAAAAGAGAAAATGGAGAAAAGCTGACCGGCACTTTTTGTTGAGCGCCAAAAGGAGAAAAAAGATTCGGTTTGTTCAGCTCCAAGAAGAGCTCTGAGAGAATGCTGCATCTCATTGGTTTGATAGATTTGCGTGTGGTACGCCGTGCAATTTGCGGTTCTTTTCGAGCTGCCGCAGAATTTCCGAATCCAGAGCCAACAACAGGTACTCGTTTGTGGAAGACTCCGTGCCTTGGCATTTCTGCAGTGAGATTCAAACCTGAAGGCATTTTGAAACGCCTCCAAAGCAGCGTGACAACAACGTGTTTTCCAAGGTGACAGAAAATATCATGGCTCTGTTGGAACAGACAATATATACATTGTCAACGTCAAAAAAACACTCGATGGCTGAGGTACGAATCAATACAAATGTGCCAGTACAATTGAGTGACACAATTATGAGATCTTTACGCAAACACATGCAGCAGTGGAATTGAAAGAGAGCAATACCGTGCAATGTTCACCGGAAATCAATTGGAATGATGATGGTACAATGCTCTCTCGAAGAGCACCTTCAGTTAAGCAGCTTCAGGGAAATGTTCAAGTCACAGAAGCCAGCAAAAACTAGCATTTGTCTTGATTGTTACACGAACAATCATCGGCCACTTTTTTCACCCAGAGACACCTGAAAATGTCACAACCTTTTCAGTCAGCACACCTGAACACAGGTTAATCATCGCAAAGATGAAATGTCGCCACAATTTTTTCTAAACACAAACACGCAACTTGACACTCTGAATTCTAGGCAGCGCTGTTTTTCTCAACATCATCTGTTCTCTTATGCAACCAGCTGCGACACCAAAACATAAACCCCGAAGCAAGGCGTTCATTCAGTCTGTGAGAAGCGGAACTTTGCGGCAACTTACTTCGGTGGTGGAGGAAGGTTGTCAAGTCCAGCCGCCAGCAGCACGACACCGCTGTTGGCACGAGGCCTGTAGAAACCATTATTTCCTTCAGGCACAAGCAAATATCGTATGTCATCCTGATTAGAAGCCGATGATTTGTGTCCTTGAGCAACCAGTTGACTTTCCTCATCGACCATAATTATGCACGTATTGGCAACACCGTCTTTCCTTCCTTTGGCGTTCTATTCTTCTTTGCTGTCGTCACCGCTCCAGAAACAGGTCCACTCAGTAACTCAGCTGAGCTCATTTAATCCACTGACTCCGGAGTGTGAACACAACTTTTGATTTCCTGAAATCACCTGCACATCCTTCTTTATCATCCTCATCACAACTCACCGTTAAAGTTGTGCATACAGTTGCCATCCACACCTCAGGTACTAAGCTGGCGTTCATGAGCACGTTTTTGTTCCACTTTGCCAAAATTGTTGCAACGTTGCGACTAACCTTGAGGATAAACAGTTTTGTGTCGTAGCCAACCCAATCGATATTTATAAATATGTGTATAGCTGCAAAATAAGCTGTACAAATAGCAGATCAGTCAAGCTTGCAACTTTCTGTTCGTGCTATCAAAGGATTACACCTCCCACCGTGTACGCAGAACAATAGGAGTTTTGGAAAAATACAAGTGTTATTGATTGTTTCTGCAATGTGAGAGACCAGTGGGAATCACAGAAGACTCGGTTAATCCTCCAATCGCTGGGGTAATTCGCAAGCTATTTCACTGAAAGCAACACCCAGTTCAGTGTCCAGAATCACAAAAAGGTCCTTTCAGTCAGACCAGCAGTTTCCGAATGGACGAGAACTTCTTTCTGGATTTACACAAAAATTGTCATTTGTCAACGTGCGATTCTTCACAGGTGCAATGAGCAATGAGAAAAAAGAATTCCTCGACTTCTGTGAATTGGGGAATTACTTTCGCCGAGAATGAGTCCTTCATTTCTTAACTGCCAACCCCGAAACCAGTGCCTCAAGCTATTTCCACTAAATTTCGTTGGTCTAATACCAGAGATTATCTGCAATTCCCAGGCAGCCTAAAGCGGAGTCTGCCTCATCGTTCACCTGCTATTGGTCGACTGCAGGATTCTCAAGAGCCCATGGGTATTCACTAAAAAAGTAAAGAAATAGATTCAATGCATTCAAAGACCCAATGTGTTGTCCCTTCAAAAAGAATTGTTACGTTCTGGTGAATTTTAAATTGTGGAAAATGTAAGGAGAGCACGACAACACCAGAAGTAGAAACAAATCACTTCTTGTCGAAGAAAGCAGAGCACTGCCTTCACACCGATTCCCTACATCACTGTCGACCCAGCTGAAAAAACCACCAAATCATTCACATTCCTTTCATAAGACTTCCTTTACAAAACAACATCTGAAACAGAGATCAATACGAAAGTAGCCCCCAAAGGAACAATTTGTTGTCTGTTCACTGTCCTGCATGAAAACGTTAGTTCGTGTTTCACTTAGGGCACTGGGAATATTGGGCGAACCACGACCGTGAGGAGACGCAATATTTGCATTGCCATTTACAGCAGGGCAACACGAAACGGCAAGAGTCAAGCACTGAAAGTTGCGCTCCAGTCTCAAGTGATTTCGGAGGAAAACAGGCCCAGGTCAATCTGGTCGACGCATGGTTTCACGAGTCCCCATGTTTCTTGACATTCTTTTCAGAAATTTTCCCATTGTGCCAATCAGAAAAGCCAAAGAAACACAGAAGGGTCTCTTTAACTTCAGGTGACAAATGTCAGCAGGCAAGGTTGGGTTTCCAAGTAATGCTTTGGACTGTCGTTCGTTCACAAAAGACATTTATTTAACACCTTTCTGCTCATAGAAACTTGGTTTTAGTAAAGGCGTTCTTCCCAATGCTGTGTAAATCTGCAAAAACGTGAAAAGTTGGACAAGCTGGAAGAAGCCGCTGTTGACCAGTTCAAAAGCGCCACCTATGAGACGACCATTGGCAGAACAACTTCCGGTACAATGAGAACCACAGCACACATTTGTTCGCAAATGCTGTGAAAACAAACCAGGCACGTTTGCGAAAAGCAAAAGCATCCAGGAAAGAACATGCCGTGGAGCCGTCGCAAATGAAGTGTATTTTTTTTTAATTCTGAAGAAAGATCGTACACAACACATCTTGGCCAAAAGCATTCTGAAAAAGTTACAAGCTCCCTTGTTGTGTGCCTGCAAACAAACCGGCCGATCCTGATTTGGAAAGGTGAGGATGAGATGCGTGCATCCCGATGGGTTAATTCCCAATTGCGATGATTCAAAGGAGAAAAGGTGTGCCACCTGGAGAGAATAAAGAACTTTCAGAACAACTATGATTTCTCAAAGGACAGTTTGTCTGGCCCCGATGGTGGCAATACTTTGGAAACACTTTTACCAAAATAAAAACAGAGTTTGTGCAGCTATTCTTTGGTGGTTCAACCAACTTCCGATGGTTTACTTCCAACATCTATCAAAAACACGTTCACGCTTTCATTATGCAGCAAGCTTTCCCTTCAGGGAAATTAAAGCTTCGGCGAAAATTACTGTTGCACTGTTATAAAATTGATTACCGTTATTATTACTTGTGTGTACTAAGCATAACGTTGGAGTGGATTACCCGCAGAATAAAAGAATTCCTTATCAAATTACAGTTCTGCAACATAAATGATGCATGTGTTAATTGTGCTTTTCTCTAACATAGGATTTCTCGTGAGAAGTGTTGCTGCAAACATTCCCGGCAGGAAATATCCAGCACCCGAAACAAACAAGGGCGCTTATCAGCGTCTAGGCCGTGTGGCAATCCATGCTCCAGGAAGAATTTATGGTTGGGATAATGTGAAGCTTATCCTTGGTCGGGGGTGCATGGTGACAACAACGACAACGAGAACATCAGTGCTACTCAGATGCTTTGCTTGCCATTGATTCCAGAAGTGTGATCAAAAACGACAACCGCTCAACGATGGACCTCCCATTCCAGTCAATCTGAAGCAAGCTTAATTAACAGGGCTTCAATTCAAAACCAACTGGAGTAAAAGAAAACAAGCACTGGGCATTTCACATCCACACGCGACACAACAACATCCCAATTTCTTCTCAATGGGAAAGACACAATCCATTGAGAAAGGTTTCCCACAAGATACGCGTAGCGATTCCGCATCATCACAGAGAATGTAGATGTCTTTGATGGAACTCCAAATTGATTCAAGTCAACCTTCCTCCGCGTGAGTGTTCATCGCGAGAAGACGCACAAGTTTGTCAATTTCAGACAGCACGTTTCTGTCTCCTGTCGAATTCAGGTTCAACGCACCGAATTTGTTCAAGATGTACTGACACGAAATGTCGTAAAACCTTTATGTGTGGAGCTTCCTGAAAAAAGCGTCATGATTTTCTGCCACAGACAAGAACAGGTGCAACACAGAAAAGCACGTGAACTTACTTGGGAGGCGGTGGGATGTTGTCGAAGCCAGCAGGAGGAAGTTCGACCCCGCTGTTCGCCCGGGTCCTCCTGGGTAGTCCGACAAACGTTCGTTCTCGCATCTGAATAATTTCCGGTGAGGGCGGAATGAGCGTGTAACGTATGGCATTACTGTACGTCCGATTATGTTTGTTAGAGCTATCATTTTCACCGTCAACAATCAGCAGGTCATGAGGTCTGGCCATCTTCAACTGATCCAACCCAACTCAAGTGAGCCACAGCATCAGCAGTAGACATGAATGAATACATCTGAATGAAATCCAACTTCAGAAAACCACGTATTTTGCGTGAAAATCAGTTTTCATCTTGTTTACTTTCAGCCCAGGTAAAACCTTCCTGGAACATTATCCACATCAAACATTTTCATTGAAAGACCGTGCAGGTGCCTTTACTTTCTGCTCAAAAACGCTTCTTTTATTGCAGCTGCAAAAACCAGGCACTTTTTTTTATCACAGACATAACTCTGACAATTGAGCTCAAATAATCAATAAACACAGCGGTCATTGCAGGTCAATAAATCCTGAGCATTCGCTGAGTTCTGTTCCCAAACAACAATTTTTCTGTGTGTGAATGTGAGGCAATCCATGTCTGTCTTAACAAGTGATTCCAAATCGCACAAGAGGCGTTCATTTGTTCTCCTCGTCATCGCTTGCATCCAGTTTGCACTCGAAAGCAGAAAGCGCAGGTTTGTTTTTTGATGTTCGCCACGTAAAAGACATCGTCTTGCCTTGCTCCGCAGAGATCCATACTAATCCATGGATGTTCGATAACTGGCTATCACCACGTCATTGACGACAGGACGAACGCAAAGAAACGGCGTGTTTTGAAGAAACCGCACAATGCATTGCTGTTTGCTTTCGCCACCGTTTCACAAGCGAAAGGTGCAGCATTATAGACAGCACATGAACACGATATCCAGTATGAAATACCTTCCTTAGAGGTAAATACATTAGGCTTCCTGCAGCATGAAAAGAAACCCTTTGTTCAGGGGAAAACAATGTGCTTGAGCTGTCTGTAAACTGTTTCCCCGCAAAACGCCGATAATTCCAGGTCAATATTTTGCACCATCTATCTCTCAGAGAAGATAAATCTGTCTCTTGATCTCATGTACGGCCAAATTTGCCATCTGCCTCTTGTTTGGATCGTGTTGGTTCCTGCTGATTTGTACACCCAGTGAAAAGCGACAGATGCAAATGGGCATCATCGTTTACGAAGTGAATCCGAGCTAACCAGGCAATCATCTGGCGGATAAAGGTTCAGCGGCCGATGCTGATACCATGTCATGAATAAAGTCAGCTCGTTGATCGGCATGAAACCACCATTAATCCCCAGATGACATAGAGTACTGCGAAGCCTGACTTGCATGTCTGCCGAAATTACATCGAGCTATCAAAGAAGTGACGCATTACCTCACATCAGATAGCATGCTGAAAGAGCAAAACGTGGTGTACTTAACAGGACAGAACCACGCTGCTGTTTCTAATCTTTATCCTCCTTCTCGGAGCCATAACTTCCATGAAACTTCAAATGGAAATTTATCACTTTTTTGAGTCGAATACAAATTGCATCAACACCACTGTTTGCGTCTCAATGAGCACCATTCAGGAAGCCATGGCACTGACACCCACAGGAGGCCAGTGCTTTTTATTTGTGTCACAAAGAAGAGATAAAACGCAAAGTGGAAGTGAAAGGGCTCGCGAGCTTCAGGTTTCAATTTTTCAGGACAATGTCCGTCATATATGAATATGGGAGTGTTGAAAATGTCTTTTGCTAACTTCATTCCAATCAGCTGACGAGTATACACAGACAGCCATGCAGTCGCCTTTCTTTTGCGGGTGCGGATAAGCACTCATGCAGTTGAACAACGCACACCGAGTAAAAGGGAATCCACACCGGAGACGAATGATTTTTCACACACAAAAGGCCTTGGTGTTGTTGCTCGAATCTAGACCCCAACCCCCAATACAACGGACACAAATGCCAATTTGTACTGTAATCTGGTTTCCATGTTGTGCAGATGTCAATTTGTGTTGTTTGTCTGCCAATTCGGTCTGCAGTGTGAACACCAATTCGCCTGGCAATTCGTTTGGCAATTCGTGGACAAACCATTCGTCTCCGGTGTGGATGGGCCTTAACTTCTTAAATTTCAATTCAGTGATGGGATTGAACCAAGGCATTCTCTGCAACACAGAATGCTAGAATGCTTGGTGGCATTGTGTTGCAATGGTCAGCACTGTGATTACAGGACGCACAGCTTCAAATGATTCAGAGTGGCCTGAAACATCAAGAAATGCACAAAAAAAGACAAATGTCTATTTTTGAGGGGGACACATAAAATTGCTCAAAATGGCATGAGACATCCAGAAATCAAGAATCAAAACAGACGTAAAAAAGAAAACAACAAACAAACACCAAAGTTGCCAAGAGATGCATGAGCTGCATGGTGAGAATTATATTTTTGTGGCCGTTGATGGACAGATTTACTGATGGATGGGCAAACATCCCAGAGTCGCTGGGGAGCACGTACCCGCGACTAAAAAGAACGTCATAACCTTTCAGTGCAAGCAGCAAAGGAGCAAGTCTTCAGACAAAAGGTCAGGAAAGAAGAGTGTCTGAATCTGACGCATGCAAAAGGGATCTTCCGCACTTAGGCTCATGTGTTGGTGTCAATGCGAACCTCGTGCAAAGCACCCAAATGGTTTCAACCAAAACGTTAGACGTCATTAAAAAGTGACAAGAACTGAAGGTGCAGCTGCGTCAAGGTCTTGTGCGGTGGAGTTCGTCATGATGCACCTGTGAAAATCTGTGATGCTCGTTTTGAAGCCAAGGAGTCAAGGGAGACTGGAAAAATCATCAGCCTGTGTTCCAACGACACAAGTGCCCAAACCCGACAGTGACAAGAGACAAAAACAACACCAAAAAGAAATTTTCACTTTCCGTTGACATGACGACCACTTGGGCCTTGGCTCTCTTCACTGCGCGTCAGTGTGACAAGGAATCAGATAAACACTGTGGCAAATTTTGCAATTGTTGATCCACAGCATCCCTGGTGAGGTCTTGTGCCCAACAAGGCTGGACTCATAGCCAACACGAAGCCGCAGACACCCCTGCCTAAAAGCAGGAACCAATACAAATAAGCTTCCTTTCACTGAGTTCCTGACCGAGCTGTCGGATAAGCTTAAATCATCGGCCGTTCATCTGCTGATGTCCATGTCCTCAGGGTTCACTAGGAGCTCCTCTCGGCACATGAATTTGCACAAGAGACTCGTCTGCAGGAAGGAAGTGCCTTTCTTGCGAAAGTGAGCTTTCATCTGACTGTCGACTGTGTGGAAACAAGCTGGAAATCACATGAAAATGCTGTTCTGAACCAGGAAAGGCAGGTGCTTTTGTTGAAGACCCAAAAGGGCCAGCGTCGTGGAAAGGAAGATATCTTGGCTGGTGATATGCACCAAGGAACATTTCTTATCCATTCATCAGTCAAAACAATTCTTTTGGTTCTGCAAGTCGTGATATGAAACATGAGGATGGCAGAAACATCCGCGTGGGCCCGGATTCAGCTCTGGCAGAAAAACGTGAAAACTAATTCCAGCAAGTACGCTTAGTCAGCACAAAGGCCGAGCGCCCCAACCATCCATCACGATCACGCACGCAATGCACATCGAGGAAAGTCACATTGTGAAGCTGTACAGGGGTAGAAGCTTAAGTTCATGTAAACTTTCCAGTCAATCGACTCCTCCAAAACGAACCGAACTGGCGGTGGTCTTTTCTGAAGCTGTGCAAACGAAAAGTCCACACGTTTCAAGCGTCAACTGTCTTGCTGCTCATTTCTTAATTTTGAAGACTGAGAATGAAAGTGAAGGCAAAAGCAACAAGCACCATGACAGGAAAATAACCAAACTAAATGAGTTGGCCGCGCACACCAAGCATTCGCTGTGAGCGGGACACCTGCCTGGAGGGTGGGGGGAGGAACAACATTCTGGTGGGCAACATGTCCACGAAGGGAACACTTCAAGACCGACTTCAGAAGGTAAAATTGAGGATAAAACACCAAAGGTCTTACTCAAATGCAACTTTGTGCTTCAAACACACTCCCCCGGTGCAAAGTCAACGAATAAAATGTGCCTGAAACGAATGCTAGAGCCACAATTAAGGCTACGTTCAGCACAGATTCTCCGGCAACCTGGGTTCAGTGGGTTCATGGGTGATGGAATATTGTCCGGACTTGCAGTTCTTCTGAACTTGACCCGCCAACAACCTGTGACCACTGACTGTCAGCGTCAACTTCAGAAAAAGAAAAACCTTAAGACTTAGAGGACAGGGGATTTTCCAGCAACAGAGCTAAATTCGAAAAGGTTAGGTGTTTTTCAGCATCAAATGGCTTCCATAATCGCCTTATGGGTGCTTAGTTGGCTGAAACTAGAGGAAATTCATGCAGCAAATGTCCGCAAAGCAACAAGGAAGAAAGGGCAATGTGCTGGTTTGAGAAAGCACTTTATCACATGTCTCATAACGCGACTGTTCGGCACTGGAACGCCACATTGGGGAATGTTCCATCCATACCTCTTCCAATCCATCTTCGTAATCTAACGATTGATCAACATGGGTACTTGATCAAGGAACAAGTCACATGGGCGTACTTTTTCGCATGTCAGAATGACATGATTTGTCCAGAGAGACTCACACATTTTGTGACTTGGAAAGAAAGGAGAAATCCTCTGCATTCTCGAACTACATAATCTGAAAATGTTGGACCGACGAAAATGGCCAGACCGTGTGACCTGTGAACACCTAGTAGATTCGGGAATTCCGAAAATTACAGAAAAAGACAACTTTTAAAATTGATTCGTTTCAACTCGAAATGAAAAGAAGCGTACAAGTGCTGCAGAAAGTACTTGCCTATGGTTGAGGTCGTTGTTCTTTTCGTTTTCACAAAATTTGACAAAATTCTTCAATGCCACAAAAGAGAATTCCAATGTCTTATCCACAATGACACGTTTTTGGATGAAACATCAAAAATAATGATCTGTTTCTCTGGCATGGTATGCACCACATTCACTCCTGCCCGCACAACAAAATTTGCTGCTGAAACCAAAATGCGCAATGTGCTGCAAAACGCCATCCATCAGTTTTGTGTCCACTTTTTGTCTTGAGGTTGTGTCCCATGTTGTGTGCACTTGATTGATTTATTCATGAGACTGCAGTCCTTCTGCGACTGTGACAACCTGAATTTATCCAAAAGCGCAGGAAGAGCGGGCGAGATCTGATGCGACTTGTCAGGTGCCGCACTTTTAACTGCAGGTAACATCAACTGAGGAACTTCGATGTCACGGAACGCAACGCAGCTTCCCAGGAAGAGAATTCCTAAGAGTCATCCGAGCATAATTGAAAATATCTAAGAACCTTCGCTTGCAAAAGAACACGTCAGCCACATATTTCCTACTTCAGAGCAAGTGAAAGCGAAATGGGAATCGGTGATCACATTTCACATGAAGCACAAAGCGACGTTGGCAGTGCTTTGCAAAATGTTGGCACAGAGAAAACAATATCAGGTCCGATATTGTGTCTACTTTCCCCTGAGAATTGGCACAGCGCTACGGACCATTTGCAACAGATGACAGATGCTCATAATGAAGCTGTTTAATTCCAACGTCAATTATAACCCAGTATTTCTCGCAATGTCATGCGTGTTACCTGTCTTGTCACTAATCCTACATCAAACACAAAAACGCACAAGAGAAATGCAGCTTCATGTTGTACTTTCTTCTGTGTTCTGGTGGAAAACATCTGACAGAAATGCGGAGAAACACGCCACAACGGGATTGCATTTCGCGCAGTTCTGTCACAACGGAAGAGTAAAAGATCCGCATGCACAGATTTTCTTCGCAGTTCAAACCACCTGACAAGGAATCACATCTGCATGCTGATTGCTCTTTAATTGTTTGGAACCATTGTCCTTAACTTCAGCCAATTTCCCAAACCAGAGAACGGATTGCTGAACGGTGAGTGCATTCCACATCAGTCCTGTAGTCTTTGAACTGAACACAAAGAGATCGCCTGGCAATTTTCTGTGAGGTCAGAACTGTTTGACAGCCACCCAATTCTTTGGGATCATTGCCTGTTGGTTGAAGCCCAGGCCCGTGGTCTGTAATTGAGACTTGCCAGAGTTGTGCCAGGATGCCACTGGCGCCAATTCCCTTTATTGGCTCAAAAGACATAAAAATAAACGTTTACGTTTGATGGAATCTTGCAAAGCGTGGCATGGCGCCTTCCATCTGAGAAGCTGAAGTTTCAGTGTGATGTCCAATGTAACGAGGTCACAGATTCTCTCGGCAGGAAAAGTCAGTGTCTCCATACTGAACTCTTGAAAGGACTTGTAAACAAAAAAAGCTTTTGCGGATAAATCTGTGGAATTTCAAGACCTCAAACACTTGACAAAAGCAATGAATACGACCGGTCTTGTTACTTCAGCTTCAGCGGCCTCATCAAGCGTTTTCAGCAATGCCACTCGGTGGTTCAGCACAGCACACCCATCCCAACGGAAGGCAAAGAAATAAAATCACCATCAGACAAACTTAGTTTCTTCAGCAAACAAACAAGAGGAAAACGCACAAACAACAACGCAACCAAAACGCCTTTTTTGTGCTTCAAGGCAGCAATCGTCTGAGTGAGGATTCGAAAAGCTTGCAAAAGGAGGAATTTCAAAAAGACCTGTTCAAGCTGTTTGAAAGGCAAAACTCTTGTACATGTCAACATGAACAGCTCTACCAACACGCCCTGGCTGGGCACCCATGAAACTGGCAAAATGTGTAGCTCTGAAAATGCAATATTCTGAAGACAACAGTTTCTGACAATTTTACATGATGCGAGAGCAATATCTTTTCCATATTTCATAACATCGTTCTTTTGCTTTGCTTAATTTCCTCAAGACTCCTTTGCCTAGCTCATTAACGGTTTCATTCTTTCTTGTCTTGCGTCAATTGATCGCTAGAACGCAGCAGAGTGCAGAAGCAGCCAATTTCATCGTCATTACTGGTGCTCAAAGAACCTCATACACAGCATAGCTAAATGAGACCACAATGATACTTTCTGTATGAATTCAATACTTGCTCTTCGTTCTTTCTGCAAATGCAAAAGGTTGTACGAGATGCAGCTTATTCTTGCAGAATAAGCAAGAAGTATTTCATTGAATTCAGGTTGTCGTGTGGAAACGGAAACCCAGTAGTTTGGCGCTGTCTTGTGGCGGCGCTCAAATAGCCAATTTCAATGCCTGCCTTGCAGCATTCCTTGATAATGGAGACACTCATTGGACGAATTCCGGCAATTGAACACACATGGTACATGGACCTACCTCAGCTGAGCAAATCCAGACGAACATAAAAGACAAAACTCTTTCCAAAAAGTCAACCTAAAAGTTTCACACCCTGTGTGCTGTTTCACCCCATGACACTTCCCCGATGATTGGTTCACATACCTTTTCTCCTTTTCCACCCCAAACTTTTTCCTGGATCCTTGTCATTGTCAGAAGGACAAAAGCAGTGATTAAATTTGCGTTCGTATGGTCAAAACACATTTCCAAACGATTGGCGTACCGATGGTGGGGTGGACCTGAAGTGTTTTTATTTCTTTCTGAAAGGCCCCACACTACGAAGGTATTCGCGCCCCGGCAGAGGCCATCGAACAAAAAACATTCTTTTTGTTGGACAAGCCTTCACGAATGTTCAGTGGTGTGATGAAGTGAGATGAATGGTGCACTCAGACGTCTGCACCATACTGACCATGTTTGTCAGGTTCTTTCTTTCGCTAGATAGGTCTTGAAAGCCTCCATTCATCAACATTCGTCCCATGGTACGTAACTGCCACTTCCACCGGTACTGAAGGTTGATGTAGCCTCTCTCAAGAACGCACGAGTTACTTTCAGAATTTAGTTGTGCAATGTGAAATGACAACATTTGCCTCCAGGTGAAAGCAGAAGTGTTCTGACACTACGTGTTTTATCACAAATGGATGTCGTCTGTATTGCTAACTTAATGAGACAGCAGAAAAATGAGCAGTTTCATGATGCATGGTTATTAATCCCTACGTGTCTAAAACACTGAGAGCAATGTTGAATTTAGATGTTTGTGAGATGCAAACATTGACAAGGGTTTGGTGGAATTGCTGTTTTTGTTTCGTGTGCAACGTCATTCAGAAAGCACACTCAACAGAAAGGTTGAAGAATGAGTCTCCCGAGTTTTCATCATTGTAAGTGGCCTCAGAATAAGTTCCTCCACTAAATCGTCGTCACCTTGTGTCTACTTCAGAGGTAACACGTTGTTTCCAGAAGCAAATTGCGCCTTGTGTCATTTTTACCACATCGTAACTTCTGAAGTTTTACTTTTCAAGCGTTCACATCCAATACGCACCTTCAATAACACGTCCATTCCGAGAATAACAAAGCCCGACGAAACCAAACAATTTCAGGCACGCGTTGTCAGAAGAAATCACAATTCACCAAAAAGCATGATCTACACAGTTAGACAGATGAGCAAGAACCAAGTTTTATCCGTTTCCCAGTCATTCAACCGAAAAGTGACACGCGAACCTCAGGTCTTCTTTGGTCCCTGTTTTGCGCGAAATGGACGCAATGCAACTACCATGATGCAACTTTCATCTCTCACCTGTGAGCGGAGTGTTGGGACTGAAAGCTCGACGTCCGGCTTGGAGTGTAGATCCGTGGTGGAGGTAACAGCTGATCCATTTCAGCCATGATTTCAGAATCTGTCCGTAATCCGAAACTATCTTTTTCCTGAAGATGCCCCACGTGCTCTTGGACAAACAAGAAAGGCTGTGGCGCCTGATGGATCGAACTTGCTCAAGAGACGGCAAACACGGTGGTCCAGCGAACTGGAGTTGTTTTTCCCCGTGTCACGTCCCCGGCTATCCATCCCTAATTGCGGGCTGTCACACACAACGCTAACAATGTTTCTTAAAGCCCTATTGGTCCCTTGCTCGCCGTATCAGCCTGTTGCTGTGGTCCGCTCTGTGATTGTGCACAAGGTACAAGGCTGTGCAATCAAGAATCTGAGAGGGAAGTCGCCTGCACCTTTAACGAGAGAATTAGTGCCGGCTCATACGTGATGATTGCCCAATTCACTCCGCTTCAATAGGCCGCCTGGAATTTCCAAATAAACAGGTCGCCAGCTCTTTACTTTAATCACGCCTCATCCAGCGTCATTCTGACGGTGCTGGCAAACCCACTGATTCTTCTATTGACGCGAAACATACCTCCGCCAATCCTCTCCAGATGACCCGTTTTAACCTCAGTGCAACGGCCTCCTCTCCTTTTGCGGCACACAACCGTTATCAATATGTCGCCTTGGGAAAATCTTCAAAGCCATTCCTTTACGAAAGGATCGCAAGCAAGCTTTATGTTGTG
>JAAUYG010113654.1_pt1 | contig 14624 bp, 17 predicted proteins | sample 7278091 | NCBI WGS metagenome assembly JAAUYG01 (sample SAMN14350201, study PRJNA611818) | marine sediment metagenome | isolation source: surface marine sediment (0.6m) | place: French Polynesia: Moorea | collected 2018-08 | reverse complement strand
TTGGTGAATTTTCTTCCCCCCCCCCCCCCCCCAAGCCCATCCTTACCCCAGGGCGATTTTTTTGAAAATCTAATCATTTCTTCCTTGGGTCACTGGGAAGTCTCGCACGACAAATGAAGTTGATTGGTTAAATACTTATTGAGATATCTTGTCCACAGACACACACACAGACAGACAAATGCAAAGTAAGAAACCCCGCCATGCAACGCATGGGCGGGGTTTAAAAACAAAAAACCTGCAATAAAAGTGATATATTCAGTACACAAAAGGCACTACAGAGGATAATATTTTGTTGAACCACTCTTATAATATTACCAAGCTTAATACATTCCTGGTGTTAAAATATTATATTTACTGGCGATATTGGTATAATGTGCTTTCTGTACAAGCACACATGATCATGGTCCTTTGAGAAATACCGTTCTTCTGTAGACATATTTTTCTTTGCAGGTAGGCGGGAGTGACCAGTTGGGGAATATCACATCTGGCCATGACCTCATTAGTAAAACAACACAGGAAAATGTCTATGGTAAGACTTAAAGTATTTTTTCTTATTTGTTTCCTGTCAGACCTGATATGTGGCTGGAGTTTTTATTACAACAATCTGTATGTGTATCAAGATCCACGGCTAAACTTAATGCAGCGCTCATATATTTACAATGTATTTTGCCACAAAGAAATTAAAAAAACAAAAAAAAACAGGCACATGTACTAGTACATGTGGTTCCACATAATTAATATGAAAAAAATGACATTCTTTTGTCAATGCCATTAGGGCTATGACTGACATATGCATTTCCGTGTTTTTTTTGTCACAGGTCTAACAGTCCCTTTGGTGACAAGCACAACAGGAAGCAAGTTGGGAAAATCAGCAGGGAATGCAGTGTGGCTTGATGCTGCTAAAACATCCCCCTTTGACCTTTACCAAGTAAGGCTTATCAAGGAAGTTGTTATTATACTACTTTGTGTGAATAGAAAAGATATAGCGTAAAAGTGGCAATTGAAGTCGCGGGTACTATTAGAATGTAATTTTTTCGACATTTCTGCACATCATCCAAAAATCGCAACTGCATCATATTTATGATATTTGCATCATATCATTGGTGTCCAGTACTGTATTTTCTTAGAGCAAGAGAAAATCTTACCTCCTGGTAGTCAAAAAGGTTGAAACTTTCAGATGTTTTGACCACCTCCTAGGGGTTTTATCAATGACTGATGATTTTGCATCAGTCACATGACCGGAAGATGATTCAGGAGTCCAGTAACAACATATACATTCATGTGTTCCTTGTCTTGCAGTACAATCTCCTTTGTCTGCCTTGCAGTACTATGTGCATTTGCCTGGTTGGCTTGCAGTACTATGTGCATTTGCCTGTTTGTCTTGCGGTTCTATGTGCATTTGCCTGTTTGTCTTGCAGTACTATGTGCATTTGCCTGGTTGTCTTGCAATACTATGTGCATTTGCCTGTTTGTCTTGCAGTACTATGTGCATTTGACTGTTGTCTTGCAGTACTTTGTGCATTTGGCTGTTTGTCTTGCAGTACTTTGTGCATTTGCCTGTTTGTCTTGCTGTATTATGTGTATTTGCCTGTTGTCTTGCAGTACTTTGTGTATTTGCCTGTTTGTCTTGCAGTACTGTGTATTTGCCTGTTGTCTTGCAGTACTTTGTGTATTTGCCTGTTTGTCTTGCAGTACTACAAATGTATGTGCATTTGCCTGCTGTCTTGCAGTACTTTGTGTATCTGCCTGTTTGTCTTGCAGTACTTTGTGTATTTGCCTGTTTGTCTTGCAGTACTATCTCCGTTTGCCTGATGCGGACGTTGATCATTTCCTAAGGTTATTCACCTTCCTGTCAGAGGAGGCGATAGACAACATTGTGAAGAAACATCAGGTAAATGCAAACGCCCCATAAAAAAGTTATGAACACCACATGTTGAGAGGAGGAGACATGAAAGAACTACGAACCATGAAAATAAGCATTTTTGTTTTGTTTTTGTACAATTGAGAAAGGCAATCTTCTATTTTTTTGGACTGAAAAACGGAATCTTCATTGTTGAAGATTTAGACCTTTCATCACCCCTACCCCCACGCAAAGCACACCTATACCTTAGACAAATGTTATACACCAGACTACAGTGGTCCATATTTTGATAAAATGGTCTTAAATTGAAGGTGGTCTTAAAATGTAAAGATGTTTATATTGAACGTATATGAGTTGTGTCAGATTGTCGCTGATGGCCAGTCTTAAAATGGACGGAATTCTTAAAATGGAGGGGTCTTAAATGGCAGGGACCACTGTATTTGCATTGCACTTGTGTTTGAACAGAGCTTCTGCTAAAGCCAACCTGCATCTTGTTTTATTTGATTGTCCACAGGAGAAACCCGAGCAGAGAAGCGCTCAACGAAAACTAGCCGAGAATGTAACGTTGCTCATACATGGCGGTAAGTCTGACATACATGTACCAGTATATGTATTAGGCCTCACTGAGATCGCACAGAATTCGGATCATGCTTTTTGACAGAGTTTCTCACACATACAGTGGATGTGTGCTTAATATGTGACAGAGCAATATCAGAAGAATAACATACTAGTACACATGCATTGTCCTGATGGTACATGGAGTAAGGCCGCATATATAAGTTTGAAAGACATCCCCCCCACTCCCCCCTCCATCCCCCTTCCAATGTCCAAGTATATGACTGTGTATTTCTTTTCTAAAGGAGGACTGACACAATCTAAAGTAACGACCACCCAAGGGACCAAAAATGTGGTCCTCATACACAGGTGGTCTTTTGGATACATAGATCAATTACATGGAAATTAGAAACCTGGTAACCTGCCAAATATAGTCTTTATGAGCAGGTGTTGTTTGTATATAGGTGCCCTTTAGAACGATTTCCACTGTAGTATGGGCCTTTTTTGTGTGGAATAAGGGTCATGTCCTTTATTATGTAATGCAACTATAAAAGAATTTGCTAGCTGTGGTTGAAATACATGTAATTCAAATAATTATATTGAATAATTTGAAACTATATAGATATTTAGTTCTTGCCCATTCACCATACCTACTACGATATGTTTGATTATTTAGACTCGGGCTTAGACTCAGCACAGCGATGTACGGAGGCACTGTACAGTGAATCTGCGGACAAGTTGGCGTCTCTGACTGAAATGGAATTAGCCGATCTGTTCAAGAATGCCCCCACCGCGGAATTGATGCTGGAGCCCGGGATGACTGTACTAGACGTTGTGATGAAGGCGCAGTGCTTTGCTAGAATAAGTAAGATCGTGAGAAACGTCACCATGGGTTTCTATTATCGTTATTTTATATTAATTCAGATTTATTATTATTATTAGTGCTAGCAGATACATACATATAAAGTATCCATCCATTTTGAACTACATTGTACTATGTTTAATATACAGTTCTTAAAAGTGCTTTATTCGTGAATGAACTCAAAGTGTTTTCCATTTGTACATATTATTACCCCCCACACACCTGTAGACGCCAACACCTGCTGAACTCCTCAACAGAGCATACAACCCGGATACACTCTACAAACCAGCATGTGTGATCAACGTGCAGTAGCTTTCCTTGTGTGTTGCCAGGTTCTCAAATACAGGTGGGAACCAGAGCACATTTCGGGTATGCCCAATTCTTGCTCAGGGACTCTAGCTACTTAAAAGTAGGCATATGGCGGGGCTCAAACCTACAATCTCATGGTTGAGTCCCCACTGCCTTAACCTCTTGGCCATCAGTCTGACCAATGCAACATATGTACAGTTGTATGGATACTTGTGACAGGCCCATACATACAAGTTTATAAGTTTAAAGTCAATATGCATGTATGAGCAACACATATCAATAAAAGATTAATAAAAGGGTTTGATCCCCGCCACGCTGCCATATATGATACAATCGCTTGGTTTCGGCACCTAAAGACCCTGAGCAAGATTTGGGCACCAAATTGGCTGTAGTTCACTCAGCTGTAAATGAGTACCAGTCGGTTGATAGAGAAGGCTACTGTATAATGCCAATTATCTGCAGCACCTTGTAGCATGTATCCAGGTGTATGCTCCCCAGGCAGTTGAGCAGGTGATGGATGGATAATAACATGTAAAGCACTTTGAGCTTGCCTGAATATAAGGCTGTTAGGTGCTTTATAAATACTGGATATCTTAATATTGTTGTTGTTATTATACCCACTGGATCTGTGCTTATGAACTTAACTCTTACCCTCACAGACCACGCTGAGAAGGTTCTGGCAGCCGGCGGAGTACGTATCAACCACCGATGTGTAACCAATGGCAGCTCCGTACTTATACCTGGGGAACATATATTGCGCAATGGCATCACAGTTATTAGGATAGGTAAGCTTGGCGCCAGTTTCCAGAAAACCCTTAAAGTCCAAAACTGATTCTTAAGCATGGAAAAGACACAATGCGTGTCAAGGCAATCATCAGTGAAATTAAGCTTATACCTAGACTTAAGATTTGTCCAGAAACTGGCCTTGGATTTTCATGAGAAAATATCTGCCTGGTGCAGCTTGGCAGAAGTGTATTGAGATGAAGGTTTCACATTAAATTTCTTACTAAAGCTAAGCAGTCTAGCTCTTGTTAGCCAGGTATAGGGTGTCATGCCAGTTTGGGAAAAAATAGGCACCAATGAGCTCATCTCTATGTAGTACTCTGTAGAAAATATTAGTAACACCATCGATACCTTTCCCTGCATGGGCTGTTAAGTATTGACGACTTAAATATAATATGCCTAGAAGGGCAGCTTCCACCAATAGCCTTGCTGGTCTGTAGTCGGTATAAGCGCTAGACCTCCTATATTACGGTATATTGTGTATAGTTGTTCACATCCCCAGAATTTCTTTCAAGCTTTTCGTGACATGATAATGGATGGTTAATGGACTATACTGATTATAGTAAACTTTTTACACTTTGCGGTAGTTATTTTGCACAGTGGCATTCTGTCTAGATGAAGAATTTGCCTTAAAATTAATGTTGTACTAAAAACAAAATTCTTCTTGTGTTTCAGGGAAGAAGAATTACTACATTGTCAAGTGGCTTAGCACTGGATTGTTATGAAACACTGGACAATGGGAAAGATTCGAATTCACAATCCCATATATCATCATCATCATCATCATGCAGTCAATGCATTCTTTCAGTGTGAAAGAGTTTATGATTTATTCAGGACGCTATATCATGGACACGACATGGACAATATTGCTGGACATTGTCACAGACTGGTGCATAGCTATGGATTGCCACAAGTTGCTTTAGCATGTTATAGGCTAAAAGTCTCAATCAGGTGTTTCATAACACGTGAATCAAGTTATGGTGGTACTCTATCATGTGATATCAAACCACTTCATTCCTGTTATGAAATAGGAAATAAATATCTTCTTGTTTAAGTCTAATCTTAAACCTAGACTTCTTCTCTTTGGTGGATGACTGAATATAGCACTTGAGTGCCATTTTCCATGAATTTGGTCAACTTATCGGAATTATATTAACAGGCTATGTAATACCGGTATGTACTATCATGACTATAGTTTACACATGGGTATAGAAACATTGTGTAAATAAAATAATTATAACATGCATACCCACCCCTCCACAAAATGAACAATGTAGGGTCATGTAATAATCTAAGGTCAGAATTGCATGGTTTAAAGAAATATGAATTGTGAATTTAAATCACCCACAATTATATCCGGAACTGAAACAATATGCTGTGCTAAGCAAACCACAATTTCTAACCACCATATTGGGTGGTTGGTTTAGTATTAGTGGGGTATCCTACAGCAAGATAGTCATCCCTGTGATTTAACCCCCTCCATGAGAGCCCTCCATTTTATACTTCCCTCTATTTTAAGCCGATCAGTGACACCACCCTTATATTTTCAATACAAATATCCCACCATTTTAAGACGTTCAGTTTAAGACAACTTTCTGGTTCAATGGGTGGTCAATGCAGGGATGACTGTGCACTAGAGACGGCAGTTTAGGCAGCATGCAAGAATCTTGAAGTTATTTAGTGCCAAAAGGACACTGCTCTATTCATGCTACTGTGGACAAAATTACTGGGCACGAGGGGTTTCTTTGCTACTGTAAATACTTAGCCAATGGTGTTCAGGTGGGCTGTTGCATAATATGTATCCTGCGGGTCTGTCGGGTGGGCTATACGAGATTTGTAGTGTGAAGTGTTCCCTTATTATTTAGATCACAAACACTCTTCCATGTATTTGGCATAGGGTCATATACAGTAGTCCCCCTAATAAGGACACCCCTTCTGCCAAAGAATTCTGTCCTTATTAGAGAGGTGTCCTTTGGTGAGAGGGAGCACTACATGGATTCACAGTGCTTACTGCCCAAAATTTGTGTCCTTTATAGATGGGTGTCCTTTCTAGAGAGTGTCCTTTAAGAGAGGGACCACTGTACTCGTAACCATATATGTTGTCAAAAACTTGCGATTCAACATTTTGATTGTGCTTGCTATACCCGAGGGCAGCAGAGCAAAACCAACCTCAGGCGGCTACTGAAAAAGGATACTTTTGATCTCAGACATGATTATGGTAACCATTACAACATAAACTCAGGGTTAATTGGACCCTGGTCTGGCATTGCAGAGCCCATCTGAATTGCTAAAGAAAACCAATTGCTAAACAGAGACAGAGGCAGGCACACTTTCCCCCCGGGTCTACAACCAACTTTTGTTGTCACACGACACTCACACCACACAGGGAGCATGTGACGACACGGAAACTGCAGACAACTGAAGGCCCTAAGTATCGGGTCGAAAGTTCTTCACTTTTACTTGAACACTGGTGATAACGTGATTTTCTATCAAGTTAATGATTATGGTAATTTTAGGGTGCATCTGTGGATTTTTCCAATACAGATTTTAAATGAGAAATGGGTTCGGCTAGATATGCATGATATGAGAAGGGGAGTTGGGTGGGATTGACATTTGGTACATTTCCACAATTAAGCTTGTAACTTAGAAACCATTGCTGGTCGAGTTTTAAAGTCAAAAGGGGATGGGGGGTGGGGTGAATCAGGCTTATGGTCGGCTTTCAACCACTCATGGTCATATCACCGACTGCTAGTTGGATTCGGTGGTGTATGCAGGTGTATGCGTGGTAATTTAATGTGGATCTGTCTTGTTTGGGCTGAACGATCTACGCCCGACACAAAAGGGGATAGGAGTCAACCTATAGGGTGTTTTTTGACCTTGCAACCTGCCCATGTATTCTGGCCTTTATGGTCTGGCATCAGCTACAAGAACATGGCCATTAAAGCACAAAGTTTTTATGTGGCTAATGGCCGTCAAGTGGTTGAGTAAAAAGCCCCTCAAACCAGTTCCTAACATGTCAATGGGAAGAGAATAATCAAGCACACAAATTGCAGAAATTTGTTCGCGGTATTTATTGAAAAAATATAATTACCATCCATGCAGCAGGACCAACTTCAATACAATGCGATCACATACAAGAGAACCGGGGAAGTGATCATTATTTTTTTTACAGCAAATGTTCCCACTTCTCAATACAGGTATAATCAAACCTCTCGTATGTGTGGGTTCCATTCCAAAGTCTTTACAAACAATAGTGTTTAAATTATTTTGACTACGATTTCGAAATTTCATAAAATACAATATGTCTATTTACACCTATTTTTTATCTCATGAATACTGGATGCCTGCTAGTAAATAGAACACAAACCAAGAGGCTCTTTTTCAGCAAAAGAAAATAAGAATCATCTACTACAGATGTACATATTTCTCAATAAAATTCAAAACTATGTGTTTGCTTAGAAGAAATAAATGAAACCTGGATATTTATTCTCTCGAGTGATTTTGCATGTAGAACAATGCCTATAGGCAACATGAACAAAACTGAATGCATAAGGAAGGAAACAATGGCTAAATAGGGACTCCTACCAGTCATACAAAAGCAAAACCTTCAACATGGTGGAACCACTCTTTGAGACTACAGAATTAAGACCACCCCACAATAAAGACCACTTTGCACCAGCACCAAAACTGGATTTTTTTTTCCAATGGCTGAACTTGATTTACTTCCCGGGAGCACCCAGGCAGCATGTCCCAAACTTGATTTAATCGGGACTATGCGTACGCATCCAAATTTTCCCGTCTGGGAACTCCCGACATTCCCGATGGTTTTCAGACCGGGAGATCGGGACAATATGGGCGCCTTTGGAAGTTGACTGTCACACTTGTTTTACCAACTCGAAATTTTCCCGGCCGGGAGTCCCTATGACATATTACCGGTGCCCCCTTCGGGTATTTTATGTGAGAAATCAAGTTCGCCCAATGTTTCATATAATATGTAGTCTTAGAAATAAGATCACCTCAGAATAAAGACCAGTTTATAACAGTCTTGCAGGTGGTCTTCATTCCATGGCTCCAAGGTACATACACTGGTCTACTAAAGTCTGCCACTGATTTCAGCCGGACTCCGTGTCAGTGAGCCGGATTTCTGTATGCAAAAAAAGTGTATAAAAGTCCAGTTACAGTACTCAAGGCCAGTTTTACTGTCATTGTCACTGACACAGATTTCCGAACGCAAAAAAAGTTCCTGTCCCACAATGTACATCCTCTTGTATTCAGGGCCAGTCTTACTGGACTTTTTTTTTGTTTTACAAATGTCATTATGTACCAGTAACAAAGGCATAGTACCACCAACACTTTTTCTTTAAATCCTGAAACATAACTTAGAACAATATCAACAAAATATACAGAACACAATACATTTTAACAGGGTTTTAATCTGTACTTGTGTGTAGGCATAATTTATTGAAGCACTCGGGGTGAGGCAAAAAAGTCATCGACGCAAATTTAACATATCCTTTAACTAAGTACAAAAAGTCTCATCTTTTTAACACAGTCAATTATAAGGGCACAATTGTGGTATATTTTGCTTTATGTATTTTTTTTTTCATTTTGGACAGATAAATAACCACATAAAGCTCCCAGATCTACCAGCAACATTAACACAACGCTCTTAATCTCGAAATGTAGTGGGTAGCAGCACTGAATGTTGCAATCAGCATCGTCTTGACACTGAATTCTGCTTTTACAGCCATTTAATGTAGCTATGTGCTTGACGTAATACTTTCATAAAGGGATACCTGAAAATCAAGCTAAAACATATATAAAGATGTACCACCAAACACCACTGTTGCCTTTATAAATTAATTGTCTGTTCCACAAAGAATAAGTTCCATAAACAAGTCTATCTTCGACTGGACTTCTCGTCTCTACTGCTACTCTTGTGCTTCTGTTTCTTCGCTTTCTTGTGCTTGTGTTGTTTGTGCTTGTGCTTCTTCTTCTTCTTGTGCTTATGTCTCCTCTCATCATTGCTCTCATCCGAGACTCTTTTTCCCCTTGCGTTGGAGTCCGAGTCATCGCTCGTGAGGCTCGTCTCATCATCAGAGACCGCCACATCTTTCTTTGACGTGTTCTCTTGTTCAGTCTCCAGTACTTCATTGTAGTCTGGCTCAAACTTAGACTCGTCCGCGAGAGAAATTTTACGGTCGATTTCGGCTCTTCGGCTCGCTGGCTTTGATGACTTGCTCTCAGACTTTTCCGATGATTTCTTGGATTCGGTTGACCTGGATTTGGATGAGGCATCCTCTTCTCGTGATCGGGTGGATTTTTTCTCAGACACGGAACTGGATCGAGGTTTGGTTTCGCTCTCCCTCGAATGCGTGGTCTTTTCCCTGTATTTTTCTCTTGATCGTGAGCGTGACCGCTCGCGATGTCTCTCCACTTTGTATTTGTCCTTTGCCGAGGATATTGTCACCTGCATGGCTTGCTGGCCCTTGGTCACTTTGCGCTCTCCAAGACGAGACTTGACGCTCTCCCGTGGCTTTTCGCCAACCTGCTCATCCTCCACGTACACCCGGCGAACACTTTGTTTGGTCTGGTATGAAGATGAAATCATGCTTGAAGGGGCTACAATGGCACCTCGCAGTGGTTTTTGTGTGATTGCTTTCTCTGCAGACTCGATCACAGACCTTCAAGTAGGAAACAGAAAACATTAACAAAGAGTTTACTCATGTTACAAGCTGCTTTGATCAAAAGGGTGCACAAATATTAAGATGCAGCTTGATTCTTTACTGGGCATTATACACAGTTTTTTTAAAGTTATTTTATATTCCTCTTAAATGCAACACAGTACATGGAGCATTACTGCTACAAAATACAGCCAATACCACACAGTACCAGGCAGACCAGCTATTAGTGTTAACAGTACTACATGTACTATTAAAGTGGCTCTTTTTCTTTGCTGGGTAGTACAAAAATTTGAACCTGAAACGCATGAGATACAGCAAGAAAATACACATGTATACATGTATATTCACTGGAAAGGAACTTGGATAACTATTAAAAGAGACAGAAGTCCGAATCTTCATAATTATTCTTGCTGGTGTAACTATATGTGGGCAATTGCCTTAATGGCCAACACAATACCTTGGAAGTGATTTCTTTTCCTGTGCTTTTCGAATGCTTGACGCGACTCGGCTCCGCCTGTCCTGGTCATCGCTAGAGTCTCTATATTCCTCTCTCTCCCACTTGGAAGGTTCCGGAGCGTGAATTTCCACTTCGGACTTGGCTTTCCCACTCCCTGCTTGGGTAGGATCAGCTTTAGAACTGCTGACATTCTCTCGGTCTGGACTTGCGACTGCAGGTCCCAAGCGATCCTGAACAGACGGTTGACGCTTTTTCTTCTCTGGTTCTTTACTGGAATCGGATTCCTGCTTCTCTTCTGGAATTTTCTCAACAGCTGGGGCTTCCTCCGTAGGTATCGTTCTCTCATTAGAAGTCTCTTCATCTGGAGCAGCTTTGGGACTCTCACAGACTAGTTTTGATTCGTCTTTCACCTTTGCGGCCTGTTCTTCAGTTCTTGCATCTGCAGACAGTTTTGGGGATCTTTGTCTCTCCCGCACTGGAGTGTTTGACCTCGAACGTTTGGAGTCCATTTTCCCCGACAAACATGGCTCTTCTTTACTTTTTGACTCGTGTGGCCTGATATCAGGCTCGCTTGTCCTTGACTCTTTAGATGTCACTGTTTCCGTTGTACTGGTATCAGGCAACTGAGATCTAACTTCTCTTTCCGGTTCTGCTACTTCCTGAGCAGGAGTCGAGGAGTCTGGTTCCTGTCTCGTTTCAAGTGTCTCGCTTTTAGTAATGGTTGGTTTCGATATTCCAGGTCTATCGTCATCCTGTCTTGTTGAATCTCTTACCTTGTCCTCCATTGCCACCTTTTCTGTCTTCTGGTTTGAATCCGATTTCTCCTTGGCTGTCTTCGTCTTTCCTTTCTTAGTCTTATCCTTAGACCTTTTGCCGCCTTCTGATTCTGAGCTTTTCTCAGCCTTTTCTGCAGTCTTCTTTGACTTTTTCTTCTCTTTTTTCAACTCCTTTGACCTAGACTTGTCTTTGCTCTCCTTACTCTGTCCATGCGAGTCTCCGGTGGACTTATCCCTGGGATATTTCTCGGCGTCTCTGGAAGATTTCTTCTCCCTCCTCTCATCCCTTCTATCTCTGCTCTCCTCCCGGCTGTCCCTCCCTCTGTCCACACTGTCATCTCTTCGGTCTCTGTATGAATCTCGGTAATCCCTTGGATCAAATCTGTGTTCTTTACCATAGCCTCGATCCCTGTAGCTATCGCGGACGTCCTTCCCTTCCGGATCTCTGTATTTCGACGAGACAGCTCTTGGTGATATTGATCTGGATCGGCGACCCCTGGATGGCCAGCCATATGGCGACGTCGATCTTCTCATTCCAGACCCATGTGCATAGGGTGGCGATCTTGAGGACATGTACCTGGGGTCATATGACTCTGGCAATCCTGGATACGCCATCTGTCCATAGGCTTTCTTGTACCATTCGTTGTAAAATCGAATATACTCATTCCATCGTGCTTCATACTCCTCTGCATATCTGGAATGGAGGACAATGGAAAGGTCACATCACTGGACTGAAAATAAAATATTTGTGCAGCGCTCTTTAAGATGTTAGCAAGCTCCTCACACACAAAATTCCAACCCCTCTGTTACTCTCATGGGATAGCAGCAATGAGCTTTAAAGATCTGCGTAATACTCCAGCTGCAGATTCCTGCTAAAAATTTTTTAAGAAATCACAGGACTAGGCGTAAACTGTCTTACATTTTGAGTGTAGCAGGACCAATCTTACACATATGAAGAAGAATTAATTCATTCCGCTGACCTGTTCAAACAGTGCAGAATTGAAATAATAATATGCTATTGAAAACACTGCCCCCCCCCCCAAGGGGCATATAAGCCACTTTGATCATGAATACACAAGAACCACATAATAAACCGTAACCAGATTTCGTGAAGATGGGTGCTACGCCAGCCAACCTTTACTTTGAGACCATGTAGGACTATTTACCTGGAATGCTCTGGGAGTCTTGCAGCATCATATGCCTGCCTGTATCTTTCTGGAGAGTAGGGATATGGAGCGGACGGGTGTGGGAGTGTCCTGGAGGGAGATCTTTGGCGATAGTAGTCGCTCTCCCAATCCGGACGACTGTACGGAGAAGGACTGCGTCCACGTGGATCATGATAGCTGCTATATTTCCCGGATCTGCCAGGCTTCGCCGGAGGCGAGTAGTGCTTGCCCTTGTATGAATACGGCGAGCGAGATCGTCGCGATGGATCTGGATATGGTGCAGTTCGTGGGGGTGTGGGGGATCTGGAACGAGAGAAGCTTCTGGATCTTGGCCGCAGTTTTGGTGAGGAAGGATGGGGTGACCGTGTTCTGGATCTTGGTTTGTAGTGAGGGGAGGCAGCATGTAAAGTTCTTTCCCTGGATCTTCGATCTCCTGTGGGGGATTTCAAAGCAGGAGACTTAGGCACCCTAGGCAGAGATCTGGATCTGGATCTGAACTTCTTTGGTGTCCTTGATCTGGATCTTGGGGGTGGTGGCGGTGTCCGACTTCTGGATCTTCTGACTGGCTTTGGTGGTGGAGTCCTGCTTCTCATTCTGGAAGGACGCGGAGACCAGCTACGTGACCGGCCACGTACCGGTGAGCGACTTTTCATTGTCGGTCGTGCTGGTGATCGACTCGGAGAATGCTTGGGGTATTGAAGTACAGGAGTGCGACTTCTGCCACGTGTAGGGGTTCTGCTATGTGAAGTAACAGGGGGACGTCCAGCTGGGGAACGACTTCTTGGGCGTACAGGACTTCTTGCTCGACCTGGCGATACACTTCTTTGATGCATGGGTGACCTACTTCGAGGGCGCAAAGGTGATCTGCTTCGGGGGCGAAGTGGAGTCCGGCTTCTTGATCTGCTGTGCAGTGGCGTTCGACTTTTCCTCTGAGTGCGCAAGGGCGTCCGGCTTCTGGTCCTAGGGCGCTTTGGGGATCGGCTATGGCTGCGGATCCTGGTTCTGCTGTGCGACCTTGATCGTGATCGTTTTCGTGGAGGCAGTGAACGAGATCTAGATCGAGTTCTAGGTCTAGGAGGCGATCGCGAATGACTGCTTAGTGAGCTGGAACAAAAAAGCCAAACAGTATTTAACCAAGTCGAAAAACAACCACAGCGACTACTCCTAATAACTTCCTGTTACTTTTTATATATACAATCTATTTTTACATTTTCTATATATTTTTACATTTGTTTATTTTACTACATGTATACGACTTTCTACATTTCATTCCATGCTCACATATGCAAGTAGATCCTTTCTTGCTCTTTACAAAGAAAGCCTTTCCTCCATGGTAACTTGTGGCACATCCATCCACTGTCTACTTTCTACAACTACCATGGTACAATTTCCCGGACAATGATCATCGTAGTGATTACCTTGAAAATGAATCTGTCCTCTTTCGCTTTCTCTCATGTTCTTGCTTCCTTTTCTCTAAGTGTCGCATAAAGGCTTCCATTTTCTCCTCCTGTGTTTGTTCTTTTTCCGGCTGACCCTTTCTTGTATTTTCCGGTTCTTTCTTCTCATCCTGCTTCTTTTTCTCTAAGTGTCTCATGAAGGCTTCCATTTTCTCCTCCTGTGTTGGTTCTTTCTCCGGTTGACTCTTTCTTGGGTTCTCGGGTTCTTTCTTGGCATCTTGCTTCTTTTTCTCCAAGTGTCGTATGAAAGCTTCTATTTTCTCCTCCTGTGACGGCTCTTTCTCTGGCTGAGATTTACTCGTATTGTCTGGTTCCTTCTTCACATCTTTCTTCCTGTCTTCCCTTTTCCTCTCCAGCTCCTTTGCAAACGCATCCATCATGGACTTTTCTCGCCTTTGATCAGAAAAAGGCATCTCCCATCAATGATTTTGCACAAGAAAAAGCTCGAGTTAAAGCTATATAGCTTTAAGTTTAGAAGCACACTGAAATGTCCCACCACATTTCATAATTCAAAACTGGATGTCAAAAGTATAGTAGTTGCACTAATACAGCACCATTAAGAAAAGAACTAGACAGTCGGTTGCCTGCAACGCGAGGAGGCATTCCGTTGTTGAGCATCAGGATACATGTACTTGTAACATTATTATAATAGCCATTTAAAGTAAAAGTTTTAGGATATGTTATTAATCTCCTGGTGGCATCAGTTAATAGGTT
>JAAUYG010280575.1_pt1 | contig 14625 bp, 7 predicted proteins | sample 7278091 | NCBI WGS metagenome assembly JAAUYG01 (sample SAMN14350201, study PRJNA611818) | marine sediment metagenome | isolation source: surface marine sediment (0.6m) | place: French Polynesia: Moorea | collected 2018-08 | reverse complement strand
GCCGGTTATTAGCTGGTGCTGCATTCTCTGCTACGATCATGCAAAAGTTAGGACCTGATGTTCGCTACGTTAAAACAATATAAGGACTCGTCCGAGTCCATAAATTTTTTTAATGGAAAGCTTTTTTGATGACTTTAAAATGATGATTATGTTTTTTTCTAATTGGTTGTTCAATACATGACATGGTAATGCATTGGGTGTACAGTGGTCCCTTGGGCTCTTATTATCCACTCATAACACAGGCCAGTCGCCCTTATATGGCCAAAAATCTTTGAGGCTACTGCGGGTAGCATCACTAATGACTCTGTGAACACCATTATTAGTGTTCCCTCTCACTCATGGCCAGCTCTGTAACATGGCCACAATGCTTTTGGTAACCATGGTAACATGTACTGTTAAATCAGGTGTATATTAGAGGGGACCAAGGGTAGGACTGGTAGCCCCTGGTGCATGTACAGTAACACTATTCCATACTGGTATTTGACCTTATTTTAAGACACACCTTCAAAATACGATCACATTTTGTTGTTCGGATTAAAACCGATTGTGTATTTTATAAACTATTTATTTAAAGTCGGTTATATGTTTGGAACACGATAAGACACAAGTTCATGATAGGGTCATACATGTATGTTGATCTCTCAAGCCCAGCCAGGTCCCAAGACTCCATAGTACATCTTCGCTTTCAATGCCCCAGGCATCTTTGGAATGGTACAACTGTCTTTAGCTAGAGAATAGATAGGGTTGGGGGTTTTAGTGACGAGTTAATTACTGTGCCTCGTCTGGCATGTTGGTGGAGAATCTGGGCCGACAGACCTATGGTCAGATAGATGGGGCTGTAAGATTAACTAAGACATAGGCTAAGCCAGCTACTCCGACCTCTCAATCATTCCGAACGAGAGAACACTAAAACATACGAAGACCCCTATGAGAAATACGAACTTCCTTGACCACAACAAAAAGAAAAAAAAACATGCTACCATTTGTGAGAGGGGGGAGGGGGGTCTCTGTAGGTCAAATATTATACTCATTATGAATGAATTAACAGTTTTGTTTGTAGTATCTTTTATCTAGGTCATTCAGCATCAAAGGGATACAGTATATTCACCATGATCACAGCGTGACACGATCTTGAATATGTCCACCAAGGTGCATACCTGGCAGTCTTACGACTGTTACTGAGCCAGAGACTCAACCCAGGATGATCTATAATATGCAAGGATATAAAAGTTCCTGGGTGTTTGCAAGTGACACTTACTAACTACTGTACTTTCAACAATTTCCCAACACAGAGGCATTATCCTTTTGGCTGCAGGTCAATGGGTAGTGAGTTTGAATCAATGGGTAGTGAGTTTGAATCAATGGGTAGTGAGTTTGAATCAATGGGTAGTGAGTTTGAATCCAGTCTGAAAGAGTTTCATCTTTCATGTCATTGCCTACACGCTGCTTGCTGCACCCTGGCCGGTCATTACTGGTGGAGAAAGAATACCCTAGAGCCAGATCATTTTATTTCTCTAAAATATTTACCCGGTAGTTTTTTTTAAAATGTGTACTAAGTATTGCGAGGGTTGATCTGTTAATCATGTAGGTTAATCAGTTAATGGGGCCTGGGTGTTCCCACAGTTTGAGACAATTTCCATTTTAGGCTCATTGGGCTGGGCTAGTGACAGATTTACCATGGAATATAGACTGCCCAAGGTCAAAGGTCAAACAATACAGTAGAACCTGTCTTGAAAAAGCACCCTGTTAATGGCCATAAAACTATGGTCTCTCAAGACAGGTGGTCTTAGTGACAGGTTTAATTGCATTGAAATGTATGACCTGGCAGGAATATGTGGTCCTTCAAGACAGGTGGTCCCTCATGGCAGTGGTCTGTCAAGATTGGGTTTCACTGTATGGCACTGATGTGAAACCACTTTCAGTCAACCATTAAAATAGCTGTAATTCTTGGTGCAATATTTCTGGGGTGTTGCTGATGTAGAGTTCCAGTGCACATAGACATTGTTTAATCCCAGTGCACATCAGCACATGGTACACGTAATGCCTCTATGTCCAGTATTTCTCCATTGTGGCAATGTAGTTTTCAAATAGAGCATATTCAACTTGTTGACAAATTCCATGAGGTGTGTTGCTTCAGTTAGCATCGGCAGGGAGTAGACGCTAATACCGCACTATTCTGTTACTTTCAGGGTCTGGTTGTGGACCAAACCATCGAAAAGGTATCTTTCTGCGCGCCTGATCGCAACCAAGAGAAAGGCTTCGCCTATATCTGTCGCGACGGAACGACGCGTCGCTGGATGTGCCACGGGTTTCACGCTGTGAAGGAATCCGTAAGTGTCAGTGTCTTCTTCTGATTTCACAAAACAGTGGGCAGTGTTTGTTTACTTTTTATGTCCTCCCTTTCGCATTTCGGCACTGGTGTGATTTTCAAGTTTGGCTTTTACCTTGATTTTTGAGATCACAACATCCTAGGCCAGTTTGCATGTAGTTTGGTCTCTATTTTTAGGCTCTCATGTCTTTGTAAAAGACCATATTTCATTTGATTCTTGGCATGAGTGTCTTAAAAATGAAGACAATACTGCTCCACTGAATTGTGGTAAAGAGAAGCCATGAAGATACACTCTGGTTGCTAAATTTGTACATTATCTATAAATTGTATAAAATTCTTATGCAAATGTATATTACGTCCTTTATTTCTGGTTTCATGTTCTGTTATCAGGATTTGTTCTTTGGCTATTAAACATGTGAAACGGGGGTGTCTGCTGCACGATTTCTGCTTTGTATTCAGTTGATCTGTTTGCCTAGCGCAATCACTATAAAAGTAGACGTTCTGGAATCGAGACACCAGAGTTGGTCACTGTGCTATTCTTTGCCACAATATGGTGTGCAGAGCAGACTCGATGTGTACCATCCACATGGAATCGACCACAGTGCTGCAGTAGACGTTGGCAGGTGGCGACTTCCGTAGCCAGCCGTGACTGTCATGGCACCCGCACCTAGTTACACCTTAGACAAATGCTCAACTCGTTAAAACAGATTACACTTTGAGTTAAATAATTTTTGTGTTGTTAATTTTCCATATGCAGGTTAAATAAATCATGGAATTAGTAACCGTGTTGTTTGTGCCTTAAGGGTTCTGTAAATGGACTAGACTATGCAATAGCCAATGCAAAGCTGTGTCTGTCCTTTGCTGACGAAAAGTCCCGTACATGTATTCCAAGTTCAAAAAAAAAATATATACATATACCAGTAAGTGTGAGTGTGCAAGAAAGCTGAATCAAAGAGCGAATGATAAAAAAGAAATATTCGGACCCATGCCAGTAATTATGCGTAAGCAAAAAATTGCAGATTAGTCATTAAGCTGGCTGATTACGATTGCCTCTTGTGGAATGTTTTGATCATAACGGATTATTAATGAACAGACTTTTTATCTGTTGTCAAGTCATGTGTGAGAAAAGTACTGAGGAAGGCTTTGCTTAAGTATTTCTTTGCAGAGCAGGTAACATAGATTTTCCGAAACTGTGAGTCTGGAAGCAGCAGTTCAATGTTGTCTTTCCCAAACGATGCATGATTTACCGTAGTTTTAAGTTTACGTTTCTATAGCCTGCTGAAACCAGTGATGCTGATTTGGTTCCTATCCCCCTAATATTGTATCTGTTTCAGTTTTTGCACCGTTATTTAAGTTTATTTTACTAAGATCTGTCGCAAGCTTGTAATGCACAGGAAAACCGTAACATTTGGGGACCGTGTGTAACAAATCGGGTGATGGAAGTACATGTAGGAATGCAAAAGTGCTTCATTCAGCATATACTATCAAGTCACTTTCCAAACAGAGTTATCTCAAAGTGTTTGCTCGCTTTGGCGTCAAAGATCCTTATCTGCAACCAAACTTTACAACAACTTCTTTGTAGTCATTGCACTATCGTAACTTTTAAAACTGTATGATTAGATTATTATGATCATGGGGGTACATTTAAGCAACTTCAAGTTTAGAAATCACCTGACCAAACCACCAAACACATTCACAAGTGTATAGATCAAGAAATACATGTATGGGGATGCACTAAACATGCTAAAGAGCAAAAACATTTTCACAAGTGAAATTGTCAAGAGGAATAACTGAAAAACACCTAAAATGGTGTAAATGAATTCTGGATATCAAGTTTCACTACCACAGTAAAGACCGCCCTTGGAAGCCTTAAAAATGACTTTAGAACATTTGAGCCTGCATGTTAAATTGTTCAAATCCGTACTTTGTTCCTTACTATATTTGCTGCTATAAATATTTTCAGCTATGCACACATAGTCCCCTGCTTCAAATTTTTCATCTTTTTATTTTCAACAAATCACTTCTATAATTTTCAGACTCATGGTGGATCGGTTGCTTGCCCAGCGCATGCTTAATCTGTGTAGAAATAAATTTCCCTTTTGTTATATCAGGAAGTATTTTGATTTAATGTTCTCTTCTGTGTATTCAGCCCCGTTCTTTCTAATTTGAGGACACTTTCTTTTGAGATATTTCAACGTAAATAGCAAGATTCTAGGTTTTGGAGGCATGACTAGACTCAAGCATCATATGCTTCATTCATTTATGTTGAACCTTTTTACATAATATAAGAGTTCCTGTTCACTGTCTGTGATTTTAAGATAGAATCCCACCGTGCACTGGTATACCGATCTATTGTTAACACATAGGGTTGTTCAACTTGTTCCATGTTGTCTTCTGCGGACATTGAAGGTATGGCCACCTTTTGTCCTTAATGTCCTTTGTACTGTGTTTCTATCTGTTGGTCAAAGCCAGTGGCCGACCAAGCAAACTACCTGTAGGTGTTGTGTACCTCAATTAGATCTTGAACCCTCTCCGTTTCTGACAGTGATAGCATCGGCTTCCAGTGTTTAAGCAGTGTTAATCATACACTTATACAATGTATATGGGTATCGGTATGTGTTTTGTTAGGTTTGTAATACATACACATGATCATGTATATATATATTTACAAGGGAGCAAATCATGCACCTAAAATCGCAGAACACCACACTAGAATGAGTTACCGGTAATTGTGCTTAATCAATGTTGTACTGCTGGCCTAGGACTGTTAACATCAAAGTGGTCTTAAAAATCAAACAATGGTGAAATTGAAGTCAAATGCAGTCAACCATGCTAAGTCACAAATTACATGCATGTACATCTGTACATTGTATTAGCCTTGTGATATTTCCTTAGTTTGATTAGAAAATGAAACAATTACATGTACTCAGTTAATTTATGCGGTTTCTTTCACCATAAATGAGAACAACAAATATGAACCAAGATTAATTCATTTGATATAAGCGCCACATGTGACGATGTTTGTTGATACACTGCCATGGTTGAGTTATAACAGTGTGTAATAGTTAATGCTTTTTAATCACACGTGAATGTAATATTTTTGTGTCCCCTTAATTCTTACCTATAAAATACTTTAATACCTCGATTTGGTTAACAATTTGTGTCTTTTGTTGCAATGGTGTCCAAGCTATACTGTAAAGTATAAATCCATGTCTGGTTTTGTGTTTTGTAGGGGGAGCGACTAAGTCATGCGGTGGGCTGTGCCTTCGCTATCTGTCTCGAGAGGAAACAAAAACGAGAGAAGGAAACTGTATCCGTGACTTATAACGACAAGGGAACAAGTTTCACCCGAATGGGGTCTTTCCGGCAAACGACTCTGACAGAAAAATTAGCAGACCCGCAGAGTGCTATCATTGCAGGTATGATGTTACAATCTCTTAGTTTTAAGAAATTACCTATGAAGACTTTAGATTTTAAAAATATTTTCTTGCAGTGGCTTAAAATTCAAGCATTCTCCGGTTTTGTGTATGAATATATTTCATTAAAATGCTATTAATTTCCATTCCACATGTGTCATAAAAGTAGCTTGTCTTGACCCTGTAGTTTGACCTTTATATCCTGAACTTTGACCTCTACCCTTTACTTTCCCAGAGCCTGTCCCTGTAGCCCAGGCTCCCAACCCTCATGCCGTGCAACGACCTCACGCCTCTGACGCCATGTTAGAACGACAGAGCTCATTCCGTGGATTCTCCAAACTCAGCGATAACTCGCCGTTTAAACGGCAGCTGTCGCTGCGAATGAATGAGCTACCATCCACGATAGACCGTCAGAAGGCGATAACCCAAAATGGCTTTCACAACGGAGGAAGTATGTATGAGTATGACAGCCGTCAAATTTCAATAAAGCTATAAAGCTAGGATTGCTACCTATCACCATTCTCTAAAACAGAGTCACATCAGCATCAATATAGCATTGCTTGTCAGTTCCATAGTCGGTGATATGGTGCTAGTATCAATGTTGATATATATCGGGCTATACAGTAGAATCTAGAATCAAGGGACTAGACAGTAGAATGTAGGCTTTCAATGACAGGTTCCGTTGTAGGGAAGTGGAGGTTATGTGGTCTTGAAAGACAGATTTTCACAATACATTGTTGCAGCAAGAATGGTTTCACTGGCGTGACATTGTTAAATGTTAACACCATGTAATTATAGTGTTACCTGTGTTACCTGTATTACCTGTATCACCTGTATCACCTGTGTTACCTGTGTTACCTGTATTACCTGTGTTACCTGTATCACGTGTATCACCTGTATTACCTGTGTTACCTGTATTACCTGTATCACCTGTATTACCTGTGTTACCTGTATTACCTGTATCACCAGTATTACCTGTGTTACCTGTATCACCTGTATTACCTGTGTTACCTGTACCAGTACATGTATACATACACCATCACAGTGTTACAAATATACTCGGAAAGGACATCTTTATTAAAGCCCGTTCTTGTGTAACAATAACCTACATGTACATGCTGGTTTCCTGGTTCTCCTAAACAGCTCTTCATGTAAATAAATGCGTGTAACGACGGCGGATATAAGTCGATTACAGGCGACCAGTTGAGTTGCTTTAATACCGTGATTCGGTATATTGTGCTATAGTTAGAATTCCACCATTTTGTTTTGCAGTGACTACCACGGTGACCACGATCCCCGAAGCATCCCCTACCAAGGAACGGGAATCCATAGCAGAGATGTGTCAACAGATGAGCCAGGGGTTGGGTCGCCTATCCAACATTGACGATCCGTTTGCCAGCGTCCCTAACAGTGCTGCTCTGGCGGCTGCCGCGGCCTCCTCACATGGTCATACACCCACACCGCCCCCTAGTGGCTCACATTCACACTCCCCAGCTCTTCAGAATGGTAAGGGACACATTTGTCACCCTGCCCAAATTGGTTTCTGCTTTCTTTTTTTTTTTTTTTTTTTGGGGGGGGGGGGGCAGTAACTTTGCTACATATGTAACAAGTGAAGTCATAAAAGATGGTGGATATGAACCACATATTTCCCAGGATGAACATTCTGAATATTTTCCATGTGATAGGTAGGTGTTGGTTGGGGGAGAATTGTCTTGGGTTCTTTGGAAAAATTACTTTGAAAGTTATGCAAGTTTTTTACTTAAGTTATGCAGCTAGGTACAGTGGTCCCGTCTAATAAGAACACCCCTTGTGCCAAGCAATTCTGTCCATATTAGAGAGGTGTCCTTTGGTGAGAGGGAGCATTAATACTTCCTGTCAGGAATTTGTGTCCTTTCTAAAGGAGTGTCCTATCTAGAGAATGTCCTTTATAAGAGAGGGACCACTGTACATGAATGCCGTAGATAAAACACACAACAAATACATTAAGTGTGATGTCAAAGGGAGTGTATGACAACCTGTTGATGCTGACTGTTCCATTGTTTGCAGTGGGTGCCAGTCCTTCCCCCCAGCCCAGTATTCCAGCCCCAGCATCCCAGGCGGTCTATCAGAATGTGATATCACAGCCAGTATACCAGAATACCGCACAGTTTCCGGAACCTGTGTACCAGAACAACCCATGGTCCCAGCAACAGCAACAACAGGCGGCGCCACCACCTCAGGGTCCAACACGGGATGCGGACGCGTGGCTTCATTCCATGACATCAACGCTCTCCAGCACAAACAAACCAATCACAGGGCAGCAACAGCCGCCGCCAATCGTTAACGGAACAGCGCCAGCCGATCGCTTTGGACACTCACCTTTTGAATCTGCTGGTTGGCATGGTAGCCGGGCAGTGCAGCTGTCTGCGCAGCCACGCAGCCAAAGCTTAGATACTGGAGACACATGGAGAACACAAAATAAAGCACCAATGCTTTCAGAACTCTCCAGTAGGGGCGCTGTGCCCCAGTTTCAGTCCCAACAGCAAACTGTTACAACAAGGGGACATTGGAGTACCAGCGACGGAGGAGTAGCCTCCGCGAATCGTACGGCCGCCATGGTAACTGGACCTACATCATTGGACCCATTTGATGCAGCGTGGGCGGCAAAAGCGTCTAGTAACCCGGGACGATTCCAAGGGGGTGATTCCACAGTTACGAAATCATTCGAGGTCAACTTGTAAGAGTTGTGACAAGATTCGAGTTGTATGGAACATATCTGTCGTTGAGTTAACTGCTGTGTCATTGGGTACAACTCGAAAGAGCATACACAACTGTATGGCCTTATCGATGAGTTACCGTATACTGCAGATGTCAGTAGGTGTTAGATCTATCTGGGTTTGAGGCTATGTCAACCTCGGTTGTTTGAGGATAACTACCGTATAGCTAGCTGTACAGTCTGTCCATCATGTGTGTATTTCATGAACAACAGGCATACAGTATCGCATTGTTTCTAATCGCAGTTCATTTCATTCATTTCCCGTTGTACTGTGTACATTTAACCCAATATCAACCCCATTGTATTCATTGGAGCTTTAAAAAACATTTTAGCTTTTTTGCGGTTAATTATAAAATCCATCACTCATTATCACACCCATTGGCAACTGAGTGGGAATGGTACTTCTACTGTAGATCCTTTTATAGATTATTTTATAACTTAGCTCAGACTAACACATTTTAATATTAGAATGACATACAGTGTGTGTAAAAGAACAAATATGTGTGATATCAAATTGATTACTCTTATTCTGCTGGGTATGGATGGTTGGACGCACAAGCAACGTTTTATGCATTTGTACGAGTATTTATTGCGTCCTTTGGTAGGCCGGAAATTGTTAAATTATGAGAGAAGACCATGGATCAGTAAAGAAACCATAATTTTACTGCAGTGAGTGTATTTTCAGTAGAACAACTTTAAAAGTCATAATAATATGTTATAATAGAAACAAAATAATTATAAGCTAAGTTGAGTTTCAACATGTTGCCTAAGACCTAACCTGACATTGGAGATGTTTTAGTAGTAGCCACTAGCCAGATCTGTGGGTAATAAGTGTTTTTCTACAGTATCTACAAAATGAAAAATGTAAATATGTGGAATTCTTGGAGGAATCGGTTTGTTCCAACACATATTATCATCAATGCATTTTTGCTCTGACATAGTGTCATATCATCTACATCCATTCCCCGTATAATTTATATATACAGGATGATTAAGAAATTTTTTTCTCTACCGCAAATTTTATAACTAGAGGCAGGTCTTCAATGACAGCTAGTTTGGAGCAAATGCATCAATAGTGAAACAACCAGTATGACATGGATTTAATGAAAGTGAAATTCTTGATTTTGTCAAGAAGCAATTTACATTTTATCCATCAATTATTGCTGTTGGGAAACCAGAGTTTGTTCTGAGGAACTTTCTTCGGAATTTTTAGGCCATTTTCGTTTCCTAGACTTTTTATATCATGGTTTTGCTGTTTGTGATATTGAGGTGTTTTTATTGACCATGATTACTTCGGGTAGTCTGGACGAGTCCCAGCTGATTGTGTCGCAACGAAATAGAAAGTAGAAAATCCAGTAATTATTTTACAGCCTTAGTTATTTTGTTTTTTTCTGCTAAATCACAACCCCAGTGAATCTCTATACCAGCATGATAAACTGTGTTTATGTTACAGATTTATTACATATCTCTTGTTTAAACAAAAGTTGTTATGATATTGGAATATATCAAAACTTAAGCACATTCCAGCTTTTGTGAAGATGGCCCCTTTGAATATTCAATATACTGTTGGGCCTCGCATTGTGGGCCGCCTTAACTGTTAGGACAATATGGTCTTTCAAAGGAGGTGGTCTGACGGAGTAGGTCTGGTGCAATAGCTTTGAAGTTTTGTATTAACTCGAGAGTATTTAGACATCTTGAGAATGGAGGATGGTCAGTTGAACGGCCTGAAATAGCCTGAAACTATATAAGTGGGCTGTTCGTTTTCTTCTACTGTTTGATCAGACAGTTAGCTCTTTGACTACTGCTATGAACGTGGTTGCTTACAGTGTGAAAGATGTAGTTACAGATTGTTAAAATATTTTACAGTGTCATAAAGTAATATAATATGGCTTTTGTGCTATACTTTGGTACAGAATATTCTATCTGCAAACTTGTTATAGCTGAACCATGTGAACAACTACTGCAAACTTCCAAACTGGCTTTCAGTAATTTCCGATACTAGTATATGAATATTCATGGTATTAGGACCATTACTTTAAAATAGCTACCGCTAGGTCTTTATATCGATGCTGCAGATATGCTTACATGCATTGCACCTAATCTGTGGCTCTGAGGATTTTATCCATTGCACACACATACACACACACAAATGTTCCCTATTTTGCAAATTTTATCTGTCGAGATCACTTGTGCCAGCATCCTGAAAAAAGGAAATCTAATGTTGAATTTCAAGTTTAGAGGTTGCCTGAGAAAAACATCTTTTCCTTGCAATAGGTTTAAAACAACCCCCATGTTCAGTTTTTTTGAACAATCTTAAAAATGGAATGCAGCCGGTGAATAGCTGGTGAGGTGATTTGCTAAATGTTGTAAGTTCAGGCACAGATTTCAGTCTGTTGTAGGAAATTGTGGATTGGCAGTCAGCGTGTTTGTTTTTGTACAGATAAAATTTTAGTTGTATATACAGCGTCAACTTTCACTGTTAATCGAAGGAGGACAGAACTCCCAGTAACTGTTGACCAAGACTCTTAAGACTGTCTGCACGGTATCCTTCTATCGAGTCACCCGATATGGCAGGCCATATTGATAAATATTGGGCACGCTTATACAAACTGCACACTGAAGCAACGAACTTGCCAGGATAAAAACTAAAACTAGCATTATCTCTGTTACGGGAGGGTGGCGATGTCGATTCTGGTTGTGATGTAACATAATGTAGAGAATTTGCTGGAGTCTTCTTTGTCCATATGGAGCTAAGGAAGACCTAGAATCACAGCTTTTGATAGGTTAATAAGTTTTATTACTGGTTTGCCTTAATTAAATTAGTGACATCACATGCAAAGTGAGCTTTTACTGTATTTTATGTTTTTGTTGGTAGAACTGATAGGGTTGGTATACTACCAGGTGATCCAGTCTGCTTGTTTTAGTGTTCAGCAACATGCTATTATAAATTACGAAGTTTGAAATTAAATACCGGGTAGGTGGCCTTAAGATAATTGTGGCAGGATTAATGATATTTGATGCATACTTTTGCGACTGAGTTAAGATGATGGAACATGTGATTTATCGTGAAAATTTGCAATTATGTCATCGAAGCTGATGACCACTGGTAACCAGGCATGTGTACCCTGGTTTGGGTAATTTCTCCATGTAAGTTATACCTGTAGAACTCGGATATACAGAGAAACCTGGCTTGAGAGACCACTCCCAAGAGAGACCACCCGTCTCCAAGACCATCATTTTCTGGAACAATAACCTACAGTTCATTACAGTTGAGCCTGTTATCTTGGGAGATGACACAGCTTACAGTGGAGGGAGTGGTGTTGCAAGAGGTTTCTACTGTACCAATGATCTAGTAAACCAGTTATTTCATGTAGTCATCTGTACCTTGCCAGTGACATTGTCTTGCACACGAGAGCATATAAAGTTTAAATTTTGATCAAAACTGTCACCTTTGCTAAGTCATGGCTCGAATTCGGTGAACTACACCGTAGGCTAGCCCCACACAGAGACCAACCCCAGAATTCAACCCAATAATGGTAGATTCAACATGGTCAAAGCTATACCAATGCTACTACTGTTTCAACTGGGAGCCATGTTCCAGAAGCTGTTAGTGTACGGTGATCAGTCAGTTGTCGTGGTTCTCATCAAATTGTATTTTAACAAGAAGTTTTGGTTTGGTGGTGTTATGTTTTTGAGCCAAACCCCAGTCTAGTTATTTCCGGTGTCTTAGACAGAGGAAGAAACCCATTTACCATTGCTGACAGTGTTTGTTGATGCTCAGGGCAAGCCAGCTTAATTGTTTGGCACAGCATCAGGGTTTCACGTACATGCGTAACCGAGTACATGTAGTAGAATAAACATAGGGAGATGTGTAATTTTAACACGCTATTACACTGCTTTCCAGGCAAGAATGATTTTGTTCCAGTTGCAAATTTAGACAATGGTGCGTGGTTTGCCGCTGAAAGATTTTCAGAAATAAGATTGAATTTGTACTGGTGAAAGTTTGAACAAGACTCGGCGGCCTCAGTTCTCGAAAATACTTAAGTCTTTAAGTTTTGGCTTAAATCACATTCTTAGCCAATCAGATTGGTCAGATTGTTCACAGGTCAAACCCAGACTTGAGTATTTTCGATAACGCCGCCCCAGTATCCCGTATGTGTAGCGAATATCTTGTACAGTGCCACAACAGAACCAAGCTACCACTAGTGTTTTTTTTCTACAAGTTGTTTATGGGTGTTCTAAGATTTTTAAAGTATGGATATAAGCACAGAGTAAATTCCACAGAATATTTATTCAAAGGGAGATAGGAACCTAACAGAATAATTTATAAATTTTATTGAAGCTGGTTCATCTGGTCTCCCGATGTCCAATGGAATATACATGTGGTTTATTTGAAGCAGACAGAAATAGAACAATATCTTGGGATATATTACCTCACAGATAAATATTAACATTGGTTTGCTTCTGGCAGAATAGATTAAATATATATGAACCTATATATAAAAATGTGTATATATATATCAAAAAGTATAAACTATTTTATGTAGTGATGGCCATTTTGTACTGATTCAGTACCAATTGTAGATCTAATATTTAAGTTGTATTTTAGTAATCCCTCTGCTGTTGGCTTGGAGTATTGTTACAACAGTGATCTTTTATTTGCCAGTCCTGGGACAATACGCAGTTTTTATTGCTTGTGTAAATAATATATCAATAAAGAACTATCAATGTGGACACATTTTCTTGTTTAATATTCATGGGCTGTGGGTTATAGTAGCATCTTCCAGGGAAGTACATTTCAAACCACATGAACTTCCTACAGTTTCTATCACAAAGAATATATAGAGTGAAACTTCTATATAACGACCACCCTAGGAGCCAAAAAATGTGATCCTTATACACAGGTGGTCTTTATATGCAGGTTCAATAGTATGGAAAGTATACACCTGGAGACCTGTAAAATGCAGTTTTTATCAGCAGGTAGGTATACAGGGGACCTTTAGAGCAGGTTTGACTGTACTTCCTTTTTACAGTTTGACACATAGACATCAATACAGTTCCATGTCGCACTTTATGATTGACTCAAGTCGAGGGTCAGTCGGTAAGACTTCCTGATCTGATAATTAATAGTAAAGTCTACCGATTAGGAACTTGGTGAACAAAAACTACGATTTATGCAGTGGTTACAACATATTACAGTGGCTACTTGTTACTTCTCAGCTTACAAAAAGTTCAATGCTTCAAAAAGAGGCTAAATGCGACAGTCTAGAATTTTTCGACACAAAGATACCGGTAGTCACTGTTATGCTGCCTTCGTCATTTACCAGAGTTTTGCTTAAAATGTTTCATCTGATTATTAATCAGTAATCGATTGATGGTGAACTTGACAAAAAGGTCCGATAAAAAAATAACATGTGAAAATGTAGCAGATTAGCAATACTAATATCCTGACACAACTTAACTCGGCTCCTGGCACATTGAACTTCACATACAGGCTCTGTCCATAGAACTTGATACAGTTCTTGAGACATTGAAATTTATACATTCCGATCTGAGCCAGTTCCTGTCAGAGCTTGATACAGTTCCTGTCGGCGCTTGATATGGTTCCTGTCGGCGCATGATACAGTTCCTGTCAGAGCTTGATACAGTTCCTGTCAGAGCTTGATACAGTTCCTGTCAGAGTTTATATACAGTTCTTGTCAGAGATTGATAGCTCCTATCACTGCTGTCAGAGCTTGATCCAGTTACTGTCAGAGCTTGATCCAGTTCCTGTCAGAGCTTGATCCAGTTCCTGTCAGAGCTTGATACAGTTCCTGTTGGTGTTTGATACAGTTCCTGTCACAGCTTGATACAGCTGTCGAGTTTGATCCAGTTCCTGTCAGAGCTTGATACAGCTCCTGTCAGAGCTTCATACAGTTCCTGTCAGAGCTTCATACAGTTCCTGTCAAGAGCTTGATACAGTTCCTGTCAGAGCTTGATACAGCTCCTGCCAGAGCTTCATACAGTTCCTGTCAAGAGCTTCATACAGTTCCTGTTAGAGTTTGATACAGTTCCCTTGACATCTCACCTTGGACTTTGCACTCATTTGACCATGGCATTCTTTTCTGGTGGACTCTGTTTGGACT
>JAAUYG010259056.1_pt1 | contig 14625 bp, 20 predicted proteins | sample 7278091 | NCBI WGS metagenome assembly JAAUYG01 (sample SAMN14350201, study PRJNA611818) | marine sediment metagenome | isolation source: surface marine sediment (0.6m) | place: French Polynesia: Moorea | collected 2018-08 | reverse complement strand
CTATAAAAGTTATCCACTTTACAGAAAGAAGCCTGATTGCGTTCAAAATGCACCGACTATTTCTGCTTCCATTGACGAACTGTTCTCCAGTCGAAGACGACAAGAAAGAGCTGATGAGGATACCCAAAGAAGAGTTATTTTTTGCAGTGCTTACCGCGAGGTTTTGATCGCTGGCTCTGAACTGCGCGACGGTTTCGCCGATGTTGCGGGTATCGCTGGTCTGGGCGCTGATCTCGGGTTGTGAGAAGCGCGGCGGCTGTCTGTCCCGCGGCACCGTCACCACGACCGTCGCCATCGTCACCTGATCGTCCGGAAGTGCCTGATCCGACGCCTCGATCGTCAACTGAGACGACAAACTCACAATCAGCAACACTGACCAAATGTCCATTGTTTGAGTCACAGCCAGGGCAAATACGGAAGAAAAGACAACCAGGCAACAGAAGTCAAAACAATCCTATTGGTCTCGTCATAGGAACATTTGTCTGTATCCTGTGTACATAAGAATCGTTAGAAGAGGTTTTCATATACATCAGCACAACAAGTGCATGCAGCACCGAAACAGTGTTACATGTCTCCCATCTGTGTTTCAACATTCAGCAGAACACGTTTCCTCTTGTCATCAACTTGGCAGCCAGCAAATGAATGCACAATTCCACTTGTACGCTTTCAGCGAGAACAAGTGGGAAACTTCACTTCAATTGCCTTTTCTGCATGATCATCATGCATCAAGCACCTGAGCACTTTCCCGTCTTGACGTTCCAGATCACATGGTGATTAGCATCTGCATGCTTGCCTCGATATTTTTTCAATCCATGCACGCCGATCCGCAGAAAACTGAACAACAGGAAACGCCAGGACTACGGTAATTTTGCATCACGGTTGATGTGTTTTTGCTGCAGTCCATGCCCCTTGATTTGGATCCGCCATGTCAAAATTTTCTTTTGTTTTATTTCACCTCCTCCTCAGACAAAAGCCACTTCAGTTTTGGTCGCTTCCTTGCAAGAAAACCACTTTGAGCCAGCGTCCTCAAATGCTGGTCATTTGTTTCTTTTCCTTCGTGTTAGATTTCACTTTGTTTACTGCACGCTCAAGATGTTTGCTTTTCAATGTTTACTAAGTATCTTGGTCACTGAACCATGTTACATTGTGTTTCTGCATGAAAATAGCGTGACAACACCGCAAATGTTGTACTTCATAAGTGGAAGACATAACTTCAAAATTTATTTTACTGAAATTGCTTGCAACTGAAAACTATCACAAGCTTGCAAATCCAATCGTTGCATGTGCTGTATCACCACTAAAGACCAAAGCACTCTACAAATGTATTTCGCACTCACTTTTCTCAGTTCAATGTGGTGTCAAAATTATCCTAATCACATGCATTTCTTTGCATAACAAAAGGCCGCCTGATGAAGCTGTATTACAGAAAGAACCTGTCCTATTGATTTTTGCCCCTGGTCAACACTTTACTTGGAGATGATAAACCCGACGTTTCGGTTCAATGAGAAGTGTTCCCATTACCGCAGAAGTTTGTTGCATAATGAGAAATTTCATCCCAGAAATTTGAGCAAAAAAGAGTGGAGTGATTTGAGGCAAATGAATCCTTCCGTACCAACAACAAAATTCGGCATTCCAAAAATATTTACAGCCGTGGTATTCATTTAATTTTTTTCACTGAACCCAATGACACTGTTGGCACCATGCAATTTCCAACTGAAAATCTCTTCATGGCTAATTTCCTTTCTAAAATGCAGGGTGAAATTGACGTTCTAAATTTGGATTGACACAAGAAAATTCATTGGCACAAAAACGGCAGGGAATCGCAGTCAATCGCTGCAATGGTTTTTCTTCAATTGACAAAGTGAACGTGGATACATATGTAAAACCACCCAGCAGCCATTTGCAAAGACCCATTCACTCCGGCTATTTGTTTGCTCAATTAGAGACGAATGCCAAATCGTGTCCGGTGTGACTGGGCTTTTATATTCGAAATGTTCACACTCACCGTGTACGTGGCTGCACTACCTTCTGACAACGGCTTCTTGATGGACACTTCTCCCGTCGTCGGGTTGATGTAGAAGAATTCCCTCGCCGCAGCATCACCCACCAGAGTGTATTTGATGATGTCCTGCAAGAAGGATCATGTTTTAGATCGACCCTCTTTTTTCATATTTTTCTCGTTTTGTGCACAAGACAAGCTCCCGGTTCCCCTACGCCAAAACAGCCAGATTTTTCTTTCCTTGGAGAGAACTGGCCATCTATCAACATTTCATCAAAAGCTATGCACACAAGAAAGTGCCCAAGAAAAGCAGGAGATCAAGAGTTTCTGTCTGTTCTTCCAGAGGAGGTGAGCCAGTGTGGAATCGAGAGAGACAGGTACTTACTCCGTCTTCGTCAGTTGCGGTGATGTTCGCAATGGGTTCGCCCAGTGTGGCGCGGTCGCTCACGGTCACTCGGTAGTTCTCGCGCTCGAACCTGGGCGCGTTCGCGTTGCGCTGCACTAGAATCGTGACGTCAGCCGTTGCCATGCGACCCGGTTCCGCGTCATCCACTGCCGTCACGCGCAGCTGCACAAGGACAAAGTTGTCAAGAGTTAAATTTTGAAACTCCAGGTTCTTTAACGAAATTTTGTCTCTGCAATAGGTTGTTTTTCTGTCACACACAAGAGAAAAGTTCTGCTCTTGGTCTGGTCTCCAAAGCCTAGTACATTTGTAACTTACAGTGTAGGATGTCCTTCTATCCGTTGACAATGACTGTGTGATGTTGATTTCTCCGTTCTGTGGGTTGATGCTGAAGTATGCTGGGGCAGGGGCCACGCCCTGACTGCCGTACCGGATGTTCCCTATCTGATCCTCATCCTCAGCCAGCACTTTGTAAATAGAGCTGCCGACCTGGAAACAAAACAAACTCCAATTTCAGTTCCTGATCCGAAATCAGTCAAAGTGCAAAATCTTCATCCAGACAAAAGAGGGCGAAAGCCTTTCACGGAAGGTCGGGATCTGAGACATAACGCACCTGCTGGAACTCTGAGATGTCCACGTTGTACGGAGTGTCGATGAAGACGGGTGGGAACTGTTCTCGGATGACGCGTATGTACGCCGTCCCAGCGTCGCACTTCTGAGGCACATTGTCGTCGCACACTTGCATGTTGAGCTGTTATCAAAAGTAACACAATTTGGAATGTTGATTCTTTGGCGAACTTCTCCGCAAAAACCCGGCAAACAATGTATGGATGCAATGGATGTTGCAATAAAGTGACGACTCACGGTGAAAGTTTCGTCCACAGTCTCCGCCAGTGATTTCTTCAGGGAAACCAGACCCGTGGTCGGATTGATGTAGAACACCTGCAGAGCGCTCTCACTGCCAATCAGCTCATAGGTCAGAACATCCTGAAAACAAACCAAGCAAACCCTGAAACACCGCTTGCACAGAACACTAAACTCTCATGCAAAGAAGGGTCAGGAGTTCAAATGAGCTTCATCCTAAGCTTCCATAGCTCAGCTCAAGTGTTTCGCAAATGCGGATTGCGTACTTGGCGCGATGCTTGATCGTCAGAAAAAACACCCCTAGTCTCAAAAAGATTTCTTTGTACCTGATCTTGATCAGACGCCCTCAGCTGCAGCACGGAGGAGCCGAGGCGGTGGTTCTCGGCCAGGGACTGTCTGTACTCGGGCCGCTCAAAGATCGGCGCGTTTGCGTTGCGCGTCACGATGACGGGCACAATCGCCGTGGACGTCTGGTCGGGGTACTCCGTGTCATACACCAGGACTCGAATCTGTCAAAATTAACACAAACACTTGAACATTATTTGATAAAATGTCATCAAAACTTATTTTTCAAATGCATTACTCTTTCATCTTTTGTTTGTATTTTGTACCACAACTCACGTTATATTCTGTAGACTTGAGGTTGTCAGTTTTCAGGTCGCTGCTGACGGTGATCTGACCATCGTCCTCCTTGATGCGGAAGAAGCTCGGCGCCGGGTAATCTCCGATAATCTCATACCTCAGCTCTCCCTGTATCAATCAACAATAATTGTCAACAGATGCACAAAGAATGGCACTTCACCTTTCTTACTTTGAATAATTGCATGGAGTTAGATCTGAGAACACTCACCCTCTTGTCTGGATCGTGCGCTTTGACCCTGAAGACCTGTTCGCCGACTCGTTTCGTCTCGGAGATCCTCTGCGCGTTGTAAGGCGTGTCGTCAAACCTGGGAGCGCGCGTACTCCTCAGTACTGTGATGTACAGGGTCAGCGACGCAATTCTCTCTGGGTTCCCGTTGTCACTCGCTTCTATCTCCATCTGTTGAATCAAACCAGCAAGTTAATTGCTGCGCGGTGACACCAAACACATTCCGGTTCTTCCTATGTCGGACCAAACAGAACCAAATGCCACTCTTTGCAGAGAAACTCCCAAAACAGTGAAAAGGATCCCCAAAGTAGTCCCTACATTGTTAACGTCTCAGTTTCTTCTGGCAGACATGCATGCCATTTTGACAGAGCTAGTTCTACGTCAGCCAACAGCAAGTTTTTACCTCATAGTTGGTTCTGGTTCCCGGATATAGAATCTGTTTGATGGTGACGTGGCCAGTGTCGGGATCAACGTGGAAATAGCGCATCACCTCCTCATCTCCAGTGCCAGAATACGTGATGATATCCTGCAGAATAGGAATTCACTTTTGACACAGTGGTTGTGTGGGAATACCATCAGATGAACGCACAGTCCTGATTGTTGGCATAAATTTCTTTTTCCTCACTCCCAGAAAAACACAACGATGCCTTGAGTTTTCTGTCTGGGGACACCTCAGCAAATGCCGAACAGTGGAATTCAAAGAGATACATGTATACACAGCTTACCCCGTCTTGGTCAACAGCGCGCGGTTTGTCAGTGACGACAAAGCCCATGGGTTCAGTTTCCTTGATGGTGACGCGGATCGGCGTCTCGTGCTGCCAGCGCGGCCTGTTCTCGTTCCTCTGCATCGTCACGTCCACGGTCGCGGTGGACGTGCCCCCGGGATACAGGTCGTCGTACGCCTGCACTCGCACCTGGGAAACAGATTCACGGGATTCTCACTTCCGGTTCAATGGTTGTATCAACCAAGGATGTCAGTTTCGTGTTCAGATGTTTTTGGACAAGAATCTGCTTGGTCTTGGGTTGCAAATTACAACTAAATGTCTGGGATATCTTCTGGCTAAAAATTTGTTTGTGCACCGTAGAATTTCTGACTGCTTGAACCACATGGGCACTGACCTTGTAGGCAAATGCGCGATCTGTTGTCAGGTTGTTAGCCACTTTTATCTGTCCTCCCGTTTCTTCTATCTTGAAGAAATATGGTGCGGGGAAATCTCCGATGATCGCGTAGCGGATACGACCCTGGAAACGATGTGGTTTAAAATTACTTCAGGATTGCATACACAGTTGTCCTTTTCGCTGAAAGCAAACTGCACGCGCGCAATCATGCATGGGCCCCCGTGCAAGTTGTTCGAACTCTTGCTGCACACACAGCATAACCCAGCAGTCAAAGACGGAAGCTCAGCTACCTAATCCTACTTCTCAACTCCAAGGAAGGCAATCAACTCTCACTTCAAATTAACAGGTCTAGATTTGCCATAACCAGTGAAATGACGAAGTCGTGAATCTATCTTTGAAACCGGGACATAGTTGTGACTGTGACAACAACTCTCAAATGAAGCATTCAGGAACCAGCAGCCAGGCCAAACTCAGTCGTGCATCATGCATCACTTACCCTGGATAGTCCTGCCTGAATACGGACCGACAAAGTACAATTATTGTTGTGCAATTACCGGTACATGTGTGAGAAAGAGAGAGAGAGCGCAAGAAACTCAAACCTTTACCCAAACTTAAAATAAAGCTGCAAAATTTCCCGGAAAACATAAAAGCAAAAACTGAAAAAAATTGCTTCAAATTACTCCTCATGGACCAAAATTAACTTTTTACGACCAAAAAAATGTTCATGTCCAAAGCATGCAGATCAAAATTAGAAAAAGAAAAGCAGCTTATTTGGTCACAGTCTTGAAGCTTACCTGGATGTCTCTGTCGCGTGCTCTGACTGTGAACACAGAACCGTCGATGTTCTTGTTTTCGGAGAGAATGGTTCTGTACGGTTCACCCTGGAACTCGGGCAGTGCGTTGTTTCTGTTCACCTTGATGAGAACTGTGGCATTGGCCTCACGCTCAGGCTGACGGTTGTCTCTCGCTCTTACGATGAACTGTCACAAAAACAATTTTTTTCTGAATTGTGCTGTTGTTCTTTGGCGACGAGAATCTGACAACTGTGTGACAGAAACAAAACATTCTTCCACTATTTACATGTCGCGACCAAGAACCTGAACACCAGAGAAAGAATTTCTTGCACAAGGCCCAAAATAAAGCCATGGAGAGCAAGTGAGAAATTACCTGGTACTGGGTATCCCGTTCCCCATCATTCTGCAGGTCCTCTTTCAGATGCAGGACGCCAGTGTCCGGAGTCACGAAGAAGTAAACGACAGCCTTGTTCTCACTAGGCGGCTCCGGCAATTCAAACGTGATCTGATCCTGTGCAAAACAGAATGGCAACGTAATCGTGGTCGATTTCTTCATGCATCACTCTTGTTTTCCTGTGAAGATGGTGTCTAGAAACATTTTGGTTCAAACAAAATGAGTTGTCCATCTGCCTCTGGAATTTAAGTTTTCTGTGCAGTCAAACCTTCAATGGCACAAAATCCCAACTTTGATGACGTTTTGACGTTTGTGGTTCTTACCTTATCCTGGTCGGTGGCCTTCATGGAGAGGATGCTGACTCCGACGGCGGCGTTCTCGTTGATCGTTGCCTCGTAGCTCTGGCGGTCGAAACGCGGTGTGTTCACGTTACGTGTGATTGGGATTCGCACCATCGTCGTCGCCGTCTTGTCCGGGTTTCCGGTGTCGTGCACCGCCAAGCGCACCTGTGGGGAAAAGAGTCACAGGTGGTGTCGGACAAATTCTCTCTTCAGGAGCGCGACTGCAACTTTACTCTGGACGTTTGTAGTTACAGTTCCAAAGGTGCCTTTGCGTTTTTTCAGTGCAATTTGACTTTTTGCCGTTTTATCTCTTGAACACGTTTCCTGCATTGTGGTTCAGGATGCCAGATTTAAAAAAAAAATACCATATTTTGCTGCATTTCGATTTGATCAGGAAAAAGAAACCAAGAAGTGCTGCATCTCTATGTGAGTTTTCAGTACAGCGTACCACATAGTAAGGTGAGTAATCTTTCTTCAGGTCTTGTTTGATGGTGATGGAACCGCTGTCCTGGTTCACATTGAAGAATTCCGGCGCAGGTGGATCTCCCAGGAGCGTGTACCTCAGTCGTCCCTGAAAAGAACAAGAAAACAATTCATTTGCCAGTGGAACTCCGCTTGATCCACAGACAAATCCACACTGGAATCAAGTTCTGAAGGAGTGTTGTAGCGCAACCAACACAACCCTTCCAAATGTTTCTGAGAACAACTGGTGTGGCAAAGGGAAAGGAGACCGCTTTTTACCTTCTGATCCCTGTCCCTGCCTCTCGGTTGGAAGACCTGTTGTCCCACGGGTTTGTTTTCAGGTTGCGGTGTGGCGGTGTAGGGTCCGTCCACAAACTCCGGCGCGTACTCATCCCGTGTCACCTGGATCGTCACCTGTTTCGTCGCGCTCTTTTCAGGGATGCCCTGGTCATCCGCGTAGACCTCGAACTGCAGAAATCAGAAGAAAAAAGTGCCGTTTTGCCAGGGTCTTGGAAACGGAAGCTGTGGGTCATTTTCTTGAATTCTTGAAAAGCTGTGCAACTACTCTTGATTATCTGAGTGTCAGAAACAAAGATTGTGTCTTACCCTGAAGGTCTTTGTAGTGGTCTCTGTGAGGAATTTCTTGGTGGAGATGACGCCGGTGTCTGGGTTCAGGTAGAAGAATTCAGCAGCCTCACCGGGACCTTCTCCCTCCGTCTGCTGCCTGAACACAACCGTGTCCTGCAAAAGCCCAGCCAGAGTTTACTCTTTTGTGGCCTGGTGTCCCTAACACTGTTAGTGTAAAGCACAGACAGACCCTGGCATCTCATCTACAAGTGAAGACCCTGAATCTGTACATTAAACATCAAATAAAGATTTGTGCCCATTTCAGCAAACACAATGTGGCCTTTACTCTCTGGTTTAAAATGACCCCAGAAGCTTATTTCCTCAAAAGCAAGACCACAACAGTTGCGCTGCTGAAATGGACAAAATCTTGTGACCTGAAATTGTGAATTAATCTTTTAGTAACTCTAAATAGAACACAAAATTAAATTCTAGCTTTATTTTGACTTATTGTCATTTGCCTACGGTACAAAAGCAGAACGGCGGACTATCAATTTTGACCCCAGCACATTTGTAGTAATTGCATATTTTAGTCATTTTTACAACGTTCAGAAACGTGATATGTGCATTTTGAAGTGTGCAATACGTCCAAGACAACATCCGCCAAAGGAGGAACTATTTACATGAACATTCAACAACTTGCTACATTTCTCTCGTGCACTGCATGTGCCGCAAATATTGGGGAATACAGCTGTATTGTTCAAAACTGCAAGGTTCTTCTGTCATCCAAGCCTGCGTGGGTGTGACAAAACTGGTGACAAATCGTAGGTTTGTGACATGTACAAAATGAAACAGGCGGGGAAAATCTTAATAAACTCAATCTGAAAAGTAAAATGTTGAGGTTAACGAATCACATTTGTTGTACGAAGCAGCAGGAAGCGTAAAAATGAGTAATTTCTGTTACATTGGCGCCGTTTGGAGTCGCAGGCGGTGAGGCGGAAGGGCGGGACGAACCATCACCACCAGCCGAATCGAATACTGGAATTCGCCGGCCCATTCGGTACATCAATTTGTCCTACACGGTACACACAAACAAACAATCGTGCAAGCATCCGACAGACACAAGACAACAAACAAAACTTCACGCTCAGAACACAGATTATTCCAACGAAGTCTGAAAAAGGCTTCTCGTTGAAGAAATTGTGATTTTTACTCAACACTATTTTTTGTACTCTTTGGTCCCAATCCCAAAATATGCCTTCATGTTACAATTCTCAACACAACACAACCGTTCCACACAACAATCACAAAAACGCCAAAGCTGCTCACACACTGAACAGAAACAGTAAAGTGGCGGGAATAATCTCACGTGTTGAAAATTTCTGATTCAAAAAGAAGAAACAAGACACTTACTCCATCCGCGTCTCTGGCCGCGAGCTGCAGGACACTGGTTCCCAGTTCTATCTTCTCGTCGATGGTTCTCTGGTAGTTGTCTCCCTGGAACTGCGGGGTGCTGGGGTTGCGCTGCACATTGATCGTCACAGTTCCCGATCCCACGTTATCTGGGTACACCGTGTCGAATACCACCATCGTCAACTGAAAAGAGAAAAGGAAGTTTCCTCTCTGAATTTCTTACCGTCCACACTTTTTACAAGCATCGAAACATCGAAATCCACACCTCAGCGACTGGTGTGCAAAAACAACTTGCTCATAGAAACAACAATGTCAACGAGTATTCGTAGAAAAAGGTTTCATCATGTCTTACGATGTATTTTTCAGCTCTGGCCACATCGTCCTTGAGATTCTTGGCGACAGTGATTCTTCCGTCGCGTTCGTTGATTGCGAAGAAGTCCTGGGCTGGATAGTTACCAGTGATGGCGTAAACTAGGTCACCCTGGAATAAACGCAGACCAAGTTGTAAGCAAAAGAAGCAATTGCCAGCGAAGCAAACATTTATTCTGACAATCCAAGTGTTTTCTTTGACAATTTTTTTCCAATCTCTGTACCTTCTTGTCCTCATCAGTTCCTCTGATGGCGCTGGGTTTGATGTCCAGGTTCCTGCCGACCTCAATGGTCTCGGGCACAGTGGCGGTGTACGGGTTGTTGTTGAACTTGGGCTGCTTCTGGTCGCGCTGAATCGTCACTTTCACATTGGCTTCCACCGTCTTTTCTGGGCGACTCTGGTCACTGGCCTTCACCCGAATCTACCAGATAGAGACAAGAAACTCCCAGGAGATAAAACCAAATGGCTCACGCTTGAAACATCGTGTTGTGACAACCGCAAATGGCAGCTGTCTTCCTTGTTTCCGAACAACAGGTTTTGACAGATGGCTCACCGTGTCATCTGTCTGTTCTCCCTCTGTGATGAGTTTCTTCACAGTGATGAGTCCAGACGACGGATCCAGATAGTAGAACTCTAGGGCTCTCTCGTTGCCGACAATCTCGTACCGGATGGTGTCCTGAAAATTTGAAATGTTGGTATATGTACATTTTTTGCAGGCAAGTTGTACAGCACTGCAGGAAAATCCACCTTCTGTTGTCATTGAATCCAGTTGTCCCTTTCTTTCAATTTCTTGCATTTGAGACTTGAAAGAAAACGAACCTCATCGGTGTCGGTGGCTGTGACCTGGATGACCTCCTGTCCCAGGTTGTAGCGGTCGTTGATTGTCACTCTGTACTCGGACTGGGAGAAGCGCGGCGCGTTCTCGTTGCGTCTCATCTGCGCTGTGAACGTCGCTGTCGCCGTCTTCTCTGTGCGGTTCGTGTCATGTACCATGATAGGCAACTATGATAGAGTGCAAAATGTTCACATTTCACGACCTGAAAGAACTTCACGTCAAGGTGTTGTAAACTTTTAATTGCATTTTCAAGATTTCGCGCAAATTACAGTATGTGAAGTTGATTTCGAACAACCCTGTGGTTGAAAGGTGCAGGTGTGAAATAAACGTTTCATGACTCATGGCTTGTTCTCTGGAATTTTTCATGGCCAAGTTTGGATGCGGGACTCTTACCATGTACTGCATGGATCTGTCCGAGCGCAGCAGTGCGGAGTTTCTGATGCGGATTTCACCGTTCGTTGAATTGACGAAGAAGATATCACTGGCTGGACTGGTTGGAATCGCCTCGTAGAGCAGATCACCCTGCAAACGAGAAAATGTCAAAACCTTCATCTCCACTTTCTGCCTGAAAAACAACGAAACTTTTTTCTATTTTTGATCAACTTGGCTGCTTTGTGAGTGCGCGAAACAGATGTTCCTTCAACAGGTGCGGGTCAAGGAAAAAATGGGATTTGGGGGGGGGGCCGTTACCCGAATGGCATCCACCTCTGTTTGAAGATTGTTCGCTTGCCAAACGAAATGTGCGTCACCTGTTTATCGTCATCTCGGCCCTGCACGCGGTAAACGACCGTCTCGTTGCGCGCGTTCTCGGACACAGGCTGCACGCGCGGCAGGTTCTCAAAGCGAGGCGGCGCGTCCCGCTTGAACACGACCACCACGCGGCTCTTGCGCGTCTTGGGTGGCAAACCCTGGTCGTTCGCCTCAACCTGAAACTGGAAGAACAATACCAACGCATAAATGACTGTAAACTCACAACAGCTGAGAGAAACTTGGGGAAAGCCTGACAGCAAAATGAAAATCAATGATATAGATATCTACTCCACAGTCAACTTTCAGAATCGGTTTTGTCGGTCAATTTTGTTCGAATTCTGCAAGTTTTCAAAATTTGAATTTGGTGGAGATGACTGGACTTCTTTCATTTTTAACTTCATGGAAGTCTGACGTGTGTTTGTGTTGCAGGTAACAAGGAACTTACTCTGAATTCCTTCTTCTCTCCACGGTCCCAGACTTTCCTCAGGGACAGGACGCCAGTGACGGGGTTCAGGAAGAACAGGTCGGTGTCGGCGAGGCTGTCTGGGTTCACAATCATAGAATACACCATTTCATCCTGCAAAACAAACGGGAAAAATAATCAACAACTGTCCAAACCGAGTGTTCCACTGTTCCAGATATGACGCCCTGATGCCCTTTGGCGGATCGTGGATCAGGGAAAATTTGTCAAAAGACCAACTTTCCTCTTTTTCCAAAAAAAAAAAAATTTCGGTCATTTCACGTTTCTCCGAATCGGTTGTCTGGGATATCATTCACGTCAGTGCAGGTCAGATTTATTGGTGCATGTCTTTCTGTCTTGGAGTTACGAGTTATGTGTATTCCCCCAGCCTCCCAAGCCACTTTTCCCGCCAAGCGCGCTGCGGTGCTGACATCTCCACACAGCGATCCCAGAATTCTCCACCAAACATGTCAGCTTCCATATTTGGCGCTGCTTTTTGTGTGAATTTTGCTGCATAGCAAACTTTGTCTGCACAAAATTGAATGGAAAAGTGTATCAGGAAGTTCCACTTGTGACAGAGACTCCCGAGGTGCGCAAATTTGGCTCGGTAAACGAGCCCGCACTGCAAAAGCAAAGGTGAGATTTTTTCTGGGTTCGGTTTCTGTTGAAGATTGGCATCAAATTTTGGATTTTGCCTTTGTGACAAAGCAGCATCTCACAAGTAAGCAGTGATCCGTTCAAGCTTCCCCTCACAAGACAGAAGACCACAGAGAAACCTGAAAGCCTACATATCCACTGAACCTTGCAATGCACACAAACCAGAAGTTGAGATTTTGTGAATGCACATCACAGTTAACAGTGCTGTCTTAGATCTATGTCTATCCCCAGGCCATTGAAATTACCATTTCACTTGCTTTATGTTTTCCAGTTGAAATGGCAGAAGAAGAAACAAGGGCAACTGTGGTCACATCGAATCCTCCGCACTGCGCGCAAGAAATTGTAGATCTAATTTGCCCAGAAGAAACAGAAGCCAACTCTGTGAACCCTGTGCACCTTGCGTATGCTTTGGAAGTGGAAGTCAACGAGAATGGGGAAACCGAGAACGAAACCACAGGCACCCAAGCCAACGGTGTGTCTGTTCCCGTCCCTGACGCACAACAAACTGGTTTGCACGTTTTCATGCCCAACAGCGTGGATCGAAGCAAAACGAATGTGGAGGAGCAGTTCTCAGAGACCATTACATCTACAGTGAGTGACCACGCAGAAACGGTGATATTTGTGGTGCAACCCAACGGAGGAGAATTGAGCGAAAAGGACATTGAGGCCATAAAACAGCAAGTGGCTAATCAAACTGAAACAGTGACTACGCTGGAAACAAATGTGCCGAACACTGTTACAGTTGCTAGTTGTGAAAATACTCCTTCCACTGAACAAATTGGGCAGAAAACTTCCACAGAACAAAATGCCAATAGTGGTGCTCCAACTCACACATGCTATCAATGCAAAGCCGAGTTTCCATCTTCCAGTGAACTGGTGTATCATTTTGTTCAGGCCCATTCCAATTCAGTGAAGTGTCAACACTGTGAAAAAGTCTTCCCGTCAATCGCTACAGCCAACAAACATAAAAAGCAGAGACATCAGGAGATCGTGTGCACCATCTGTGGGAAAATCTGCTACGGTAAAGAAGACTTGAAAAGCCATGTCAAGCTGCATAACAATAAATGCGGCACTTGCTTCAAGTCTTTCACCTCGAAAAAAGACATGGACGAACACATAGAAAGGGAGCACAAGGTGCACAAGTGCTTTCTTTGCGGGAGAGGATTTTACTTTGAGACATCTTTGTTGAACCATTTCGAAGGGGAGCACCACGTTAATACAGTCTACAATGACGTCAACGTGGAAAACGATGCCAGTGCTCATCATACAGTGGTGTTGTCGGCTGTTGTCGAGGATGGCCCTTCAGCACCAGTGGTAAACGTCATCGAACCAAATGCTCCAACACCCGAGGAGCCGACCCCTCGGGAGCCTGCCCCTCCCCCTGTTCCACTCAATGCAGTGACGTTAGAGGACGAGAAATCTCCAGTGCAAGAGGTGAACAGTTCACCCGTGGACACAGTGCACAAATCCCCCAGGAAGCGAAGCCAAAATGAGACAGTTCCAGAAGAAGAGCCCTGTTCACCGCAAGAAAAGAAACCCGCCACTTTGGCGTGCGAGGAGTGCAACGCGACCGTCATTGACGCCGAAGCTGCGTCACTGTTGACAACAAGCCCAACTTGCCACGATCGCATTCTGTGCAAACAGTGCGAGGTAGATCTCAAGAACAGTCACGCCTATGAATCGTACACGAAAAGCAAACACGAAGTGCCAGCAGATCAACTTGTTTGCTCATACTGTAAAAAGGAGTTCAAAACCAAAAGAAATTTTGACGTTCACATCAAGGATAATTGGAAACGTTGCCCTGTGGCGGTTTCGTGCGAACTCTGTTCAAAAGTTCTAAACTCCACTCGACAACTGAATTCCCACCTCAGAAGAGACCACAAGGGACAGCGAGAGCCAAAGACATAAAGACCTTGAGAATCAAAAAGCCCAAAGGATCTTATTCTTGTTGGAGGTTTCAGCAATCGTACCACACACTGTTGAGTTTTACAGATTTGTACTTTTTAGGGTAAGAAACAATTGTGTTTTATTCAAATTTGCGTTGCGCTGTTTGTCAAGCAACCGTCAAGCTGGTGTTTGCGGGAAATTCGCAAACCAAAAAGAAATCGAGGCAATTTTTTGCTCTCGTGAATGAATGGGATCCATTCTCAGAAACAGACTGGTTGTTCTGACACCGTGCGTTATGACGCTGTGTAATGCTATATTTCTGCAACGTTTCCGTTTGCAGTTCAAGTTGAAATAAAGTTTCGTTGACAACTGAAAAACGCCATTTGTTGCAAGTCCCAAGTACAGGTGCTTTTACGACACCAGGTTTCCATCTCTGGGAGATGCG
>JAAUYG010124282.1_pt1 | contig 14631 bp, 12 predicted proteins | sample 7278091 | NCBI WGS metagenome assembly JAAUYG01 (sample SAMN14350201, study PRJNA611818) | marine sediment metagenome | isolation source: surface marine sediment (0.6m) | place: French Polynesia: Moorea | collected 2018-08 | reverse complement strand
GTAGCAGTAGTAGTAGTAGTAGTAGTAGTAGTAGTAGTAGTAGTAGTAGTAGTAGTAGTAGTAGTAGTAGTAGTAGTTCGTGGCGATCTGCCAAATATTAAACGTATGTTGCACTTTGAAGAGAAGTTACCTCAACTACACTGCCATTATCCATAAAGCTATATTGGTTTCATCTGGCAAAAGGCCAACAGATCATCAAGACGCCTGGGCCTCTGTTGTCTTTAAATTTTGGATTTTCTAGTTTTAATTATTTTCTTAACTTTTGGTGACATGAGAGTGAAATTTTAAAACGCCACTCAACTTGCAGCTCGTACGCCAGTGTAACGAACGTTACATTTTGTGGAGTTTGCTAATGGGTTGCTACACAAAAGATACTTGTTGCATGTTATAAATTTAGCCGTCATAAAAATATTGAAAATAGACACATTTCTTTATATGTAATCATATGGGTGATACGTATCAAAAGGCTAGTCCTTTTACAGGTATAAATCTTTGTAATCATATCTTCTGTAAATGTTCCCTCTGATACTTCCGGAAGTTTTGAAATTTTTAAAAGGTAATTTTAAAAGCAGATTGTCATTAAATTGTGGCAAATTGAGAAGCATGGTGAAAATTGTGTTTGATGGTACTAGTAGAACATTTATGAGTCATCTTTGACCTCGTAAGTTGTTTTAGGTTATTCTACGCACTTGTCTCAACCTTCCCGTAGCTGGAAAAATGTAATGACTTTCTTGGTGCATTGTGCAAATTTCTCAAGTCGTGTTTCTCATTTGTTGGGTTGTATTACATTGCATTGGTTACATTGCCATTTACATCAATTTTATTACTTGTATCCCATATTATTACCGCCTGTATCGCACAGTGACGTTTCTACTTACCTGTCATTTGACCATATCCGTGGCAACTCGTACCGTAGTAACCCAATTATACAACACTCTAACACCGACAGAATTCCTGAAGATAAAGTGAGGGTCAATGTACTCAGCTATGTTTTCATAATTAGACACAAGTTCTTGTTCCATATATTTTTATGACATCTCAGAGTGAATCTTTCTTTTCACATACAACTGCGTTATCCGACATTCTTTAAATTGGTGTAAACATTCTGAAATCTACATGACGATACTCATACTAATATCCATCAAGGTGTTCGTTAAAATAAATAGAGTAATGCCTAATTTTGATTAGGATAACATACCTAACACCAATAGATTGACACGGACCGCCACCTTGGCATTCTGTGGTTCGTTACCTCCCAAACACTGACCAACACGGATAGCTGTCTCGACGCCAAAGCCCATGGCTATCTGAAATGCAGAAAACCACCACGGTTGTTTACTCTTTACCATGGCCGAGAAATTGGTAATATAAGAATCAAATGACTGCTGCAAACTCACTAAGTAACAGTATCTGCAAATGTGCTATACAAACGCTCAATATTTATTTTTCAAACTTCCGTCAGTTTTCCGCGTGTTGTTAACCCAATCTAATGCAAAATATGTACGTTACTATAGAGCACTAACATGGAGCTGACTGAAAATGTGACGTATTTGGATGACCTTCAAGATCAAAATTCATGCGGTTCATGCAACTTGTACAAATGCCCATTGCATGTGAGAAAACGTGTGTTAAACAACGTCTTGTCTTCACTAAGCATATACCAGACACAAACATATATGGACGCTCCTCGGCTGATGTAAGCACATTACAAATATAGTTTCGTAGACTGGGGTATATTGACAGAAAATGCTGAAGATATCTTTAACACAACACAATATGGATAGAAAGTTAAACAGTGGGACCACTCTGCCATCCCAAATACCGCAAATTCGTAGTCACTTTTGAGTACATTTTCCATGAATAAATGCATAAGTATTTCCATTTTATGAATTTTGAAATTCAAAAGTTAGAAACACAGGTGTATATAGAGAAAAACGTTTCAAACCTACTTTTTTAATCCAATAGCGTCACCACAGTTTGTGAATACCGTTGGGTACAAAATCTTAAAATCATTGTGTAAAACTACTCAAAATGTTAAAATTTGGATTCTTCACATATTATTATAATATCTTTAAATGCAGTGTTATGATACGAAACTTTTAAATGACGTCTATGCAATGATATTGGTAATAGTGTGTAAAAGAGTGTTGGTAATAGTATCAAGAAATAACATACAAATTTTCATATTTGAGAAAATGGAATCGTTAAGAAATATCTGAAATTTTGGATAGCAGTCCTTCTTTACTAAAGCACAGGATATGCCTTTCATAACGATTACTGTTGAATGAAATTAATTCATAGTTTGCTGTGACGTTTTTAGGAAACGTGACCTTTGGGATACACGTAGATATGTTAAAACGATAGTAATTGTAGAATACTAGAAATCCTTAGCCATGACATTGTCAAGTGCTAAGGTCCTTTGACCTCTTATTGATCTAGCAACTAACCGAGGCCACGATCAAATCAATGTTGAATACTATGGTCTGTGCCGCCAGTGCGTTAATTCCTATGAGCCCAGACAGAAGGATGGTTAACTCGAACGCCCACCACTCTGCACACGTCATCAACATCCCATAGCTACACAGACGGGTCATGGTACCCCAGTCTTCTAACATAACTAACTGCCAGCCTGGAATACACATATATGTCAGGTGTGCTGACATGTAATACTCGACGCACAGAACAGGTCCTACTTATGATGTTATAATAGTTTCTTTTTGTGTTAAAACAGGTCCTACTTATGATGTTATAATATTTTCTTTTTGTGTTAAAACAGGTCCTAATTATGATGTTATAATATTTTCTTTTTGTGTTAAAAACAGGTCCTACATATGATGTGCTAATATTCTATCTTTATGTCAAATGCCAGTGCAATCTCACCACTTTTAAAACTAGCTGACAGATCCCAGTGCACGCAGACAGGTTTCTTATCCTAGCACTTATAACAACCCTCACAGGAAGCAGTTTTATATAATCGCGTATTCAATGTAATGATCTATAGAAACCGGACAGTCAGTCTCTCAAAGAGGAAAATCATGTACTTTTCAATAAAGTGTTAATCTGTTTAGCTGTCCGAAGTTATAACCACTTACCTGTCCACATTTTACGACAGGATTTGTTGAGTGTGACAAACCCAACTGTCATTAAACACTCTGACATAAAGCCCAGGTTTTGCGCCCAGACAACACCACTGCAAAGCATCATTGTAAGTACAATAAGCTTGCAGTTTTAAAAACTATGGCTATTTCAACTTAATACAAATAATATTTAGTTGCACATAGAACAAATAAATTATAATTATGCAGTGTTCACTATAAAGAAGGTACGATAAAATTTGTGACGACCATTGCATCTATATGTGTTAGTATATCTCTCCTTGTTACTGGTTACTTTGCAAATCATTATATTTAAATACGCAATGATAACTTGAAGCACCTTTCCACATATACTCACTCCAAACCAAACTCAAAGATGTACAGAAATAAGTATTGGAAAAGGGCGTGGATCCCTACTGCCAGTCCAGCTATTAGAATATGAGGGGCTACAATACTCTGGAGCAAAACAATATAATAATTATGGTGTTGTATATAAAATGAAACTGCTCCTGATATCGGCAGCAGAGATATGTTTATTTTACATGGATCAAAATCATAGCAGTATCAGTAGGATCATCATCATCATCATCATCATCATCATCATCATCAATCATCATCATCATCACCATCATCGTCGCCGTCGTCGTCGTTGCCGTCGTCGTTGTCATCATCATCATCATCATCATCAATCATAATCATCATAATCATCATCATCATCATCATCATCATCATCATCAAAAGCAGCAGCCGCAGCAGTAGGTACAGTTTAGGCCCATATGGTTATAACTACGAATTATGCCATACTGCACAAACCTGACACTGTGCAAATCGGCGACATATTACTTGGACATACATGGCCTGAAATATTAAAGCAAAAATCAGTGTGTTATATAAGCAATGAGACTGTGTGCGCACCAAATTCCTACGTTTAAGTCATTAAGCTATGAGACTGACATAGCAGAAATGCCTAACATATTGTGTATTAAAATTAAGAACTAATTTTAGTTTTGGGCAAGACTATTGACAGCCATGTCTAACTACACGTGAAGTGACTGCCCTGTACTTCAAAACTTAAAGGTGAAAGATTCTACCAGAACAGTCACTGTGATTTCTTAACGAGCAATGTTAAACAACAGAAACGTATGTAAAGGAACATACAGATCTGGAATGTCACTCACAAAATACCCAGGTGAAAAAAGGACTAGGTATCTGCCAACTAGTCTAGAGAAGACAGAAAAAATCAACAGGCAGAGGTTAGCACTGTTTGCAATGAAAACGTCAACATTGCCAACGTAATATCATTGCCATGTTCCTCTGATTACAGTTTACGTAGAATTGTTGCCCCCCCCCCCACACACACACACACAAAAGAGAGTGAAATCTTTGCCCATAACCTGACACATTTCGAAAGAACACACTGGCGTTTCTACAAAATATCTGACATATTAGCATTATAAAAATTTCATCTGATAAGGGACCTGAAATGAGATTCCTTACTTACGTTAGTCCAATGATATCTTTTATTGACAATAATACACAAAATACATTCTGCAATTTAATGATGTTGTTCCTAATTTTCCGATGTCTATTACCTTGACACTTCTGGATCCTGTCCCATCAGGAGGAGGAGTCCTTCGCCATTTAATAGTAGAACATAACACGGTACCAGGCACAGAAAGACAATTACAAGGGCTGCAGTCAGAAATACCAGAAGAGTGGAACAGAAACACCAGATAATCACACAAAAAACCACGCGATTAGGGGAACTTGCAATTTTACAAAATTTATGTTGCAACACTGAATAGAAAGAACTTACATATTAAGCCAATGTGTTAAGGAAGAAAGAAACTATTAGGTTAACGAACAAACTGCAGTATATTACTGTATTATAATTACCCCGTTGTAGCTGTACGCCCAGGAAGGCACGGTTTGTACTGCCGTATGTCTGGATAGAATATATAAAAGAGCAAAAGATAAAAAGGATAAGGAAGTGCTATAATAAATAGTCTAAGAATAAGACACGATTTGCGCATTCATATTTACATTGCCCTACAAAGACATTTATTAATGTCTGATATAAGTAAATTTTATTAAATACAGCGTATACATAGGTTATGCATATTTGACTTATACACATAAGCAATATCCTTAATAGCCTGTGAATGTTTATAGGAACTGCAACCTTGTTTTAATATGATACTCAACACAGCAAGTCGGTGAATGAGACAGTGTGCGAGTGAGTGAGTGCTTGGATGGTTAGTTGGGTGTGTGAATCAGTCAGTCAGTCGGTTCGTCGGTCAGTCGGTTACTTAGTCAGTGGTCGGTCAGTCAGCCACTGAGTGAGTGAGCGAGTGAAACGAGTAAGTAAATAAGTAAGTAAGGCAGGATGGAAGGAAGGAAGGAAGGTAATAAATACTTAAGAAGTAAACTTTATTTAACTTTGGACCAATAAAACATAAAACATTAGCCAAAACTATAGTAGCCGACGGAAATGTGATATATGTATGTATAAAGATGAGATGTAATGCTTATTTTAAACTAATTAACTTATTTTAACCCAACTATTAAGGTCTGTTAAAATACACTCCGTTAATGTATTACATTGTACAGTATATGTCATTAATTTAAAGCACAAGTCACACTTGTGTGTGTGTGTGTATTTTAAATTACCCCGGTACACTTAACATGTACATATAAGACATATGTTCATTATCTAAACAATTCCACCTGACAGGTTACTTGGTAACGTGTACTGTTGAAACCATGTTTCTGGATATTAAATTTGGGTTGGATAAGCGATAAACGCTTTCTACCATGGCAATTCTGATTTAAATCAAAATAGTATTCAGATGCAATGCACCTTCATTATTTATTGCCTTACACACAAAGGACAACATTGATCTGATTTTTTCCCACAGAGGATATCTATATGAGCTCTATAAGCAATGCTCTGTGGGTTGAATTGAGGTCCGTGTATGCATATCGTAGAGATCTCTGTTGCAAGTTTGCATTTCCTAATTTTTTCACACACCACATACCTGTGCAAATACTGTTTCACAACCTGTTGCCAATCCATTAACGACCGAATGCCCCATAAAATTGATCAGCTACAGGAAAGAACCGTGGTTGAGGAATATCGGATCACATTTATTGTAATAAATGTATTGAGATACGACAAATACAATGTATAATACAAATGAAAATAATGGACTTGCATAATTTATCTCTTATAACAACTACCGTATTACATGAATGTGCCAACAAAGGGTCACTAAGCACACAATTGTAAATGTTTTTTTTTTCTCTATACAGTGAAACCTGGGAATTAGGGACACCCAAGGGACTGTGAAAAACTGTCCTGGATTCTGAGGTGAACTTATTTACCAGGTCGATTTCCATGTAGTGAATAGAGCTAGGGACTCATGTAGCCGCCCTTAATTCTCAGGTTGTCCCTATTTCTCAGGTGGTCTTAAAGACAGGTGTACATGTACAAAAATTTAGAATTTGCATACGATGTCGAAATGTGTGGTTCCAACGTAAAATGAGTGTGTTATACAAAGATTGTGTAACTCACGGAGTTGGCTAGGCCCACCACATCTAGTTCTATCTTCCCAAGTTGGCCTCCGAATATCGTGGCTACAACCTGCATAGCATTTTGGCAGAGTGTAGTCAGAATCTAAAAGGGAAACAACGGTGAAAGTACATAAACATTTCATAATTAGCATCAATATCTAGAAAAATTGCACGTGGCTGTGCCTTTCATTTAATAAAGTTGCATACTTAAATTTGACAGGCTGTATGCAAAAGAGTAACAGGAAAATCACCGTCATAACCCTAATATATATAGAATTCCCCAATTGCCATAATGTAATTTATAGCCACTATTATTGAGTGCATAATGATGCTAACTGCTACTTCTCATTGGGCAATGCCAAAGAAAAATATAACAGAATTGTTGTTATTGAGAACATATACTGATAAGTAACAGGAGTGAGTTTTGATGGCAGTTTGTGATGCTTAAATTACTTACTATTGCCGGGACTAGACTTCCCAGTTGTCGCAGTTCGTGCCAGAATAGGTCTGAGAAAAGACTTTCCCGCCATTTTGCTACAGTCTTGGTAACCCGTGCAGGTAGCAGAAGAGGAGCTTTTTCTGGGAGATCAATTATAAACTTCAAAATCTGTACACAGCATAACTTCCTACGGCATAACCTAGATCTTTCAGATAAGATTTTTATTTGTCCTTCAAAGACGCTGCATAGTCAAAGTTTCGTCTGACATTGACCTTTTATTTCTTGATAACAGTGTCATGTGCAGTTATTTGTACACTTACCCATGGAGGCCATATCCTCTCCCCTGACAGCCAGTAAAAAGACCTGCCACTTCCATGCCTTCTCAGCTTACAGCAGCTGGATTACTGCGCTAATAGTGCGCTAAACATTCTCTGTGATTTAACATATCCATGACACATAAAAATGTCAAGCTTTAACTAACCACATGCTTCCTGGGTAACTGTGAGGAAGATGAATCAGCTGTGGAATTTTATCACTGTTAAAAAAACTCGCAGGTTGCCGCACGCGGCTATTGTAGGCGGACAGGAATAAGTATCGTGCTCTACTACTGGGGGACTAGTTGGAATGGAGTCCTGAGATCGAGTTCGCTGCCTACTCCCTACAAGGGTCACCTAGACGAGAGCCTAGGGGGCCGTGCCTTTAGCGGAGGGGTAGCCAATGCCGAAATACCCTAAGGGGCTTAGGCATCAGGCACCCGGCTGTGAGCTCGAGCTGAAGACTCCTCCTGGCCAATCACTCACACTTGAGAACCAAACAACAGATAACGAGATCGATCTCGAACGAGACGGTTTATTACTATCATACTATCATACCCGGATCTCTGCTTCAAGAAGTAGAGACATGGCAGTGATCACAGGTAATGAAGACATGACACAAGACACGACAGTGGCAAGCATGAGACACCCGGCGTGAAGCCTTACACTGACATTAGAGATTAGACCAGTTATAGAACGATCAGAAGGCGAGAAAGTTCGTTTATGGGACGAGATACAACAAATTAATGTGCGTGTGCACAACGATACAACAAATGTGTTTGTAACAGTTGCAGACCAACACGAACCCTAAATACTGCAGAATGTTTGTAGGCTCCAGAATGTTTGATACGTGTTTCTTGATCAAGTTATGTTCCAGAGTCTTTTAGGGATTGGATAATCCACAAAAACTACATATACACTCAATAATGTCATGACGTATGCACAGTGGTTTTTATCTGAATCTTTTGAGATAGAAGCAATCTTACGCTAAAATATAAAAGGAGGCTCCAGATAAGTTAATGTAAGTCTTTTCCTTCAGCTTGAAATTCCAGAGTCTGTTAAAAAGGCGTTTGAAGAGAAACGCATCACCACTTGAGCCGTTGCAATGGCGCCATAGTAATGGAGCTTCAAATACAACAGAGGCCAGTACTCGTTTCAGTACCCGGCGGCGGTATACCGTACTGTTAAATATTCCTAACTCGGCAACTACTTGGTGATTTACTTCAACTAAAGACTGTCACGCAAAGCAAATTGTGAACTACGTGAGTGATACAAACACTACTAACTCGGAGCCACACCTATAAAAGACCTACAAAGGGGGTCAAAATACAGCAATATGATTATACGGTATTTTCATGTCCCAGTTTTACATAGGAGTGAATGGGGTAATTTAAATATATTGAATATCTTGGAAACCCCTGATTGTACTCCTAGGTCATGGGACTCATGGTCTTAAGAGCCACACATGTCAGTCAGGGGGCTTACTATAGTAAGTAATATTACTAGGTTCCAGTAACAATTCTCACTTAAACATTATAAGATCACTCCATAGAGTATTTTGCACTTACTGCCAGTGAAGGGTTCCAGGGGCGCACCACTGCTCACCATTACCACATGTTAGTAACTTACTACCTGAATTGGGTGGATACTGTAGAAGCGGGAATAACGTAGGGAAAGTAGGGATAACGACGTAACGAGGATGGCATGAACGGACAAAGGAGATATCTGGCTGCGTCAGAAAATTTACCAAATGTTTAGCAAAATCCCTGGGGTTGAGGCAGACGCCTTTAACCACATGGGCCCATTACCACCTGGCCACAAACTGGCCATTGTAGTCACCAGGAAGTTACTAACATCGAGGTGTGTGTTCCCTGGCAAGAAGGATTGCTTAATTTGTCATATAATGAGGAAATGATCTGTAATTTGTTGGTTAATTATTGAAAAAGAAAACAAATATTAAACACCTAGAATTATTGGTTACTGGTAATGTTGTTGGTGATTGGTAGTAGCCCATACCCTGTGTTACTATCAGCTGGAAAGGTTAGTAAACATAACAAGATGCCTGATTGCATAATGGCTATTTTTCATGCCCAATTGTTTAGTTAGGGTCATTCGGTGCACTTTGCAAAATTACAAAGGAGGAATCTTTAAATCTGGAATATCTGCAAAATGGTTGAACCTTTGTTGAAAATGTGGTAATCGTGGGAAAATAAAAAGTTAAGGTTATTACGCTTTGACAATCTGTCAAATTTAAAAGATTTACAGCATTTTTAAGATAAGTCAGCCTAGCTGCATTTATTGATAAACATAATTTGGTTTCATCTGATAAAAGGTCAACGAGAGTGCCAAGGTCCCCTGATCCCTTCTGTCAATCTCCAGCTACTTATTCCACCAAAAACAGAATCACCAAACGTCGATTTGTTGTTTTTGTCTAGATGGATTATTTGATTGAAAAATCTAAAATCTTATGTCACCAAAATGCAACACATTTCAAACTGTTAAACATTTCTTAATTTATTGAAAAATGTAAGAGAAGAGAGAACATGCTCCTAAATGGTCCAACCACTGTCCTACAAATACATCTTGTATGTCCATTTGCAACTACAGTGAAAACTGTCTTTAAGACCACCTGAGAAATAGGGACAACCTGGGAATTAAGGGCAGCTACTTCAGTCCCTAAATCTATTTAGTACATAAAAATGGACATGGGAAATAAGACCACCTCAGAATTCAGGACAGATTTTGACAGTCCCTTGGGTGTCCCTAATTCCGAGGTTTCACTGTATAACTTTATACAACCGATTATTAAATATCATGATGTAATGGGATTTATATGTTCCCTCATATTTGTAGCAGTTATAACAATTTATAATACAATCGCAACTGAGGTCATTAGGTCACATTGAGAGTATGAGCATCGAACGAACGTGATTCAGTTCTAAATAGTAGTGGATATTTAGGGCATTCACCTTGAACGCACTAGATTCATATTCCTTGCAATATTTACGTTATACCGTTAGTGACTAGCTCTGTCTGCTGCATAATCAACGTGTTGTTTGACAGTGAGTCATTTGTGTCCTGCGGCAGAGTGATAACGGCTTTGCAAAGTATCCCAGCCATAAGAACCACCGTCGCTAGAGCAACAGTCCCCACCCTACGAGCCAATAACGAGTGTGTGACGGTGAACGTCTCAGGCCGGTGCTTATTATTTGATTGTAAGTGTTCGTCCTCTGCAGATTTGATGGACACAAGCTCGTCGTCTGAAATCACGTACAGAAACACAAAGATAAAAATTATACATCCTGCCATTTTGTCACATTCATTTTTTTCGTCCTGACCTTAGTATATATCTGTTACATATAGTTGCGATTGTACGCTGTTTAGTTTACTAGCAGTTATGATGCACGTTACATTCCGAAGTGCCTGCAACTTTTCCTGATTCTCATGTACATTTCCTTACCTGTTCCTTCTTTAAGCTCGAGCTGTAACTTCGAGCCAGCACGTATCTGCGCCTGAAATATATCTCACGGAATGAAAGTCATTGGCATACCGTTCTTTCTATTTCTGTCAAAAATAATAAAACCGTTGGCGCTGCATATTTAATGTTAATGTACGAGTTCGGACATTTTCATGCCTTTTGTATTTCCATCGAGTTGCATGAAGGTCCAGCGTATCTACATGTAACTGCACCACGAGAGCCCTGAAACTCCATTTTCCTTACCACCAAGACAGAATTGTATTGAAGAAAATATTCGTACTTGCTACCGCATTTGGGGAAAACCCATGTGCAACAACTGAAATAGGCCACAGAATTCTAGCGGCTGCTTTCATTGGATAGTTCAAAGTATCAAATACTAAGCCACTAGGGGCAATTCGACTACCAGACGGTGACTTAAAACAAAACAGACCTAATATGTCACGTTCAATCGATATATGGACTTACGTCCTGTGTCATTTGATCCCAATCTATGAAAAATACCACATAAATAAAATATGCGACACCTAGTAGTCCTAATGCCACTGCCAGGCCTATCCATATTCCTGGAAATTAAATCAACGACAGGAACTTGGACATTTTAGATGTTTTAGACAGTATATTGTATTACAATATGAATGCAGCTACATGTATCTACATAATAATACAAACTGGAATTTCACATACATGCACATGTACGTAAGGTGAACTTTTTCAGGTTGGGAGAGCTTATGTATGTAATATATTTGTCACTATTTTTTACAGGATAGTTGACGCTTATTATTACTGTAGGTTGGAGCTCACCCACTGTTTGGAGCGGAGTCAGAAACATCAGAGGAATTCCTAAGGGCAAGGCTATCAGGTAGTGTGCGACAAGTGACGTCAGAAATGCCACCTTCTGTCTTCCACAGCCTCTCATGACGCCTAAGCCGCCAGCCTAGCATTAGGAAAAGATCGTTAGCATTGGATGCAATATGTATACGTGGACCCTAATGATTCAGTAATATGAATGTGATGAATATAGGCTGCTGTAACTCAGATGGAAATTTCCTGCTTTAACTATTTTAAATCATTGTAGTCAGCAAGCAGCATGCCGAAATTATGCATTGTTCTATAAGGATAGCTATTTCCAATGTGAGTAACTTAAGTAAGGTGTTTTGAGTAACCTGTCTCAGCCAATCAAAAGCAGTTGCAGACAGCCAGGCAAAGCCAATCATATCACTGTATAGCGCTGTCGTCACTGTGATGGATAAGCGTTTATATGTACACTTGAACCGGGGAATTAGGGACACCCAAGGGACTGAGTAACTGTCCTGATTTCTGAGGTGGTCTTATTTCTCAGGTCCATTTTACATACTGAATTGGATAAGGGACTGAAGTAGCTGACCTTAATTCTCAGGTTGTCTCTATTTCTCATGTGGTCTTAAAGACAGGTGCCACTGTATTCATTCAATGGGTATCTAGTACAGTCCCCATAACCTAGTGGCTAGAGCGTCTGCTCGGGGTGCGGGAGGCCGGAATTTGCGTCATACCAAAAAAAAAAGTAAAAAGTAAAAAGGGAGACGTTTGCGCTTCTCAGCTTTACGCTAATGAGTTAGGGAACCGACTGGCCGGATAATAGTCAGTATAGTAGGCTGATAAGCAACTCATTTCTGCTCACCTGGCGCAATTGTGTCGGTGGCTTGTCACCCATAAGCTGTCGGTCAAATTGTCACCCATAAACTGTCTCTCACTAGACCAGACGTACACTCGAGTACACCTGACTCACCAGACCAGACGTACACTCGAGTACACCTGCATGCACCAATAAATTCCAACTTGCAGTCTGTGATATGACCCTGAGAGGTTGCAAACAGACCTTAAGCTTGTTTCCCCCGGTGACATTCGGGAACTTCTTATACAGACGATGCTCCCTTACACACTGGATGGACCAGGGAGACTGCAGAGGGTCTTCAAGACCATGGTGTTCCATCCTGCCACATGCCCATCAGTACCCTCCGATCTCTAAGCCCTAAAGCCAAACTGAGAATGCAGATCCACCCCGAGATCCACCCCAGTTCCTTCCCCCACCATCAGACAGCGTGGGGCTCCTGTCGTCTGACAAAACCAGTCACTCCCTTGTTCCCCTCACAGCGGCCAAGAAAACTTGACGTATGTAGCACGTCTCCTAAAATCCGACTGAGACACAAAATCTCTTTTCTTTTTTTTCTCAAAATTGCGAATACGGACAAATACTGATGGATAGTCTTTTTTCTGTTGTCCTTATCCCAGTTCTCCCTAAACCTAGACCCTATATATGACAATAGGACAGTAACAGTTTGGGGCGAGAGAAGGAGAATATATACAGTGAAACCTGTCTTTAAGACCACCTGAGAAATAGGAACAACTTGGGAATTAGGGGCAGCTACTTCAGTCCCTAGGCCCATTCAATACACAGAAATGGACCTGAGAAATAAGACCACCTCAGAATTCAGGACCGTTTTTCACAGTCCCATGGATGTCCCTAATTCCCAGGTTCCACTGTATATATGTTCATATAATTATTTTTCACATAGCACTCTCTCATGCTCTTATCAGATGTTTGGTATCATTGAGTCAGACGCGAACACATGCAATATCCTTTACACGATTCCGGAAAGAACGTAGTATTAACTGCAAAAATACTTACTGCGATGTTGTCAAAAAAGAAGTAAATGCAAAGTATCAGAATTGAAGTAGCAGCCAAGTCAATTACCTCCCTGGAATAGCACAAAGTACAATTTATTTTGAAAAGAAAGCGTAGAAATGGCATCTAGACCAGGGCCGGAGTTCTCGAAAATACTTAAGTCTAAGTTTTGACCTAAGTCAAATTCTTAGCCAATCACATTGCTCAGATCTGTGACTTGGGTCGAAACTTCGACATTAGTATTTCGAGAACTGACTTCCCATGGTTATTCCAGACCTATACCTCCATAATTGTTAGACAGTGAGACTTAAGCAAGGTAACGTCTTATAAAAATAGCAATGGAATCCATTGTGTGTAGTTGCTACTGGTAACCAAATGGAGCAGGAATATTGGTGCCAGTATGTCTGCCCCAGTGCTCAGTCTATAAATGTACAGTAGAACCTGTCTTGAAAGACCACCCCATTGGCAAGGAAAATGTAGACAGGTGGTCTCTGGTGACAGGTTCAGTTATATTGAAATGTAGGTCCTTCCACCAAAAATGTGTGGTCTGTCAAGACAGGTGGTCTGCCAAGGCAGTGGTCTCTCAAGACAGCTTTCACTGTATCAGTAAATGCTTGCATTGATTGAGATGGCCTGTTTGTATCAAGAAAATAACTTACATACTGTTAGTATATGACCACGAGTACATATGTATCTATTGGATTATAGTCTGTGAAGCTGTGGATGGGGAAAGCCAGCACTTTTATGGAAAGCATGCGATTGTAGGGTACATACTGCCAATCTCATTAGAACCCCAATAAGTCATATATACTAAGCTGTTATGCATTGCTGCTATGAAATTTATATGCATGCTGCGCATGATAGCTTAATTAATTCATTGGCTGCTAGGTTGGCAAGGTCCTCAGCATACTATTCGTGCTTGTGATGGGGGCCGTGTGTGTGGGGATAGCTGTCCAAAGTGTCGAGGACAGCACGACAAACGCTGAGACCACCACCGCGGCACCTACCACACGTAGGTTACAGTGATAGCTACAGGATGGCACGGATCAAAGAATTAAGTTCTTTTGTCT